>OCVP010000352.1_pt1 | contig 21153 bp, 20 predicted proteins | sample 1539171 | NCBI WGS metagenome assembly OCVP01 (sample SAMEA51879418, study PRJEB22527) | metagenome
GTCACCTATCGGGGCTCCCACCTCGGATAGCAATGGCGTCGAAATGTGGGATGCTGAGTTGGGTTACCGACTGACTCTTAAGATTTAGGTAAACCTGTTAGGTTATAGGTTCCGATGACTTGCCTAACAGTAAACCATCGGATGCACTCGGAGAAGCTGTTTGATAGCTTGGAAGGACCGGGGTTCGACTCCCCGCACCTCCACCAATGAATAAAATATATGATGTTGCAATTGTAGGGGCTGGTATTGTTGGTCTCTCAACGGCTCTAAAATTACAAGAACAAGGTAAAAATGTTCTTGTATTAGATAAAGAAAAATCTCCAGGAACCCACCAGTCTGGTAGAAACTCAGGAGTTATTCATTCTGGAATTTATTACAAACCTCAATCTTTCAAATCAAATCTTTGTATTAGAGGCAGAGAACTATTAATTGATTTTATGAATTCGGAAAGCATCCCATTCAGAATTGAAGGAAAAATTGTAGTCGATCATGATATAGAAAAAATTACTCATTTAAACAATAGAGCTAAAGAACTCAACATGGATGGTGTAAGGCCTTTGGAAAGAAATGAGATACTAGATTTAGAACCAAATTGTAAATTTGAATCAGCATTATATGTTCCTCAAGCTGGAGTAGTTGACTATAAGGTTGTAACAGAGACAATTGCAAAGAAATTTGAAACATTAGGGGGAACTGTTAAATATTTTCAAAAAATAAAATCAATAGATTCAAAAAATGATTTAAAAATTCTTACCAGTGATAAAGAAACCTTTACTTCAGAATATCTAATAAACTGTGCAGGTTTATTTTCTGATACAGTTGCCTTAATGGATAATATTAAGCCTAATTTGAGAATAATTCCTTTTAGGGGTGAATATTTTGTATTGAATCAAGAGAAATCTCATTTAGTAAATAATATGATTTATCCAATAAGTGATCCAAACCTACCATTTTTGGGAATTCATCTTACCAAAACAGTTGATGGTCAAATTGAAGCTGGTCCAAATGCAGTTTTAGCATTTGCTAAAGAGGGATATAAATGGAGCAACATAAATGTTTTTGAATTTAGTAAAACAATTTCATACAAAGGAATGTGGAAGCTAGGCAAGAAATACTTTGGTACAGGAATTTCTGAGATGTATAGATCTTTAAATAAGAGAGTATTTCTAAAGGAAATATTAAATTATATTCCTAATGTTGAGTTAAAAGATTTAGAACCCCGAGTAGCTGGAGTGAGGGCGCAAGCTGTAAGTTCTAACGGAGACTTGATTGACGATTTTGTTTTTGAAGAGGGTAATAATTCTCTTCATGTTCTAAATGCACCAAGCCCTGCAGCAACAGCTTCTCTAGCTATTGGTGAGTATATTGCAGAAAAGATTAACTAATTTTTTCTCCTGTTTGAACTGACCATAGCTTTGAGTAAACCCCATTAATTTCTAAAAGGCTTTCGTGATTTCCAGATTCAACAACTTTACCTTCTTCTAAAACGTAAATAATTTCAGCATTTCTTATAGTGGATAAACGATGCGCTATTGCAATAACAGTCCTTCCTTCTTTTAAGGTATTAATAGACCTCTGTATTGCAGCTTCAGTTTCATTGTCAACGGCTGAAGTTGCTTCATCTAAAATTAATATTTCTGGATTTTTTAGTATTGCTCTTGCTATTGAGATTCTTTGCCTTTGCCCACCTGATAGCTTTTGCCCTCTTTCTCCAACGATTGTATTTTCTTTATTAGGCAATAGATTTATAAATTTGTCAGACTCTGAAAGTTTTGCTGCTTCCCAAACTTCTTCATCTTTTGCATCTAGATTTCCGTATGCAATATTTTCAAAAACTGTACCTTCAAATAAGAATATATCTTGGCTTACCAATCCGATTTTATTTCTCAAACTGTCTAGTTCTAAATCTCTTATATTCTTACCATCAAATTTAATTTCTCCAGAAGTTGAATCATATAATCTCAAAATAAGTTTTATTAGAGTAGATTTACCAGAACCTGTACTTCCAACAATCGCTGTAGTTTGACCTTTATTAATGTCTATAGAAATATCATTTAAAACTGGAAAATTTTTTACGTATTCAAAATTTAAATTTGATATCTCAATTTTCTTATTAAAACTTGTGAGCTTTTCGTTTCCATTATCGATTGTGGGTGTAGTATTTTTTAAATTTATTATTCGTCTAAATGACGCCATTGCTTTTTGATATGAATCAAAAATCACTCCGAGTTCAGTTAATGGCCACAATAATCTCTGTGTTATAAATAGCATTACTGAATAGGTTGCTACTTTAATTTCTCCGTCTAGGGCTAAGAAACCACCAATTAAAAGTGTCGCTGTAAATCCAAATAGTATTGCAATTCGAATTATGGGAATAAATGCTGCAGATAGTCTTATTGCATGATAATTTGCACTTTTAACCTCATTTGATGAAAGAGTTATTCTTTCGCTTTCTTTTTTTTCTCTGTTAAAACTTTTTACTGTGAGTATTCCTGTAATAGAGTTCGAAAGATTGGCATTTAAATTTTCTATATCATTTCGAATCTTTGTATACCTTTCTGCAATTCTGTTAGTGAATCTAAGTGAGCCAAAAATAATAATTGGAATGGGTATGAAGGCAAACACAGCAACCAGTGGTGAAATATATAAGAATGTTCCACCAATAACAAGAACGGTTGTAGCAGTTTGAACTAGCCTGTTTGCACCGTTATCCAAGAAAGTCTCTAGTTGATTTACATCATCATTAAGGATTGCCATCAACCTTCCAGAAGATTTATTTTCAAAAAACGCCAAATCAAGACCGAGGACATTGTTAAAGGCATCTGTTCGTAAAGAATGTTCAATATCTTGGGAGATGTTTCTCCAAGTTACAGCCGCAATATAATCGAATGCTGATTCGAGTCCCCATATTATAAACGTTAAGACGGCGAGTATAATTAATTGCTGTCTTCTGTCGCTGTATCCAAGATTTCCTATAAAGGAATCAGATCCTTCCACCACTATATCTATTGCAATACCAATCAAAACAGGAGGAGCTAGGTCAAATATTTTATTTAGTATTGAATAAACTATTCCTCTACGAACCTTAGTGTCTTGCTCAAGTGCGTAGTTAAATAAATCTTTTAAATTATTTTCTTTCATAAAGTTTTTTATTATTTACTAATCTTATTTATTCCATCTCTAATTTCTTTTAGCAATAATACCTCTTTTGATTCTGCAGCTACTGCTTCAGTTTCTTCATCAGAAACAATGTCTTCAAAATGGTTGTAAGCTTTTATTACTAAAAACATTACAAAGGCAATAATTGTATAGTTAATGACTTCCCCTAAAAAAGCTCCAAAAGAGCCTGCAGACGTACCAGATGCAGGATCTATATCTCCAAACATTCCTAGCTTATCTAAATTAGGAAGATTTATTATTAAACCAATCAATGGCTCAACTAATCTCTTGGTAAAAACATCAACCAATGACTTAAAAGAAGCACCCATAACGAACGCTACTCCAAGTTCAACAACATTCCCTCTATTGATAAAATCTCTAAATTCTTTAATCAAAATTCCTCCAATTGTTTTTATAAATAATAGAATACATGTAATCTAATAACCTATGAGAAAATTTTTACTTACTTTATTGTGTTTAGTTTTAATATCCTGCTCATCTGGAACTACTGAAGAATCTGTTTCTGAAACCCAAGCAGAAGAAACTACAACTACTGAAAGTACCACAACTACATCTACCTCTACAACAACAACTGTTTATGAAGAGCCTCCGTTTGCACTTGATGAGTTTGGGTTAGAGATTCAAGAGCCACCAACAGAAATCAAAGAGCAATTAGCTGAATTAATGAAATTTATCGAGAGAAGAATAGGTTTAGAGTTTATAGAAGAACCTCTCTATGATTTTTATACTCTAAATGATTATCAAGAATACAATGCTCTTTCTTTTCTCGATGATTTTGAAGAAGATTATGAAGAGGGTGAGTGGGAAAGAGCTGTACTGTCAGAGAATATGTGGGGTCTAAATGATTTCTCAGCTGACCAACTTTTAAATTTACAAGTAGAATTTCAACGTTGTTTTTCTGCTGGCTCATACAACTTATTAGATAAAACACTAAGAGTCCCTATAAAATCGGGTCAAAAAAAGCTCAACTTTTATGAACAGAGAGTAGTAGTTCATGAACTGGTCCATTCTTTACAGGGTATGCATTTTGAGGTATCTGAGTGGTATCAAGAAATGGATGACTTAGATGATTTCTCTAACTATCCAGGAATTAGAGCATTAATGGAGGCTCAAGCTGAGTGGGTCGAAGCAAAATGGGTCGATAGTTTAGATGCATATGACCGTCAAACTATGCAAGCACAGATTCCAAATATTTCCTGCAGGGTTCAGCTTCCAAATTATTTTTATATACCTTCAGACTTGTATTACACCTATGGTCCAATACTTTCAAGAGAAATTATCAACAAAGGTAAAATGGCAGCTTTAAATGACGCACTAGGTGAGTATAAAAGAACCGGCTTAACAAACCTCCCAACTTCAGAGCAGATATATTCCCCTGAAAAGTATTTTGTTAATGAAAGATATGAAGTCATCGAAATTGCTGATGTTGAAATTAATAATTTTGAATTAATAGATGAAGGCACAATTGGATCTTTAGACCTAGTTTATCTTTTACAAGACACCATTGGACCTATCCCAGCAATTACTGCTGCAGTTGGAATCGGGGGAGGTTCATGGAAAGACTACGTTGATTCATCTGGCAATTTAGTAATGACTGTAAAAATAAGTGGCGACACTTCTGCAGACCTTGATGAAATATATGATGCATATATTTTATGGGGAGATACCCAAAAAAGATTTACAGAAGTAGTTGAACAGTACAACGGAGTTATTTATAAAGGCTCAACCAACGTATGGATTTCAAAGCAAAATGGTTTTGTAAAAATGGTCCTTTCTCAAGACATAAATATTATTGATGAAATCTCATCACAGCTTGGTGACCTATAAACAAAGTGGGTACTCTATACATTTGCCCAACCCCAATTGGAAATTTAGACGATGTATCACAAAGACTCATTGATGTATTAAACAATGTCGATTTAATTTATTGTGAGGATACAAGACGTGCAAAAAAACTTTTAAATCATTTTGGTATTGAAACAGGAATAGAGTCTTACTTTATTGGCAATGAAGTCAATAAAATTGAAGATATCAAACGTCATTTAGAAAATAATTTAAACCTAGCTCTTATTTCTGATGCAGGTACGCCTTTAATTTCCGATCCAGGTAATAAATTAGTAGAAATAATAATCAAGGAAGGATTTAGAGTTGAATCAATACCCGGTCCCTCAAGTGTGCTAGTAGCTTTGACTCTTTCTGGATTCGACATTTCAAATTTTCAATTTTTAGGATTTATACCTAAATCAGGAAAAGAAAAAAGCGAATTTTTAACAAAGTTATTAAATGCTCAAATGCCAAGTGTCTGTTTTACCTCTCCAAAACGTGTAATAAAAGATCTTGATTATTTTGAAAAAAATGGATTGAATTCACAAATAACAGTTTGTAGGGAATTAACAAAAAAATTTGAAACAATTCACCGAGGCGATATCGCAGAAGTAAAAGAAAAGCTTAGCTCAGATAATCTAAAAGGTGAAATAACGCTAGTCATCGCACCCAGTGAATCAAATACAAATGTAAATTTTGAACTAGATTCTGCACTAAAAATATTATTAGATAATGGTGTTCCTAAAAGAGATTTAGCAAAAGCAGTATCTCTAATTACTGACATTCCTACAAACGAAATATACGATAAAATTAAAGACTCTTAATATCGTTTATACAATTAGAACATAGAAATTTATCTTTGAGTTGATATGTAACATCTTTGGAGCCACATATAGAACAAGTTTGATAGCCCTTTGTAATTATTAACTTTTTATCTTCAACATACATTGAGATTTCACTATTAGCTTCAACATCAAGAGCTTTCCTAATAGATTTTGGAATTACAACCCTTCCAAGATTATCAATTTTACTTCTGTTACCTTTACTCATAAATGTATTTAATCCTATGCTTATATAGTAGTGAATAAAAATAAAACATTAGAGCAATTCAAATGGGTAGATACGCATTGTCATCTTCAGCTTTGGAGTAATGAAATCGATGAAAAGGAGCTATTTAATCTAGAGTATGTAGTGATTCCAGGTGTTGATGTAGAGTCTTCATTAAAAGCAAAGCAAGTTTCTAATAGTTTAAAAAAATTGTCCTATTGGTCAGCAGGCTTGCATCCACATCAAGCCAGTGAATTTGAAACGTTAAAACAATCACTCGATACTTTATTTATCGAAGCTGACTTGATTGGCGAAACTGGACTGGATTACTATCGCAATTTATCATCAAAGGAAGATCAGATAAATAGCTTTCTTTACCACCTTGAAGTTGGTGAAAAGCTTTCTAAACCAGTAATTGTTCATTGCAGAGATAGTTTTTCTGATATTTATAAAATTCTTAGTGAGAGAGAAAGCAACAATAAAATTATTCTACATTCATGGACTGGGGGTAATAAGTGGACTAAAAAGTTTGCAGAACTTGGTGTTTATTTCTCTATATCTGGAATTGTAACGTACGACACTGCTCAAGATTTGCAACTAGCAGTTAATAATATCCCATTAAACAAAATTTTAGTTGAAACAGACATTCCTTATTTAGCTCCTGAACCTTATAAAGGACAAAAAAATAAACCGTCTTATATTATGTATACTGCTGAAAAAATTTCAAAAATATTAGATATATCTCTGAATGAGTTTTCAGAACTGACTAAAAAAAATACTGATAGATTATTATCTCGAGATTTAAATGAGTGAACAAGAATGGGTTGAAAAATTAGAATCAAAGCCAAATTATAAATTAGGCCAGAACTTTTTAATTGATTCAAATATATCAAGAAAAATTACAAAATTAGTTCAGGGACAATTAGCAGATCCCATAATTGAAGTTGGGCCTGGCACGGGGTCTTTGACTAGTGAATTATTAAAGGACAATTACAGAATTAAAGCTGTAGAAATTGATGGGAATCTTGCAGAGATTCTAAATGAAAGATTTATTGATGTACCTAATCTAGAGATCTTCAATGAAGATGCAATGGAATTTGACTACACACAACTTCAAGGTCCTTGGTGGATTTTTGTATCGAATTTGCCTTACAATATCGGAACAAGATTGTTGGTTAAATTGATAACTGAAGTTCCTGTAATTCATAGATATGTTGTCATGGTTCAAAAAGAGGTGGGAGATAGAATTGTTGCGAATCCTGGTGGAAAAGAATATGGTGCTTTATCAGTCTTATTTAAATTATTTACTGAATCTAAGATTCAATTTGATGTTTCAAAAAATTGTTTCTATCCACCTCCAAAAATTACTTCTTCTGTTCTGACTATTCAAAGAGAGACTATTTTGGATGAAGAAACAAGAATTCGAGCATTTGAAATATCCAAAATTGCTTTTCAACAAAAAAGAAAAAAAGTAAGAACTTCACTCAAATCAATAATCTCTGAGGACCGTCTTGTTGAATTAGGAATAGACCCTAATAATCGCGCAAGTAATTTAACTCCTGAAAATTATTATGATATTGCAAAGGACATATTGTGAAAATATTATCTTCAGCAAAAATCAATCTTAATTTAAAAATTCATGATGGCTTACAAGATAATTATCACAAGATTGAATCAGATATTATTCCTGTTGGTATTTTTGATGAAATAGTAATTAAAGAAAGTCAAAAAGATCAGATTGTTTTTAATATTGACAAATTAAATTATGAGTTAACAACGATTCATAAATCTTTATCATTAATGAGAAAACTCAATCCTTCTTTTGATAAATCCTTTGAAATCAAAGTTGATAAGCAGATACCTATAGAATCTGGACTTGGTGGAGGAAGTTCAAACGGTGCAGCAATAATCAATTTCCTCTGTTCAAATTATGAATTATCAATGCCTTCTTACCATGATGTCGTGAAGCAAGTTGGAAGTGATGTTCCATTCTTTATAAATAAACAACCAGCAACTATATCAGGTATTGGTGAAAATGTCCTAAATCTGAAAGATACTCCACCAATGAAAATCATTATTGCTGTTCCAAAAAACGGTTTGAGCACAAAAGAAGTCTTTGAAAAATATGACGAAATACAACCAAAGGACACTGAAAAGTATTCGTGGAATGGTATCTCACTTTTTAATGATCTCTGGAATATATCTACAGAAATCTACCCAGAACTTAATGCAATAAAACAAAACCTTGAAGAGAGATATAAAAAAAACTTTTTTATGTCCGGTAGTGGGTCGGCTCTTTTTTCATTGTTTGAAGAACATGAAGAAATTGAAGAAATAGATTCTGAAGAATTCAATCTTAAATATTTTTCAATAACTAAGAAAATTGATTGTAGTTTCTCTCAAAATGATGATTAGAATATATTTGCATAACAATTGGGGGATGGTGTAATTGGCAACACAATGGGTTTTGGTCCCATCGTTGAGGGTTCGAGTCCTTCTCCCCCAGCCATCAATTTTGAAATGAATGTATCAGGAGTAATATTAGCCGCAGGTAAAGGGACTAGAATGAAGTCCAATTTACCAAAAGTCTTACATTCTGTTTCAGGAAAAAAATTAATTTCATACGCTCTTGAGGTTATTGAGGATATAAATACTAAATATGTTGTAGTAGGGCATGAAGCTGAACAAGTAATGGAAGCTCTGCCAGAATCACTTAATTTTGTTATCCAAGAGGAGCAAAAAGGTACAGGACATGCAATTTCAATCCTGTTAGAGGATAAAAAATTTGCTAATGATACATCTGAATATATTCTTGTTCTTCCAGGCGATGTACCAATGATCAATAGCAATGATATTAAAAATTTAATTAAAAAAGTAACTGACTCAAGTTCAACTATAGGCTTTCTTACATCTAAGGTCTCTAATCCATTTGGATATGGAAGAGTCATTCAACAAGATAGACAAATTAAAATTGTTGAGGAAAAAGACTGCACAGAAGAAGAGAGGTTGGTTGATGAAATTAATTCAGGGATATATTGTTTTGAAAAAGAATTTCTCCTTGAGCAAATCAACAATTTGAATACCTCTAATGCGCAGGGAGAATTTTATATAACTGACTTAATAGGTATTGCAAATAATGAAAAAAAAGATATTGTTATAGTACAAGTAGAAGAAGATTCAATAAGAGGAATAAATTCTATGGGCCAACTAAATGAAGTTGAAGACGCTCTGTTAAAGCAAACAATACAACAATTCATGGACGAAGGTGTTTACTTTCAAGACCCAACTTCTACATACATAGATTCAACTGTAAAAATTTCTGCTGGTACAAAAGTTTACGCAAACAGTCATTTAAAAGGTGAAACGGAGATAGGTCCTGATTGTGAGATTGGACCAAATGCTCAAATTAATAATTCAAAAGTTGGCCAAGGTTCAAAAGTATTGAATTCAGTGGTAGACGATTCAATTATTGATGCTGGAGGTCAAATAGGACCTTTTGCCCACATTAGACCTGGTTCGGAACTAGGAGAGAATGTGAAGGTTGGAGCATTTGCTGAAACAAAAAAATCAAAAATTGGTAAAGGAAGTAAAATTCCTCATCTTGCATACGTTGGTGATGCAGAATTAGGAACAGGTGTAAACTTTTCTGCAGGAGCAATAACAGTTAATTACGATGGTAAAAATAAACATAAAACAGATATTGAAGACGGAGCTTTTATTGGATCAGATGTCATGCTTGTTGCTCCTGTAACAATTGGAAAAGAATCAATGATAGGTGCAGGTTCTGTAATTACAAAAGATGTTCCTTCAAAAGCATTAGGTATTGAAAGAAATGATCAAAAAAATATTGAAGGCTATATGGACAGAAAGAAAAAAAATGATTGAACAACCTGGCAAGAAAAAAATGCTTCTTTTTTCAGGTTCATCAAATGTTGAACTTGCGCAAAAAGTAGCTTCAAATCTTGGAACTGAGTTATCAGAAGTAGAGAGAAAAGAATTTGCTAGCGGTGAGATTTATTTGAGACTTGGTGAGAGTGTAAGAGGTGCAGACTGTTTTGTTATGCAAAGCCATTCTGGAGATATCAATAGAACAATTATGGAACAACTCCTCATGATAGATGCTTTAAAACGCGCTTCAGCAAAACGAATTACAGCTGTACTGCCTTTTTACCCTTACTCAAGACAAGATAAAAAAGCACTACCTAGAGAGCCAATATCTGCAAGATTAATAAGCGATATGTATGTTGCTGCAGGAGTTAACAGAATGGTATCTATCGACTTACACACTCAGCAGATACAAGGGTTTGTCGATCAGCCATTTGATCATTTAACTGCTATGCCACTTTTTGTTGAATATTTTAAAGATAAATTTGATGGTCCAATTTCTATTATTTCGCCTGATGCAGGTGGAGTTAAGAGAGCAACTACATTTGCCAAACATCTTGAAGCGTATGTAGGTTTTGTACATAAAAAAAGAGATCCAAAGATACATAATGAGGTAAAGTCTTTCACAATTATTGGTGAAGTTGAAGACAGACATGCAATCCTACTAGATGACATTATTGACACTGGAGGAACTATCGCAGCTGCTTCAAGAATTTTAAAAGAACGTGGAGCCTTATCTGTCAATGTTGCAGCAACACACGGTATATTTTCTGAGGGTTCAGTAGAAAAATTACAAGACGCTCCAGTAGATAAAATAGTCGTCACAGATACTTTGCTGCAGAATGGAAATCCTGAAAAATTAGGAAATGTTGAGTCCTTGAGTGTTTCTCCAATAATTGCAAATGCACTAACATCTATATTTACTGATGACTCAGTCTCAGCATTATTTATGGGTGAAAACGTTTTATAAGGAGTAAAAATGGCAGGAACTTTGAAAGCAAGAATTTATATGGTTGGTTCAACCTCAGCTATAGAAGTAGATATCAAAGATAAAGAAAAATTCTTAGATGAAATTAAGAATTTAACTTCTGCAAATGAGTTTTACATACATAAAGATGATGAAGGTGAAATTGCAGTCAATACATCATTAATTCAGATTATTGAATTCTCAGATGACGGTGACAATAAAAGGGGAGCAGGCTTAGTTTCTAACCGTTGATAACAAGACCGGTTTTACGGTACTGTCTTCTTATTGATTTTCTCTCATCTTCAGTTGTACCACCCCAAATACCAGAATCTTGATTGGTTCTTATGGCGTATTCAAGACATTCAGTAACAACTGGGCACTCCATACAGATAGCTTTTGCTTCATTAGCTTGTTTCATTGCTTTCATTGAAGATCCGACAGGAAAAAACAGCTCAGTGTCGGAGTAGACACATCCGCCCTCTAACATCCAATCTTCTTGTTCAAAATCAATATTTAACATTTGCACATTCTTTCTTACTTTGTGAAATATTTCACAAGCTTGACAATTAATAGTACTCAACTTTAATTTATATGGAGGCATTTTGGGAAAAATTTTTGGACATAGGGGTTTGCCCCGGATTTATAGGGAAAATTCAATAACAGGTCTGAATAAAGCTTTTGAATACTGTGATTATGTCGAAACTGATGTTCGAATTACAGCCGATAATAATCTGATTTTATTTCATGACCCTGATATAAATGGACAATTTATTAACGAACTTTCCACAGAAGAGATACTAAATAAGTTAAATGATGTTGAAAAAGATGAATTGATTTTATCATCAAGAGATCAAATAGACGGAAAAGTTAATTTTGAAATTAAAACAAATAGTTTAGAAAAAACTCAGATAGATATATTATTTCAAAAAATGCTCTCTATTTTGTCACCACAAGATATTGTTACATCATTTAATTGGAAAGCAATCCAAGACTTCAAAGAATTATTTAATTGTCATTATGGAATCATACTTGATCAAGAAGATGCATTATTTCAAGCAAAATCTCTATCAATACATGATGAACATTTATTTTTTATGGTTGAGAGAACTTTATTAGATAGTAGGAATTTTGATTTGCCACTTCAAAAGACAGGAGTCTGGACAGTTAACGATGAAAAAGATTTTCAACATTTTATGGAGTTAGGTGTATTAGGAGTAATTACAGAGAGAGTTCCTTATTGGATAGTAGGAATTTTGATTTACCACTTGAAAAAACCGTAGTCTGGACAGTTAATGATGAAAAAGATTTTCAACATTTTATGGAGTTAGGTGTATTCGGAGTAATTACAGATATTCCTGATACAATGCATGTATATAGAAAGTAAATTATGACAATATCAGATGATTTAAGCGCTGCTTTAAAAGAAGCAATGAAAGCAAAAGATAAGCCTAAACTTGATGCAATTAGACAAGTTCAGACAGAGGTAGCAAAGAAAAAAGCTGAAAAAGGTGAAGAAGCTACCGATGAATTAGTTTTAGGAGTCATTTCCTCTTATGTTAAGAAGATGACTAAAGCAGTTGAAGAGTATCAGTCACTTGGTGATAGAGGTACTGAAATGGCTGAAAAAATTCAGTTTGAAATTGATTTCTTGAGCGAATGGTTGCCTGAGCAACTTAGTGACGAAGATGTTGAAAAAATTATTGATGAAGTTCTGAGTGAGATGGGCGAAGTTGATATCTCCCAAATGGGTAAAGTAATTGGTGCTGTTATGTCTAAAGGTGAAGGCATAGATGGTTCTGTGGTAAGTAGAATAGTAAAGGAAAAATTAACCTAAAATTTTCTCCTAATGAAACTTTATATTCTCGCTGACAGGCTCAACAAATCTTTAGATGAAGTCTTTAAAGCTATTGAAAAATTAAATCTAAATATAAAATCACCTGAGCAAAACCTCACACACGAAGAGGTTATGGAAATTACTAAATATTTTGCAGAAAAAAGAAGATTTTTATTCTTTATTTTGCTTTGGGGGTACATCTTAAGTTTTCTATCAGCTTTTTCATTCCTTTTTAAAAAAAGAGGATACTTTTACGGTGTTTGTACAGGTGTAACAGTATTTACATTTGTAGCAATTAATGCACCAAATCAGTCAAATGAAATTGCAGTAACAGATACAACCACAACTTCTACAACTACAACAACAGTTCCTTCTACCAATGTCGAAACAAGCATATTCATTACTGACGACACACCTACAACTACAACGACTACTACAACTACTACAACAGTTCCACCTTCAACTACAACAACAGTTCCACCTACAACTACTACAACAGTTCCACCTTCAACTACAACGACTACGACTACAACAACAGTTCCACCTTCAACTACAACGACTACGACTACAACAACAGTTCCACCTACAACTACAACGACTACAACAGTTCCACCTACAACGACTACAACTACAACGACTACAACTACAACGACTACGACTACTACGACTACGACTACTACGACTACGACGCTTGCACCAACTGATATTCTTGTTAACGGATCATTTGAAAATTATGATGGAAATTCTATTGCAAACAATAGTGCTGTACAATTTTCTAATAGTTCTGTATCAGGATGGACAAATCAGAGTTTAGATGAAACAGTTTCGAGACCAATTGAGATTTGGGAATCAGGCCACAGAGGGGTAAGTTCCGTAGAAGGTACCCACCATCTTGAATTAAATTCCACTAATTTAAGTTCAATATATCAAGATGTTAGTGTTTCACCTGGAGACGAAATAAGTTGGAGCTTTTGGCACAGAGGTCGTAGTGGTACAGATACAGTAGGTTTTTATCTTGGTGCTCCCGGGTCAGAAGCTGAAATTGGTCAATATTCTACTGGTTTTTCATGGACGGAATACTCAGGATCATATACTGTTCCTAGCGGAGTTACAACATTGAGAGTAAGGTTTAAAGATATAAATTCTGCTGGAAAAAATTCTCTTGGTCATTTGATGGATGATATAAAATTAATAAATAATTATTAATTACACATAACATGAAAACATTCAAAATACTACTTTTTGTTTTTCTATCAATAAATATCGTTATCTGGTTGCTTACTTATTTTCTTAATATAAATTTATTTTCTGTTTTAAGAATTCAAACTCCAGAAATTGAAGTAGCCCAACCTAGTTACAAATTAACAACAAATGTTTACGAAGATCAACCCGGTGATTCTAATCAAACTTTTATTCTCTATGATTCCGAATGTAACAGGTTTGGTCCGTATAGTGCTTCAGAAGCAGCACCTTTAGTAAATTCAGAAGGATTTACTACTACATGCGTGAATGGGATACCAAATGAGAATGAAATTCTTATCAATCTTCATGAAAGAAGAGAATCTGGTCAAACAGGAATAAAAAATGACATAACTAATTTGCTTTATTCATTTCCTGGATTTGAAGGTGATGAAGAAACAAATTTAAGAATCCAGTTAGCTATTTATCAGTTACCAGATATATTGAGAGAAATTTTAACTTCTGAAGTGGAAGTGTTAAATGGTTGCCATCCTTATGGAGAAGCTTTATTCAACAGATGTGTTTATGGAGTATTTGATCCGGTAGGGTACGATGCTGATGGAAATTACGGAAATGAGTGGGCTATGACAATTTGGATATCTGATAGAGGAATCGAATCTGGGAAATTAAAAGATATTCTTGTTCATGAGGCCGCACACGCTTATTCCTATTTGGTGATGAGAGAATGCATTTTGCAAGATGGTTCAACTTTTAGAGAACTAGCACACAGTCGCTATGGAGATGAAGAGAATTTGGCGGATGTTTTTGTGTATTATTATGGCGGTAAATGGACTAATTACTATAAGCTCGAATACCTTCCAGAAGAAGATCGCAAGTGGATGACTGATATGATTGATTATTGTGGGGTATATCAAGAAGTCGTATCTTCACTCTCAATTTCTTCATAAAATCTACAAAATTAATTGTTGTTTGACTCAAAATAACATTTATCCTTACTAATTATGAAAAATAATTCATATACAGTAGCAGTTTTAGGTGCAGGAAATATTGGCTCTGCAGTTATTTCTCGATTGCTACATCTTGATAATGAGGTAATTAATATAAATCTTTCCAAAGTTTTAGTGTCTGATTCCACTAAAGACAGAGATTTTGATTCAAATCTTGTAACTGAGGATTTTAATGAAATTGCCAATGATGAAAATATTGATTTGGTAATTGAAGTTTTAGGTGGAGTAGAACCAGGAAAAGAGTACATTAAGGAACTTTTGCAAAAAGGAAAATCTGTTATTACTGCAAACAAAGATATCATCGCAGATTGTGGAGAAGAATTAATTAAGACCGCTCAGGAAAACAATACCTGTTTATATTTTGAAGCAGCAGTTGCAGCTGGTATACCTGTTTTAAAACCACTCATTGAAAGTCTAAGAGGAGAAGAACTCTCAAGGGTTGCTGGAATTATTAATGGAACAAGCAACTACATCCTAACTGCAATGGAAGAGGGCAGCACATACAGTGATGCATTACAAAATGCACAAGAATTAGGTTATGCAGAACCAGATCCTACAAATGATGTTGAAGGTATAGATGCAAAATATAAAGCCATGATTTTATCACTACTGTGTTTTGGTGTGTCTCCATCGACTGATGATGTTTACACAGAAGGTATTTCTAAAATTACAAAAGAAGATTTCGATTGGGCAAAAAGACTAAACAAGACTATCAAACTAGTAGCTCAAATTGATAATGGTCAAGAAGGTTTTAATGCAAGAGTGTACCCAGTTCTTGTTGACAGCAAGCACCCGCTAGCAGCTATAAGAGGTGCATTAAATGCTGTGCTTGTTGAAGGTGACAATATAAACCAATTAGTATTTTCTGGGCCTGGTGCTGGTGCAGCACCAACTGCAAGTGCAATTATTGGAGACGTATTAAGCGCATGTCATCAAATGGCTAGCAATCAAACCAACTGGTATCCACTACGAACTCCAAAAACAGGAGACAAAGCTATAAAAGATGTCAATTCAAGTTGGTTTATTAGGCTCTCAGTCAAAGACGAACCAGGTGTTCTTGCAGCTATTGCAAGCTTATTTGGAGAAAACAATGTAAGCATTGAAAGCGTTATTCAAGAAGGCAGAGGAGATAACGCAGAGTTAGTTCTTGTTACACATGAAGCTGCAGAGGACAATTTAACAAGTTCAATAGACAGTATTGCAAATCTCGATAGTGTCAGCTCTGTAACATCTACAATCAGAGTTTATCTCTAAACAAGTGATTACATACCATTCAACCCGTGGAAGTAAGTCGACACTTTCTTTTCAAGATATTGTCCTTTCAGGTGTGGCAGAAGACAAAGGATTGTACCTACCAAATGGAACAACACTTGAAAATTTAAGCAACCTGACACAAGAAGATTTAGGTTATGAAGATTTTGTTAAAACAATATTTATTGCCTTAGACAAAAATTCTGCAAGTTATGTAGATGAATTATCAATTTATCCGGGCTTTGAAAACTCACCAGAGCCAGTGCTTAAAGAGATCAATCAAGATAAATACGTAATGGAGCTATTCCATGGCCCAACAAAATCATTCAAAGACTATGCCCTTCAACCACTTGGTGCAATAGCAGATAAGAGATTAGAAGAAATTGGTGAGAGAGGGTTAGTTATTGTTGCAACAAGTGGAGACACTGGAAGTGCTGCAATCCAGGCTGTAAAAGAATCCAAAAACATCGATATAGTAGTTTTGCATCCACACAATAAAGTTAGCGAATATCAAAGACGTCAGATGACAGAGGTTATTCAAGACAATGTATTAAATATTGCAATTGAGGGATCCTATGATGATTGCCAACAAATTGCAAAAACGCTTTTACAGGAAAACGCGTTTAACAGAAGAGTAGTTTCTTTGAATTCAATCAACTGGTTAAGAGTTATGGGTCAAACAGCTTATTATGTATGGCTTACAAAACAATTTACTAATCCAATTAACATCTCTATACCATCTGGAAACTTTGGAAACGCTTATTCTGCTTGGTTTGGTAGGCGTAATGGGCTTCCAATAAATGAAATATTCTGCGCATCAAATCTCAATGATGTACTTACAAGGTTTATTTCAAGTGGCACCTTAGAACCAAAAGATACCATGCCTACAGTTGCACCAAGTATGGATATACAAATTCCCTCTAGCCTAGAGAGATTAATTTTTGATTTAGAAGGGGATACTTCATCATTCTATGATCAGCTACAAAACGAAAAACTTGCAACATTAAATGAAGATGCAGCTAAAAAATTACAGAGCATCTTTTCTTCAAAATCATTTGATGATGAAATGATATTAAAAGAGATTAAAGAGTTCTATGATGATTATGAATGGATTGTAGATCCTCATACCGCAACTGCAGTATCAGAAAGTGTTTCATTTACTTCAAACCTCCCAGTTGTTGGAATTGCTACTGCATCACCTGAAAAATTTAGTAATGTAATTTCCTCTGTAATTCCTTCTTTTTCTGTAGAAAACACAGAAAATATTGAGAAATATATTATTTCTGAATCAGATTCTTCAGTGGTTGAAAATACAATAAAAGAGTATTTTTAAAAAAATTTTAGATTCTTAAATTTATTCATGTAGTATGCCAATATGACTGATATCCAACAAGACGGAAGAGCACGTAGGCAGCAAGATATTTTTGACCTCAATAGGACAAAACTTATTGATACAGCTGTTGATGTAATTAATGAAGTTGGAGATATTAGAGAAGTTACTTTAACTCAAATTGCAAAAGAAGCTGGTGTATCACCTGCTACAGCTTACAATCATTTTCCTGACAGAATGGAAGATGTATTTTCAGCGATAGTTCATGCCAGAATGGATGTAGCAGCAAACATGGGTGCCACACTTGCGGACGAATCTTTAAGCGTAATTGAGAAATTAAAGCAGATTCCAGTCACCTATGCTGAGAACCTTGTAAGTCTTGGATATGCAGGAAAAGTTATTGTTGTACAAATGTTTAATTTAGTAAATGTTAATAAATGGCTAGACCAAGATCCAGTTCAGGCAATTACAGCTTTATTGAGTAATTCTGATCAATATCAGGACAGAGCTGATGAAATTGCAGTGAATATGGCGACAGCATTTAGGGGAGCGATGTTTGAATATGCACTAAATATTGGCGATCATGAACTGTTTAATAGATATTCAGAGGAGTTTTTCCTTAAAACCTCCGAAAATTTAGTAGAAAACATACTAAAACAGTACTAATTTTTTAAAAAAAATATTTACTTTAAATCAATTCCAGTTAAACTTAACTTAAGTTGATTAGAACCAAATCTAATTAAAAGTTGATGTGTGTGATGAATAAATATAATTTTATTTTGTTTTGTCTTAAGGTTAAGACGTTCTTTCACGCCATCAACTATAAAAAAATCACAACAACAACACTTCATGTCCTTTTATTTGCATTAGTATTTATCTCTTCTTGGGCCACACCTCAAGAAGAAGCATATGCAAATACGACATGGGAATGTAACGACGCTGCAGAGAGAGCGTATTTCTATAAACTTGATTGGGAGTTTACAGACAACTTTTTTACAATCTCTCAATATGTTGCCACATCAACATCAACAGTTAACTTAGATGAGACCCAAGTCAGTTTATCTGGTTTAACGGTAGGCGGAACAAGCATAACTGGTGTAAAAGGTATTAATGGTTTAGCCATGTCACCTGATGGAAAGATGTATGTAACAATCACATCTTCAGCAAACGGTACTGATCTTTTCCAAATTAGTACTGATGGTTCACTCACACACTTAAAAAATATGGGATCATATGGAACTATTGGTCAGTTAGATTTCTATCAGCTACCAGGTGGCGGTGGTCACTATGGTTTCTCATCTGGTGAGTATGTCTCTAAAGATGGCATAGATAGAATTTATTTCTCTCAGGGTGCATTTGATACTGACTCTGATGGAAATGGATCAGATATAGCACGACCAAACTCAAACATGATCTATAACGTAGCAAACGGTACAACAACTACCTTTCCAGACCCAGGGTTTGTTAGCCCGATTAATGCTGCTGACTATGCCTATGTAGGTGATTGGGACGGATATGAGCTAGTTACCTATGATGCAATTAACAACAAAATACACAGATTTGATATCGATAATCCATCAAACTCATCTTCAATTGACCCACAAACAAGTGCGTTTTCTGGAGCTAGTACTGTACTTTCAGCATTTTCTTATAAAACACCCCAAGGTGAGATTCGATTTATCGTAGACGACACTAATGGTATGCGTTTTGAGATTGTAAGAAATGGAACAAATAACTATAGCGTCACCCAAAAAGGAAGCTCTTTCTTAACAAACAACTCTGATGGTGCTTCTTGTGGACCTAATGCATATGATCCATTTTCTCCAACATTTAAAGCCACTCTTACAGCATGTTCCAATGGTTTCGCTACACCACAACTTAAAATCACAAACAACAAAACAAGCACACAATACTTTGATGTAGATGTCAGCGTAGATGGAGGTTCGTTTACAAATCTTGTTGACGGGCAGTCGGTGACTCCTGGCAATGACATAACGCTTTCGGCAAATCAGGAATATGACGGCCGAACAATACAATTCCGTATGCGCTACAACTCATCCAATCCAAGTTCAGGGACATACTACAACGTAGGTCAACAATTAACTGTTAGTGGATGTGGAAACTATACGTTAGCAACTGGTTCTGTTGCTACTGCAAATGGAACATGCTTAGGTGATGGTACAGCAAAGCCTACAATTACTCTTACAGCAACTGGTAACACGACAGTATTTTTTGATGTTGAGTACAAGGTAGGAAGTAGTGCCTGGCAGGCATTAAAAGATGGTGAACAAGTTGCAGTTGGTACTCCAGAGACTTACGAGATAACGTCAGCAGTAGCACACAACTCTGTTGTTACTTTTAGATACATTGTTGGTGCTAGTAATCCTTCTGGTACGAACTGGACAGAGTCGTCTTATATAACTGTTAACTGCCCTGTGTACAGCATGACTGCAAGTCTAAATTCACCTTCATGTGCAAATAATCAACCATATAAGACCTACACAATGACAGTGCAAAATACAGGTAACCAAAATGCTTATGTTCACATTCGTGGAAATACAAATTCTGGTGGTCAGAGTGGAACCTTTGGTTGGATTGATACTTATAGATCGATTTCAGCTAATTCATCAACTACATTTAGTTTTCAAATTTGGCATGGTGTTACACCAGATATAAGATGGATTTATTCCAATAGTTATAATACTTATAATCTCTTAACAAACGGCGTTAACGGATCCTATACATCTAACTCAAGTTATGGATCTTCTGTTAAATCTGGGGATTCTTATCTGACGCTCACTGACTCAGAGGTTGACTGTTTCTATGTAGGTAGTGGTGGTTCCTCTAATAACTCAAGTAGCAATTACACCCCAACTGCAAAAACAATATCACAGGTTTGTGATGCTCAGGGAAGCGCTATTGCAAGATTTACTATTAAACAAAGAGATGCAGCAAACGATAGCTTTAATGGTTTTATTGATGTTGATTACTCAACAAATGGTTCAACGTGGTCAACTCTGGCTGAAGGGGCAGAATTTAACGATGGAGTAACGTTAACGTATGACTCTCCATCTACATTATCCTCTGGATCAACTGCGTATTTTAGATTTAGAATCGATGAAACAAATCCTGATAGTACAGCAGCATGGGGTATCTACACCCAGGCAATAAATTGTCAGGCTGATTTTAGTGTTTCACAAACAGTAACCTCATGTTCAGCATCTGGTCAAACTTCAACACTTACAATTACTAATAACGAATCTCAGACAATTTACTTTAGAGCGGTACCTTCAAAAGTTGGTGCAAGCAATAATGAAACAAACTCATCTAATTATGAAGATGATGATATCCAGTTATTCTCCATTGCTGCAAATACTACCTACTCACACACAACAACAAAGACATATACATATGGTGTCTCCAGTTATATTTACTGGAAAGTTCAGGGCTCTTTTACACAAAATCCAGATTGGACCAATACAACATTACATAACTTTAATTACACTTCAGAAGTACAAACAAATTGTAATCCTTCAACTACTGGAGTGTATGCAATGAGTGCCTGTTCTGACACAGGAAAAACTTCAACACTTACAATTCAAAATAACGAATCTGTAACAATCTATGT
>OCVP010000353.1_pt1 | contig 21151 bp, 23 predicted proteins | sample 1539171 | NCBI WGS metagenome assembly OCVP01 (sample SAMEA51879418, study PRJEB22527) | metagenome
TCAGCAAAAATTAAATCAAAAGTTTCACGTGGAATTTTTTTTAATTCTTCGAGACTATCTCCATTAATTATTTTATTTTTGAAATCAGTTTTCATTTGTAAAAATTAATTAGACTCCAAATGGATTCTTCGGTCAACCTGAGATTGAAAAATTTGGATTCGATTAGTGTTTCTAAATTAGAAGGTAACTAGATGTAGTGTTAATTTATTTTAGATATAGGTGAAAAAGTTTTTCTATGATGTTTAGTAATACCTAATTTTTTCAAAGCTTTTAAGTGCTGTTTTGTTCCGTACCCAAAGTTTTTATCCCAATCATAACCTTTATTTTTTTTTGACAAGGTGGTTATAAATTTATCCCTTGATACTTTTGCAATTATAGAAGCTGCCGAAATAGAGGGGATTTTTTTATCTCCTTTAATAACTGATTTTAAATTATAATTTTCTAATTCTGGAGTTTTGTTTCCATCTATCAGAACGTGTGTTGGTTTTTTCTTAAGTTTTTTTATAGCTCTTTTCATAGCCAGCAAACTTGCTTGAAGTATATTCAGCTTTTCTATTTCTTTGACAGAAGCTTTGCCTATGGACCAAGTAGAATTTTTTTTTATATATGTACATAGATACTCTCTCTCTTTTTTACTTAATGATTTTGAATCTTTTAATAACTTTTGATTAATTGATTTTTTTAAAATTACTGCTGAAGCATAAACAGGCCCAATTAAACTTCCTCTACCAACCTCATCAACTCCAGCAATTATCTTCATCAAATTTTTAACTTAAGATCTTTGATTTTATCTCTAATTTTCTTTAAATCTTCCCATGAGTGTTTTTTATTTTCTGGAAAACGGATTAAATAAGATGGATTAAAAGTTATCATTAAAGGGAATGTTTTGTTTTTTAAAATCACTTCCTTCCAATGTCCTCTTTCAGTAGTTATTTTTTCACTTATTCCTGTTACAGCCTCCATTGCCGAACTACCCATCAAAACAATAATCTTTGGGTTTATAATCGATATATGCTCCTTCAAAAATACTGAGTATCTTTTAATTTCAGTTGAGGTTGGTTTTCTGTCATCAGGTGGTCTAAAATTGATTGCATAACTTGTATAAATATTTTGCCTCTTAATATTGATGGCTATAAGCATTTTGTTAAGAAGTTCGCCAACTTCACCTCTAAATGGGACACCCAATTTTTCTTCTTCAGCCCCAGGAGATTCTCCAATTAACATTAAAGGGCTATTTATATTTCCCTCACCTAAAATGATTTTGTTTGAATTTTCTTTCAATTTACAATTTTCAATTGAATTTATTTGATCTTTTAAATTTTTTAGTAATTCTTCTTTATTAATTTGCAGGGTGCCATTGTTCGTTTCTAAAATATTAAATCTATTTATTGGCTTATCAGCGAATATAAATTTTGGCTCAATAGTATTAATTAGTTCTTGGTTTAATTTGGTATTTTGATTTATCACTTTTTTAGTCATAGTATGGTTACATGTTCCTAAAATTTCTAAAATTAGTACTATTAATATTCATATCTTATCAGACACCTTTGTATTCTAAAAGTGCTACTTTTAATGATTTCAACTCAAGAGATTTATCAAATTATTTTTCTGGAATTGTTGCATTTGAAAATCGAGATAATTCTGAAGCTTTAAAATTTTTTAACTTAACCAAAGTATTAATTAACAAACATGACAGTTATTTAAAAAGATATGTTAACTCTTTAGTTTTAGATAACAAAGTACCTCAAGCAATTAATGTATTAAATAACAATGCAAACAAATCTAATTCAGATTTTTATGATGCGTATATAATTTTAATAATTGACAGTTTAAAAAAAAATAACTTTAAAAAGGCTGACGAATATTTAACACAAAGTTTAAAATTTCAAGATGAAGATAGGATAAACCTAGTTATATTTGAAACTCTAAAACAGTACATTTATACATTTAAAAATAAAAAAATATTAGATAACAAAAAAAATTTTGGAAACCTGTCTCTTATAGCTGAGACATTCCAAAGATGTTATATTGAAGATAAAAGAACTTCGTCATTTTTTCTTAATTTAATAAATAATCAACAAGGTGATTATTCAAGATACATTTTCTTTTATCTTAATCATTTAATTGATAACAATAAATTAAATGAAGCAAGATTAGTTGTTGAACAAATTGATTATATAAATTCAACACTTTTACTTTCACAAAGTAAAAGTTGGGTAGACAAAGAAAAATTCGATGATTTTGGAAAAATTTTTTCATGCAAAGATCATAATGATCTTGTAAGTGAGTTTTTATTTTTAATCTCTAATCTTTATTCTTCTCAGGATAATTTTGAGAAATCAAATTTTTACTTAAATTTGTCAAACTATTTAAATCCCAAGTTTGAATTTAATTTGTCATTGGTTGCAGAAAATTTTTATCTTAATGATGAATTTGATAAAGTACAAAGGATCTTAAAAAACTTTAAAAAAGAAGATGAATTTTATTATTGGTTTAGATTAAAAAAAGAAGCTCAAATAATAATTCAAGAGCAGGATTATGAAAATGGAATTAAATACATAGATTCAAAATTTAATAAAATTGAAAATCCAAATATAAAAATGATTTTTGATTTAGCCAATTTTTATAAAAATTCTAAAAATTATGAAAAGGCAATAGATCGTTATACAGAAATTATTTTAACACTGGATGACAATTCACTTATCAAATCAGATGTATTGTATCGTAGAGGTGGTAGTTATGAAAGAATGGGCAATTATGAAAAGTCAGATGAAGATTTATTGCATGCGCTTAAAATTGATCCTAGTGATGCATATATTTTGAATTACCTTGCTTACTCTTGGTTAGAGCGTGATTATAAAATTAATGAAGCAATGGATATGTTGAAAACAGCATATGATTTAAAAAGCAATGATCCATATATTATTGATTCAATTGGATGGGCTTATTTTTTAATAGAGGATTATGTAGAAGCAGAAAAGTATTTAAAAAGAGCTGTAGAATTAATGCCAGATGACCCAATCGTGAATGATCATTATGGAGACATTTTATGGAAATTAAATCGAAAAATTCAAGCAAGATATTTTTGGAACAACGTATTAACTTTTGATGACACCGAAGACGATATGAGAGAAAAAATCAATATTAAAGTAATTGAGGGTCTTAAAAATTCCTAAATGAAAATTAATAAAATTAAATCTAATGCAAAGTTAAATTTAGCACTAAATATCACTGGAAAAAAAAAGGTTTTACATAAAATTGAAAGTATAATTGGTTTCATAGATTTACATGATGTTATTTCGATAAATCAACATAATGGAAAAAAACACCATATTTCTTTTTATGGAAAGTTTTCTAAAAATATTGGAAAAAAAAATACTGTTCAAAAATTATTTCAAATACTAGATAAAGAAAATTTATTAAAAAATAAAAAATTCAAAGTTAAAATTAAAAAATTAATCCCTCAAGAAGCTGGGTTGGGTGGGGGATCGATGAACGCAGCTAGTGTGTTTAATTATCTGGTTAAAAAAAAAATTATTAATCCTAATCATCAAAAAACTCGAAGTATCTGTGACTTGGTTGGTTCTGATGTTATTCTGGGAACCATTTCATCCAGCTGTGTGTTGTCATCAAGTGGTAGAATAAAAAAGATTTATAATACTCCAAAATATTACTCTACTTTAGTAAAGCCTGATTTTGGGTGCTCAACTAAAAAAATATACTCAGCTGTTCGAAAGTATACAAAATCAAAATATAACAAACCTAAAAAAAACATGTTTGGAGTAAAATATTTGATTGATCAACAAAATGCCCTTGAAACAATAGCACTCAAAAAATATCCAAAACTTAAAAAAATAAAGTTGTTCTTAGAAAGTATAAATAATCCATTATTTGTAAGAATGACTGGTTCAGGATCAACAATTGTTGCCTATTATAATTCATTAAAGAGTTGTAAATTGGCAAAAGCTAAATTTAAAAGAAAATATAAAAATTATTGGTGTGTTACAGCAAAAACTATATGAATTTTATATTTTTATGTTATAGGAAGCTAGTATTGGGGCGTAGCCAAGCGGTAAGGCACGGGTTTTTGGTACCTGCATCCTAGGTTCGAATCCTAGCGCCCCAGCCATTTATGAAAAATTTTTTAGATAAATTTTTTTCCCGATCAAAAAATCTTGATTATATCAGTCAAAATTTAAAACAAATTACTTTAACAACACCAGCAAATAAAATTTTTGAAGCAATTAATAATTTTTCAGAGAAAAGTGAAATCAGATATGTGGGTGGGTGTGTAAGAAAAGTGATAAAAAAAGAAAATGTTGATGATATTGACCTAGCAACAAATTTAACTCCCCTGGAAGTTTGTGAGGCTCTTAAAAACAAACAAATAAGTTATTACGAAACAGGAATTGAACACGGAACTATAACCGCAATAATTGACGAATATAAATATGAAATTACTTCTTTAAGGAAAGACGTCTCAACTGATGGAAGGCATGCTGAAGTAGAATTCTCTTTAGATTGGAAGGAAGATGCCTCTAGAAGGGATTTTACTATCAATTCAATTTATGCAGATGGTGATGGTAATTTATTTGATCCATTTAACGGTAAAAAAGATTTGGAGGAGGGTTATATTAATTTTATTGGCAATGCGGAAAAAAGAATTCAAGAGGATTATTTACGTATTTTGAGGTATTTAAGATTTTATTTAAATTACTCAAATCATAAGCACCAGCCAGAAATAATAAAAAATATAAAAAAAAATATTGATGGAATTTCAAATATATCATCTGAAAGATTAATCGATGAACTAAAAAAAATAACTAGTTCAAATGGATTTTTAAAACTCTTTAAAGATAAAGAAAGTTTAGAACTCATAGAAATAATTTTCCCTCAATTAAAGAATATTAAAAATTTTAAAAAACAAAATTCTTATGCTGCAGAGAATTTTTTAAAAATTGACTTTATATTCTTAATTGCGCTTTTAGTGATTGATGGGACTGATAATGCTGATTATTTTCTTTATAAATTTAAAATATCTAACAAAGATAAGAAAAGATTAAAATTAATAGATCTTTTTTATAGAGAAAAAGTAACTTTAAACAACTTTACAGAGAAAAACTTGAATAAATTTTTTTATTTTAATGGGCGACAGGCTGTAATAGATATAATTAATTTTAAAATTTTTAACTCAAACAAAGTAGAGAAAAAACTAATCAAATTATTAGATACTTATAAAGAGAAAGTAATTCCAACTTTGCCAATAGGGGCCGATCTATTAATGTCTAAATTTCAAATTCCTGAGGGTAAAACTTTAGGTAATAAATTAAAAAGGATAGAAGAAACTTGGGTTCAAAACGGATTTCAAATTTCAGATAAGCAGGTACAACAAATAGTTAAAAGTTAAATATATTTAACGTCTTTAATTTCAAAATTTTTTACACCAGAGGGTGTATTTATTTCAACTAAATCACTTTTATTTTTTCCAATCAAACCTTTGCCAATTGGTGATTGAAAGAAAATTAGTTTTTGTTTTAAATCTGCCTCATCTCTTCCAACAATTTTATAATTAATTTTTTCACCAGTATCTAAATCTTCTAAATAAACTGTAGATCCAAAAATTACTTTTCCTTCATTGTTTAGTTTTGTAACGTCAATAACATTTGCTCTTGCAATAATATCGTTAATTTCTGTAATTCTTCCCTCGTTATGAGATTGTTCTTCTTTAGCTGCATGATATTCAGCATTTTCTTTAAGGTCTCCATGGGATCTTGCTTCAGCAATTGCAGCTACTATTTCAGGTCTTTTTTTTTCTTTTAAAAAAACTAATTCTTCCTTTAGTTTATTTAATCCGTTTAATGTTATTGGCTCTTTATCCATTTTTTTATTTCCATTTTGCAATCGGAGGTAATGACATCAAAATTCCTTCAACATTACCACCAGTTTGTAGCCCAAATTTTGTTCCTCTATCATAGAGCAAATTAAATTCTGCGTATCGACCTCTTTTAATATACTGAAACTCTTTATCTTTTAAAGTCCATTTTCTTTTTAATTTTTTTTTAATTATTTCATTAAATAGCATTTGAAATGTAACACCAACATCTCTGACAAATTTAAAGTCATTTTCAAAATTATCATTTTTATAGTCAAAAAATATTCCACCTATACCTCTGGCTTCTTTTCTGTGAGGTAGATAAAAATATTCATCACACCACTTTTTATATTTTTTATAATAATTTTTATTATGTCTATCGCACATTGCCTTTAATATTTTATGAAAGTTTTTCTTCTCTTTTTCATCTTTTATTGCTGGGGTTACATCCATACCTCCACCAAACCAATTCTTTGTTGTACAAATAAATCTGGTATTAAAATGCATTGCAGGAATATGGGGATTTTGCATGTGCATAACTATTGATATTCCTGATGCCCAAAATCTAGGATCTTTACTTGCGCCTGGTATATTCTTTTGAAATTGCTTAGGAAATTTTCCATAAACTTTTGAAAAATTTACTCCTACTTTTTCAAAAATTTTTCCATTTTTAAGAATTCTATATTCACCACCACCCTCATCTTTTTTACTGCTTCTATTCCAAGAAGTTGATTGAAAATTTACTTTGTTTTTTTCAATTTTTAAAATGTCGTCACATATTGCATTTTGTAATAGCTTAAACCAATTACTCGCTAAGTCTTTTTTGATTGAAATATCCATTTTATATTAATTCTATTTGACGCAAACTTTCTGCCAAAACAATGGCAACAGACGATGCAATATTAAGAGATCTTACTTGATTATTCATTGGTATTTTTAAACGATTTTTAATTATTTTATGAACCTTTTCGGGCACCCCAGCACTTTCTCTTCCAAACAAAATAGTATCATCAGGCTTAAATTTAAATTTAGTATAATTTATTGAACCCTTAGTTGTCATCAATACGATTCTCTGTTTTTTCTTTGCCTCAAAAAATTTTTCCGAACTTTGATAAAACTCTATTTGACTATAGTCCATATAGTCCATAACCACTCTTTTAAAACGTTTGTCTGATAATAGAAAGCCACATGGTTCAATTATTTCTAATTTAGCACCCAAACAAGCACAGGTTCTTATGATTGCAGCAGTATTCTGAGGTATATCAGGCTCATACAAAGCTATTTTGGGTCCTAAAATTGTTGAATTCTGTGTCATTCTTTCAGTAGTAAAATAATTATTTTATATTATATGAATTCGTATATTAACTATTTTAAATCAAAAAGAGATAATAATAAAAGCTACTAAAAGTGTCTGAAAAAAAAACAAAAAGAAGAGATTTTTTATTTACAGCTACCACAGCTGTAGGAGCTGTTGGCGCAGCTGCAGTAGTGTGGCCAATGATAGATCAAATGAATCCAGATGCTTCTGTTAAAGCATTAGCTAGCACAGAAGTTGATGTAAGTGCATTAACACCAGGAAATACATTAACTGTTTTGTGGAGAGGTAAACCTGTTTTTATAAGAAGAAGAACTCAAGAAGAAATTGATGAAGCAAGATCTGTGAAGATGGAGGATTTAATTCATCCTGAAAAAGATGAAGATAGAGCAAAAAACCCTGAGTGGCTTGTTATGTTAGGTGTATGTACACACCTTGGATGTGTACCTCTAAATGATAAAGGTGATTATAATGGTTGGTTCTGTCCATGTCATGGATCTCATTATGATACTTCTGGAAGAATTAGAAAAGGACCAGCACCTTGGAATATGGAAGTGCCTAAATATGAATTCGTTGATGCAAACACAATTAAAATTGGATAAAGAAAAATGAGTGACCATGATTACAGACCAAAATCGAAAGTAGGACAATGGTTTAATGATCGATTGCCACTATTAACTCTTGCAAATCATTTAACAGATTATCCGACTCCTAAAAATTTAAATTATTGGTGGACATTTGGTGGAATTTTAACTTTTTGTTTAATTACTCAAATTGTAACAGGATTAACTCTTGCAATGCATTATATTGCTCATGCTGATATGGCTTTTGAAAGTGTAGAGCACATCATGCGTGATGTTAACTATGGATGGTTAATTAGATACATTCATGCAAATGGTGCATCTATGTTTTTCTTAGCAGTCTACATTCATATCTTCAGGTCATTATTTTATGGTTCTTACAAAGCACCAAGAGAAATAATTTGGATAATTGGAATAATTATTTACTTGCTAATGATGGCGGCTGCATTTATGGGCTATGTATTGCCTTGGGGACAAATGAGCTTTTGGGGAGCAACTGTAATCACAAATTTATTTAGTGCTATTCCATTAGTTGGAGAGGGTATTGTCACTTGGTTGTGGGGAGGTTATTCAGTCGACAACCCTACGTTAACTAGATTTTTTACTTTGCATTATTTAATTCCATTTTTAATTTTAGGATTAGTTGTTTTACATATATGGGCTTTACATGTTCCTGGTAACAACAATCCAGTTGGAATAGATATAAAAAAACCATCTAAAGACACTGTGCCTTTCCATCCTTATATTGTTATTAAAGATGGTTTTGCTTTATTAATGTTCATGATTGTTTTTGCTTTCTTTGTATTTTACGCACCAAATATTTTAGGACATGCAGACAATTATATAGAGGCTAACCCAATGGTAACACCTGCACATATTGTTCCTGAATGGTATCTGTTACCTTTTTATGCAATATTAAGATCAGTTCCTGATAAATTGCTAGGAGTTGTGGCTATGTTATCTGCAATATTAATCTTAGCAGTTTTACCTTGGTTAGATACTTCAAAAATAAGATCAGCAGTATTTAGACCTTTATATAAACAATTTTACTGGATACTAGTTGCTGATGTTTTGATACTTGGTTATGTGGGTGCGATGCCAGCTGAGGGACTTTACTTGTTGATAGCACGAGTTGCAACAGCGTATTACTTTTTGCATTTTTTAGTTATTCTTCCTGTTCTAGGCTTTAAAGAAAAAACTTTACCAGTGCCTCTAAGTATTACCGAACCTGTTCTAGGTGGTTCACCAAATCTAGCTGCCGCCAGAAATAAAGAAAGTAAAATAGAATAAGGTGAAAAATTTATTTAAATTATTTTCTATAATAATCTTAATTATTACTTCAAATTCATATTCTTTTGCTGCTGAAAAAGTAGAATATCTAAAAACTGACTGGAGTTTTAAGGGTCTATTTGGAAAATTTGATAGAGCTTCTCTTCAAAGAGGTTATCAAGTTTATACTGAAGTATGTGCCTCATGTCATTCGATGAAGTATTTAAGTTATAGAAATTTAGCAGAGCCAGGAGGGCCAGAATTCTCTGAAGCTCAAGCTAAAGCTATAGCAGCTTCATTTGAAGTAACTGATGGTCCAAATTCAGATGGTGAAATGTTTACAAGACCAGGTAAATTATCTGATAAATTTGTAATGCCATATGACAATGTAAAAGCTGCTCAAGCTGCAAATGGTGGTGCATACCCTCCAGACATGTCTGTTTTGGTTAAAGCTAGAGGAGGTGGAGTTGACTATATCTATTCCTTATTACAAGGATATGAAGAAGCTCCTAGCAACGTATCTTTAGATGACGGAGTTTACTACAACAAATATATGTATGGTAATAAAATTAGAATGGCTGCTCCATTATCAGATGGATTAGTAGAGTATGGTGATGGAACAAATGCAACAGTAGAACAGATGTCAAAAGATGTAACGACCTTCTTAATGTGGTCTGCTGAACCTCATCTAGAAGCTAGACATCAGATGGGCTTTAAAGCGATTGTATATTTAATTATTCTTACTGTTTTAGTTTACTTTAGTATGAAAAAAATCTGGTCACGTGTTGAATCTGAAGTTTAATACATCTCCATCTTTAACAATATAGTCTTTACCCTCTAATCTCATTTTTCCGTTAGCTTTAGAATTTACCCATCCATCATTAGCAACGAAATCTTCATAAGATATAGTTTCAGCTCTAATGAAACCTTTTTCAAAATCTGTATGAATTTCTCCTGCAGCTTTAGGTGCAGTACAATTTTTTTGTATTGTCCACGCTCTTGTTTCTTCAGGTCCAGAGGTAAAATATGTATCAAGTTCTAATATTTTATAGCCCTTTTGAATTAACATACTTAAACCTGTATCTTTTAAACCAATCATATCCATATAATTTTTTTTTTCATCTTCTGCTAATTCATTTATTTGGTTTTCTATGTCTGCAGAAACAATCAGAGTGTTATCTTTTCCAAATTTTTCAATAAAGTTTTTAGTATATTTATTTCCATCCTGTACGCTTTGCTCATCTACATTACAAACAAAGATCTTTGGTTTTATTGATAAAAGACCACTTTGATTAAGTTGTTTTGTATCAAATTGAGAATTTAATATTGATATATCTTTATCATTATTAATGCAGTCTAATGCAATCTCTAAAATCTTAAGCTGGTCTTCGTCCACATTTTTTTTATTATTTTTTTCAAGTCTTTTTTGTATAGATTCTAGGTCAGCTAGCATCATCTCAGTTTCAATGATCTCAAGATCTCTTATAGGGTCAACGTCAGGATTAACATTTTGAATATCGTCTGAGTCAAAGCATCTAATCATATGAATAACTGCATCAACTTCCCTTATGTGGGACAGAAATTTATTGCCTAATCCTTCACCTTTAGATGCACCTTTAACAAGACCAGCTATATCCACAAATGAAATAGTTGTATTTATTGTTTTTTTTGATTTTGAAACTTCTGATAATTTGTTCAATCTTTCATCTGGAACAGGGACTACTCCCACATTGGGATCTATCGTACAAAATGGAAAATTTGCAGCTTGGGCTTTGCTTGAGTTTGTTAGAGCATTGAAGAGTGTAGATTTACCCACATTAGGCAAACCAACAATTCCACATTTAAAACTCATTATTTATTATTTACAGTGCTAGAGAATAAATCTAATTTTTTGTCGATAAGTATTGAAATAGAATCTGTGATGTTATTTGTAATTTTTTCCAATCCAAGCATTTCATCCTCATCAAAATTTTGAAGAACAAAATCACTAACTTCCATTTTATCTTTTGGTTTACCAATTCCTATTCGCACTCTTGAATAATCTTTACCAATAAATTTATCTATTGATGCAATTCCGTTATGTCCTGCATCAGAGCCACCAAATTTTGCTTTTATTTTTCCAAAATCTACATCTAGATCGTCATGAAAAACGATAACATCCTCAGCATCTATTTTGAAATATTCAATTAATTCTCTAATACAAATTCCAGAATTATTCATAAATGTTAAAGGTTTAATAGCATAAACTTTTTGATCTCCCACATTACCAGTTGTAAGAAGTCCTTTGAATTTTGGTTTTTGTTTTGAAAGTCCAAATTTTTTATTTATTGCATCTATAATTTTGAAACCAATATTGTGTCTATTGTTTTCACTGTCTGGGGTTGGATTGCCTAATCCTACAAGTAGAAGCATAAAATATTAATATTGGAGGATAAAATTCAATTTTAATTAACTTATTTTTTTTCTTCAGCAGGTTTTTTATCTTCACCTTCTTTTTTATCACCTTCAGCTGCTGGCTTATCTCCACCTTCAGCTGCTGCCGCTTCTGCTCCTTCAGCACCTTCTCCCTCAGCCGCCTCAGCTTCTGCAGGTTTTTCAGGTTCTTTCATAACAGTTGGAGCTGCTAGAGTTGCAATTACGAAATCTCTTCCTTGAATTGTAGGAGTAACATCACTGTCAAGATTTATAGAAGAGATCTTAAAACTCTCTCCAATATCAACTCCATCAAGATCTATCACAAGATTTTCAGGAATTTTTTCGCTTGGACATTTTAGCTCAACTTTTCTTCTTACAATGTTTAAAACCCCACCTCTTTTCAAACCAGGAGATTTTTCATGATTTAAAAATTTTACTGGAACTTCAATTCTAACTTTTATTCCTGCAACTATTCTTAGAAAGTCTACATGAATTGGTTCATCTGAAATAATGTCATATTTTATTTCTCTTGGAAGAGCTTTTTGAGGTTTACCATCAACATTTAAAGTTATGATACTTGATAAAAAATTTTCTTTTTCAATTAGTGACTTGAGTATTTTTTTAGATATTGAAATTTTCTCGTTTTGAGCCTCTCCACCATAAATTATAGCAGGCACATTACCATTATCTCTTAATGAATTTAATTCACCTTTAGTTTTGGTATTTCTGATGTTAGCGTCTAATGAATTCATAAAAACAAGGGTTTTTAGCTCAAGTTCCTTAATAACTCAAGGTATTTATTTGAATAAATCTGATACTGAGGTTGAATTAGATATTCTTTTAATTGCTTCACCCATAAGACCTGAAATTGACAGAACTTCAATGTTTTTAGCACCTTTAACTCTGTTCATGTTATCAATTGTATCAGTTATTACTAAATTTTTAATTACTGATTTTTTAATTTTATTTACAGCTTCTCCACTAAGTACACCGTGAGTTATGTAAACATAAACTTCTTTGGCACCTCTATCTTTAAGAGCCTTAGCTGCGTTTACAATTGTACCGCCTGAATCGATTATATCGTCAACAAGAATACAAGTTTTTCCTTTAACGTCTCCAATAATATTCATTACTTGAGATTGACCTGGCTTTGGTCTTCTTTTATCTACAATTGCTAGTCCAACATTTAAAATCTTTCCTAGTGCTCTAGCTCTCTCAGTACCACCAACATCTGGTGCAACACAAATTAGATTTTTACTTTTTATCTTTTTTTTTACATGTCTTGCAAAAATAGGTGTTGCGAACAAGTTATCTACTGGAATATCAAAAAATCCTTGAATTTGTCCTGCATGCAAATCAACAGTAACAACTCTATCTGCTCCTGCTTTAGTAATTAGATTTGAGACAAGTTTTGCTGAAATTGAGGTTCTTGGTGCAACTTTTCTATCTTGTCTAGCATAACCAAAGTATGGAATAACAGCAGTAATATTTTTTGCTGACGATCTCTTAAGTGCATCAATACATAGTAGTAATTCCATTAGGTTATCATTTGCAGGAGATGAAACAGATTGAATTAAAAAAATACTATTACCTCTAATATTTTCATTTATTTCCACATAAATTTCTCCATCAGAAAAATTTCTAATACTAGAGTTTACTAATTTAGATTTTAGATATTTAGCAATATTCTTGCTTAATGGTTTGTTGCTATTTCCGGATAATAATTTCATTAAAAAAGCCTAATAAAGCATAATTATTGAAATATTTCTACCATAATCATCATGATTTAGCCTTAACGCTCTTCTTGCACTAAAAAAATTATTATTAATATCAAATGTATCAATATTTAAAGACTCAATATTTTTTATTTTATTCTTTAAAAGACATGATTTTACATATTTAGGTAAATCAAAATAAAGCTTTTTGTACTTAATTTTAAAAAATTTATTATTTTTTTTATCCTTTTTTATAAATTTTCTTTTAAAATCTTGTTTGACTTCATAATTTTTAGCTGAGATAGCAGGTCCGATAGCTGCAGTAATATTTTTAGGATTAGATCCTTTTTTGATCATAAATTGGATTACTTTGCTAATTATATCTTTGTATGCACCTTTCCACCCCGCATGAATTGCTGCAACTAATTTTGTTCTTTCATCACAGATTAAAATTGGCACACAATCAGCAGTTAAAACACCAATTGGTATATTTTTTTGGTTTGTAATTACTGCGTCTGCTTTTGGTTTTGATCTAAATTTATTTTTTTTATTAATATAAACAAACTTATTACTATGTATTTGATGAAGTAAAAAAATACTTTTAGCGGTGCTTTTTATTTTTTTTTTAACTATTTGTAAATTTTTTTTAACATCTGACGGATTGTCTTTAGAACCAGGACCACAGTTTAAACTTTTATAAATTTTTTTTGATTTACCACCAGTTTTATTAAAAAAACCATGTTTAATAGTTTTAATTTTTGAGAGTTTTTTTGATTTTATCAATTTTGAAAACCTGTTCTAAAATTATTTTTCTTATTTTTTATAAGCATGACTTTGAATAATTCACCCATCTGCTTGTCATCTATCAAACGTCTTACCCTATAAAATAAATCTGCTTTTTTAGAAAATGCTATATTTTTGCTGATTATTTCTGCTCTTTGAAGAATACCCATACTTGTTAAAAATTTTTTTTGATTTGTAAAAATTGAATTAATTTCTTTAAACTGATTTATAAATTTCTCAAAAGAATGAAAGTTTATATTGTAAGTAATATCAGAGTCTCCAATATTTTCTAAAATGTTAGAATATTTATGGTTATTTACCGCCTGAAGGGTTTCATGCATTTTGCTGTCTGCATAACCATAATCAATTATTAACATTCCTCCATCATTTTTTTGCACTAGGTCGCAAATTGTTCTTAAATATTTAAAAGTGTCTGGTGAATATTCTATTATGTTCTGATTTTTTGATATTTCAAAATTTAGATATTTTTCAATTTTTTCTATATCTATTTTTTCTTCTTTAAATTCAGCTTTTTTTGGATCACTCAAATTCACAAATCTTTCAAACCAACCATCTTTTTTTTTAAAAAATTGTTTGATTGGTATGGCATCAAAGAATTCATTAGCTAAAAAAATTGTTGGGTTAGAGTTTATTTTTTCAATATCTTTTAACCATGAAAATTTTTTAGAATTTAAATTTTTTTTTTGTTCATTTATTAAAAAATCACTTTTTTCATGAATTACAAAACTGCAGGCATTGTAACACTCGGGAAAATTTATAAGTGTCTCATCTATGACTTTCATCATTTCGCCATTTCCAGCTCCCAGTTCTAGCAAATTAAATTTTTTTGGAGAGCCTAAACTTTTCCAAAAAGTAATTGTCCAAATTGCAATAATCTCTGAAAATAATCTTGTGATATTGGGAGCAGTAATAAAGTCTCCATCTTCACCAAAAGGATTTTTTTTCATATAAAAACCTTTGTCCTTATCGTAAAGAGCAAAATTTATAAATTGATCTAATGGTAAATTATTTGTTTTAGCGAGTTTCATATTTTAAATAAAATAAGATTACCCCTGATAATATAAATATTAAACTTACTACTTGCCCCATCGTTAAGTTTAAAAATATATAACCAAGCTGTTCATCTGGTACTCTATAAAATTCAACAATAAATCTGAAGATTGAGTAAATTATTAAAAATAATCCTGAAATTACACCAGGTTTATTTGAAAATTTGTTTTTAAAATAAATTAATAATAAAAATAAAAATAAACCCTCTAATAGTGCTTCATATAATTGCGAGGGATGCCTAGGAAGATTATCTATCTGAACAAATGTTACTGCCCAGGGTACATTAGTTATAGTTCCATATAACTCTGAATTTATAAAGTTTGCTATTCGTCCAAAAAATAATCCGACTGGAGCTACTAAAGCGACAATATCTAAATATAAGAATGGGTTTTGATTATTTTTTTTAGCGAAAAATATAGATGCGAAAATAACTCCAATTAAACCACCATGGAAGGACATTCCTCCTTGCCAAATTTTAAATATATCTAATGGATTATTTATATAAAAACTTAAATTATAAATAAAAATATAACCAAGTCTTCCTCCTAAAATTATACCTATAATTAAATAAGTTAAATAATCATCAAATTTATTTTTAACTTCTATGTCTTGGATAAATAATTTTTTAGCGAGTATCCAGCCTAATATAATTCCAAATATATAAGCTAAAGAATACCATCTGATTTCTAAAGAAAATATTTCTAAGGCTACTGGGTCAAAATTATTAATGAACATTTTTAATAATACTTATAATGTATATCTTAAATATGAAAAATTCTAAATTTATAATTGATAAGTTTGCTAAATTAATAGAGCAGGGACTAGTATCTTCAAAAGACTTAACTACTGAATTATTTAATATCTTAAAATCTAAAAGAGATGAGTTTGTTTTTAAAATGAAACTTACAAGTAAAGATGAGTTTGAAGTACTCTCAAAACGTGTTGAGAATCTTGAAAATAAAATAAATAAACTTGAGAAAAAAAAAAATAAAAAAGTTAAACAGGCAAGAAAACCTTAACTCTTAAACCATCCATTTTTGATTTTTCTAACATTATATTTCCTCCATGAGATTTGATAATGTCTGATGAAATTGATAAACCAAGACCAACACTTGATTTAGAGTCTGCTCGACCCTTATCTATTTTATAGAAAGGTTTAAATACATTTTCATACTCATTTTTTGGTATTCCAGGACCATCATCATCAATAATAATGAATAAGTTTGTATTTTTTTTACTTAAGCTAATTTCAACTTTATTTGCATATTTCAGTGAATTATCAATTAGATTATTTAGACATCTATTAATTAAATTTTTCCTACCATTAAAGTAAATTCTTGGTGTTAAGTTTTGTGAAATATTTTCATTATTATATTTTTCAATAACTTCTGAAATTAATTCAGATAGATTAAACATTTCATCTTTTTCAACATATGATGAGCTGGTAAATTGTAAATATTCATTTAACATTTTCTCCATTTCATTGATGTCTTCAGTTAATTTATTAACAGTTTCTTTATCTTTTATAAAAGCTAATTGTAGTTTCATCCTTGTTAAGGGTGTCCTTAAATCATGACTTATTCCAGATAACATTTCTGTTCTTTGATTTAAGTGTCTTTCAATTCTCTTTCTCATTTTATCAAATTCATGTCCTGCTTGTCTTATTTCAAGGGCTCCAGAAGGTTTGAACTCTTCAATATTTTCTCCTTTACCAAACCTTTCAGCCGCACGAGCTAGGTTAGTGATTGGTCTAGTTTGATTTTTTAAAAATATTAGAGAAATGATCACCATTATAATTGCAGGTACTGTGATCCAAAGTGCAAATATTCTTGCTGAAGAACTTGCAACTCTATCTTTAGGCACTAAAAATTTAAAATAACCATCTTCATATTTAATTCTTAAATCAATTAATTCTTTATAACTTGTTGTATCAAACCAGTATTCATCTAATCCAAATTTAGATTTTAGTTCTCTTCTTAAAGTTCTATCTATAGGACTAAACCATCTTTCAGTATCTGTATTTTGTAATTTTTCGTTATTGGTAAATTCAATATTTAAATCTAAAAATATGGAAAAAAGATCTAGCAACTCTTGTTTATTTTCTTGCTCACTTCCATAGGCTTCAATAAATGTACTAATTTCATTTACCAAGGTTCTTGTCATACCTTTGTTTGTTTTGATCCAAAGGCTATCAAAAAAAACAATTGTAATTACTAGTTGCAAAACTAAAACTGGAATAGCAACTATAAGAAGCGCTCTATAAAATAATCTTTTTGGTAATATTTTTTTTAAGTAATTACTCAATCCAGAGAACATATCCTGCACCTCTTATTGTCTGTAAAAATTTTGGATTTTTTGGATCAATTTCAATTTTTTTTCTAAGCCGAGTAATAATAACATCTATTGATCTCTCTTTATCTAGATTAATTAATTGACCAATATCTTCCCTAGAAAATGTTTTACCTGGGTTATTAATCATTTTTTCTAAAATTGTCTTTTCAGTTGCATTAATCTTAAATTCTTTATCACTTTTAAATATTAAAAGTTTATTCAAATCAATTTTCACATTTGCAAATTCTATAACCCTTTTCTGATCTGTTTTGATAGTTTTATTTAATATGTTTTGTATTCTTAGAATTAATTCTTTTGGTTCAAATGGTTTCGGTAAATAATCATCAGCACCAATCTCTAACCCTTCAACCCTTTCACTTGCTTCACCTTTAGCAGTGAGAAGTATAACTGGTGTATCTAATTTTTTTTTATTTTCTTTTAAAAATTCAAGCCCACTTTTACCAGGCATCATGATATCCAAAACTATTAAATCAAACTTAATTATTTTTATTTTCTCTAATGCATTTTCTGCATTTTCAGCAGTAGTGACTAAAAATTTATTTTCATTTAAATACTTTTTTACAAGAGATCTAATTCCATCATCATCATCAACCACTAGTATATGTGCAATAAACTTATCCATTAATTATTTTACTTAGTACATTATCAAAATTTATAACTTCTTCAGAACTTGAATTTAATAAAGCATTATAAATTCTCTTTTTTTGTAAATTGAAAATTTCATTAAAAATTTTTTTACCTTTATCATTAAGAAAAACATGCTTTACTCTAGTATCTTGGTCATCTTTTTTAAAAATGACGATTTCAAGTTTAATCAAATCTTTGAGAACACGATTTAAGCTTTGTTTTGTGACTTTTAATCTCTTAAGCAGCTCAGAAATTGAGATCCCCTCATACATTGACAGTAAATGAATTACTTTATGGTGTGCTAAACCAATTGAATATCTATCTAATATTTTTTTAGAGTCAGAAAAGGTTTCTCTATAGCTTACGAATAGTTTTTCAATTAGATCTTTAAGCTGGTCATCTTTTAAATATAAAAGTTCTTTCATAATAGGTAAGTTATATTGACATATTAAAGATACAAAGATATTTTTCATTTATAAATTAAAAAAATTTTCACACATGATACCTTACGACAAGCGATCTGGAAAAATATGGTACAACAACGAATTAGTTGATTGGGCTGACGTTAAACTGCATGTTTTAAGCCATGGTATGCACTACGCTAGTTGTGTATTTGAAGGTGAAAGAGTTTATGATGGTTCAATTTTTAAATTAGAAGAGCACACAGCTAGATTTTTTCATTCTGCTAGAAGAATGGGTTTTGAAATTCCATATACAGAAGAAGAAATCAATAATGCATCAAATAAAATTATAGCAACTCAAAAAGTAGAAAATGGTTATGTAAGACCTGTTGCTTGGAGAGGTAGTGAGATGATGGCTATTTCTGCGCAACAAACAAAAATACATGTTGCGATTGCAACATGGGAATGGGGATCATATTTTGATCCTAAACTTAAAGTAGAAGGAATAAGATTAAATATTTCAAATTGGAGAAGACCAGCACCTAATACAATACCATGGGATACAAAGGCATCAGGTCTTTATATGATTTGTACTCTCTCAAAACATGAGGCAGAAAAGCAAGGATATACAGATTCTTTAATGCTTGATCATGAAGGGAATATTGCTGAAGCAACTGGAGCAAATATTTTTTTCAAAGATAAAAATGGAGAAATTCACACTCCAATACCAGATTCTTTTTTAGATGGTATTACAAGAAGAACTGTAATTGGAATTGCAAAATCAAAAAATATAAAAGTACATGAAAGAAAAATTAGTCCAACTGAATTACCTAATTTTGTTGGATGTTTTTTAACAGGAACAGCAGCAGAGGTAACACCAGTATCTTGTATTGCTGAAAATCAATTTAAAGTTTGTGATACTATTATTGATTTAAATGAAAGTTATCAGGCATTAGTTAGGAAGAAAAAAGCAGCCTAGTCTTTACTGTCTTCAGACATAGCGTGATCAATACCTTTTCGCATATAATCATATGCAGTAAAAAGTGTTAAAGCAGCCGATAACCACAAAAGAATTATACCTATTGTTTGAGCGTTATAATCTTGGAAATTAATTATTTTATTTCCTGTATCTCCAGATAATAAAAGAGCTATCGATACCATTTGTAATACTGTTTTAAGTTTAGCAAGGTTTGAAACAGGAAGTTTTATTTTTCCCTTTGCTAAAAATTCTCTCAAACCTGAAATTAAAATTTCTCTTGTAAGAATTATTATTGCTGCAATTACCTCATAATTTCTGATTGTTCCATCCATAACCAGAAGTATTAATGCTGTAGCAACAATGATTTTATCAGCTATAGGATCTAATAATTCACCCAGTTTTGACTCTACTCCAAACATTCTAGCCAACATACCATCCAAGAAGTCTGTAAATGATGCAATAATAAATAATATTAAAGCAGTAAGATCACCATAAAATCCTGGAAGATAAAAAGCTAAAACAAAAAAGGGAACAATTATTATTCGCCCTATCGTTAATATGTTTGGAATTTTTTTTAGCATAATTATTCGTGAAAAAAGTTATATATCTTTTTTGCTACTTTTTCTTCAACACCTTCTACAGATTTTATTTCATCTAAGCTAGCAGACTCAACCGATCTTGCAGATCCAAAATGGTTCAATAAAGCTCTTTTTCTTATAGCCCCAATCCCCTCTATTTGATCTAACAGAGATTTGCTTATACCTTTTTTTCTCTTTGCTCTGTGAGCGCTTATAGCAAATCTATGTGATTCATCTCTTATTCTTTGAAGAAAAAATAGGGTAGGGTCATTTCTAGTGAATTTATATTCTTTGCCATTGTGAAAAAAAGTTTCATTTCCACTATTTCTAAATTTACCTTTTGCTATTGCAATAATTGGAATGTCGTGAAGTCCTAATTCATTAAGGCTTTCTCTAGCTACTGAATATTGACCTTTTCCCCCATCTACTAGAACCAAATCAGGAAAAGCAAGGTAATTATCTTTTTCTTGAACTGCTCTTTTGAACCTTCTATTTAATACCTCTCTCATCATTCCATAGTCGTCTTGCTCATTTTTTTTATGCTTAATATTAAATTTTCTATATCTTTTTTTGATAAATCCTTCATCGCCGTAGGCTATTAAAGCGCCAACACTATTTGTGCCTTGAATATGACTATTATCATAAACCTCGATTAAATTTATATTGGTTTCTAAATTAAATTTTTTAGCTACTGCATCGAACAATTCTTTATTATTCTGACTTTCATAAAGTTTTCTATTTAGACTATCTTTTGCATTTTTAATTGCTTGATTAATTACTTTTAGTTTTGATCCTTTTTTCGCAACTGAAATATTTATTTGTTTACCTTCTTTTTGTGTCAGTGTTTTTTCAATTAGTGCTTTTTCCTTTATTTCTTCTGAAAGGATAACCGATGAAGGAACACTTTTATTTTCATAAAATTGAGAAACAAATGAATTAAGGATTTCACTAAACTTTTCATCTGGATCGTGTTTTGGGAAAAAAGCTTGATTACCCCAATTTTGTTTTGATCTATAAAAAAATACTTGAATACAAGTTTTTCCAGATTCTTTATATCCAGCAATAACATCTGCCTCAACTAAGTTTGCTTCATTAATTCTCTGTGAAGATTGAATTATGTTTAATGCTTTAATTCTATCTCTTAAAATTACAGCTTTTTCAAAATCAAGATCCTCACTTGCCTTTTCCATTTG
>OCVP010000359.1_pt1 | contig 21073 bp, 16 predicted proteins | sample 1539171 | NCBI WGS metagenome assembly OCVP01 (sample SAMEA51879418, study PRJEB22527) | metagenome
CATTGGTAATCCTGACATAATCCAGTTTGCGTTGTAGTTCGCTGATCGAAGCGGCGCCGGCATAGGTCATGCCCGAGCGTAATCCGCCTACGATGTCTGCAATGATAATTTCTTCGGTTTCTCGGTATTCAACTTCCATCGAAACACCTTCCGCAGTTTTCCAATCGGCTAATCCTCCGTGGTAGTCTTCATGGACTTCACTGCTTGCCATACCTCGATACATCTTGAACTTCAACTCCTGACCACTTTCGGTGGTACGGGTGATGACTTTACCCGGAGTGGGTCGGGTTCCTGCCAGCATACTGCCGATCATCACAAAATCGGCACCAAAGGCGAGGGCCTTGACGATGTCACCGGGATTACGAATTCCACCATCCGCGACGACTGAACGGTCAACCCTTGTACAATCTTTGATTGCCGTCAGATTAGGCACACCGAATCCGGTTTTGATCCGGGTAGTACAGACGGAACCACCGCCAATACCGACTTTAATGATATCAGCACCGCAGGAAGCGAGGTAATCTGCGCCTGCATAAGTCGCCACGTTGCCGGCCATAATGCAGACTCCCTTTCCAAGCATCTCACGGAGATTTTTCAGGGTACGACCGACATACTTCGCATGGGCATGGGCGACATCGATGCAGAAAAATCCTGCATTCGCATCACGCAGAGCTTCTGCCCGTTGGAGATCCTCTTCTGAACATCCTACAGATACAAATACGGGCGAGTTGCAGACTCCAAGCATCTTCACGTTTTCTTCAATTGACATGAAACGATGGAGCACCCCGACCCCTCCTTTGCTCCTGATAAAATTTGCCATATCGACTTCGGTGATGGTGTCCATGTTGGAAGTCATTACTGGTATTTCAAGGCTCAGCAAACCAGAGCGATCAGTGATATTGGTGTCGACCACTTTTCGGGATTCCCAGTGGTTATAGGATGGAACCAGCAGAACGTCGTCGTAGGTCAGTGCTTCACTCATGGGATGAATTCCTTATTGAATTTTCTTGAAAACTGTTTTGTTTCATTATTTCTGTCTCAGGCTGGATTGAAAAGGTCCTGATCAAGGGGAAACATGGACTTTCCAGTTGATCACCGTCTTTAAGATTCAGTTCCGGAAGGATCTCCTGAATCGTTTCTTTTTCGATGAAGGTTCCCGGACGTGAATCCCAGACGACGTCATCTCCCAGGAACCGCATCGCGAGGGCTCTCCTGCGCTGGTTGCTACTTTGATTCCCTCCTGATCCATGAATGACCAGCGGATGAAAGAGGATCACATCCCCGGGTTCAGTTTCCCAGTTCAGCCATGTATAGGTGTTGTCATTTTTTTCAAAATCCGGAAGTGGTTCCCAACCCATTTTTGCGTAAATTTCTGCAAAACCACTGTCTTTCCCAAAGGCTGTGGGAGCATAACGCTGTTTCCATCGATGGGATCCCTTGAGAAAACGTACTCCTCCCTGTTGAAGTCCGACACGATCAAAAGGGACCCAGATGGAAAGGATGTCTTCTCCCTTGAGAGGCCAGTAGGGAAGATCCTGGTGGAAAGGAGTTTTTTCCTTGGTGAGAGGTTCTTTGACCAGCAACTGGTCATAAAAAAAACGGATACTATTGGATTTCAAAACCTTTGCTGCAATTGCTGGCAAGGGGGAATGACGCATGAATTCTTCAAAATCGGGATCACGACGCCAGAGGAAGAAATCTCCATAGTAACGGCCTTCTTCTCCCTTCGGAGTGTATTCCACAGATGCGCTTCCGGGATGGTCGAGAACCCTTTGAATGGCTTCACGCATGGTAGAAATCCATTTCTGGTCCAGTATCCCACGGATGACCGAAGCACCGTTTGTATGGTATTCCCTGATTGCCGATTCTGTTTCATCGCTGACCTCAATTGGGTCAGACTGAAGGTCCATTTGCTCCTCTCACCTGTTACAAACAAAAAAGTTATAGTATCAGGACTTGTAAAAATCGTCTATGAACTGTTTTCCAGGATCAGAAAGACTTCACAGTAAGATCTTTTATCTTCAAAGGATTGGACTAGACTTTAAGACGATCCAAAACATGAAAAAGAGTGAAAGTGATGCATGAAAATATCGTTGCGGCTCCTGAACTAGCAGGAGAAGGTCTGCAAAAGATTGAATGGGTCCGCAGGAATATGCCGATTCTGCGGAAGATCCAATCTGAATTCGAGAAAGAGCAGCCCTTTGCAGGAAAGCGAATTACCGTCTGTATTCATCTCGAAGCAAAAACGGCATTTCTGGCCCTGGTCCTGAGATCAGGCGGAGCCCAGGTTTCTGTCACCGGAAGTAATCCTGAATCAACCAAAGACGATGTCGTGGCGGCGCTTGCCGCAGAAGGATTGAAGGTCTATGCCAGGCATGGGGCAGAACCCAGTGAAATGCGGAAATACATGGAGATGGCGCTCGATTTAAAACCACATCTGGTGATCGATGATGGAGGAGATCTGGTGGAAATCCTTCATGAAACGCGAACCGACCTGTTGGAAGGGATGTTAGGTGCCTGCGAAGAGACGACCACCGGTGTGCTGCGAGCGCAGGCAAGGGCCAAGGCTGCTCAGCTTCAATTTCCGGTGATGCTCGTCAATGAAGCCCGCTGCAAATATCTCTTTGATAACGTTCACGGCACCGGACAGTCCGTCTGGGATGCGGTGATGCGCAGTACCAATCTTGTTCTTGCCGGGAAAACGGTGGTGGTGGCAGGCTACGGATGGTGCGGAAGAGGTTGTGCGTTGAGGGCTCAGGGGATGGGTGCATCGGTGATTGTCTGTGAAGTGGACCCGGTCAAGGCTTGTGACGCATTGATGAACGGATGCCGTGTGATGCCCTTGATGGAAGCCTGTAAAGAGGCAGATGTGGTTTTAAGTGTCACCGGAGTTCGCCACACCATAAGAAAAGAGCATTTTAAGGTGCTTAAGGACAATGCGCTTTTGGCCAACGCAGGACACTTCTGGGAGGAAATCGACGTAGAGGGGCTGTCCGGGATGTCAAAGGACAGAAAGCAGATGAGAACGAACGTGGAAGGATTTCTTCTGCAGGATGGACGTTGGCTGAATTTATTGGGAAATGGAAATATCGTCAATATTGCCTGTGCCGACGGACATCCGGCGGAAATCATGGATACCAGTTTTGCACTCCAGGCATTGTCCGCACAGCATCTGGTGCAACAGGAAAAACAACTCGCCAACCGTTGCTATCCGGTACCTGAAAGGATCGATCAGAGAGTGGCACAAATCAGGCTCGAGTCTTCCGGAGTCTCCTTTGACACTCTGACGGAAGACCAGCAACAATACCTTTCCGGTTGGGATGCCTGAAGTCGATGAAACTGTTGATCAAGAATACCACGATCGTCACCGTCAACGACCAGGACCAGGTTTTGGAGCATGCCGATCTTGCCGTTTCTGGAAAAACCATTGTTGGAGTCGGTAAAGCTCCATTGGACTTCATTCCAGATCGGGTGATCGACGGTAAGGGCAAACTGGTCATGCCGGGGCTGATCAATGCCCATACCCACCTTTCAATGACCTTGATGCGGAATTATGCCGATGATCTTCCTTTCAGTGATTGGTTGTTCAAGAAAATCAAACCGCTTGAGGATCATCTGCTTGCTGAAGACGTGAGAATCGGGGCAAAACTCGGAATCGCTGAAATGATCCGAGGCGGTACCACCTGTTTTCATGACATGTATTTTTTCATGGACGAGGTTGCATCAGAGGTCGAATCCTCAGGTATCCGGGCCTGCCTGACCTCTGCACTCTTTGATGTTTCCGGAAATGGTGAGGCCTTACTGGCTGAGGGATGCAGGCTTCACAAAGATTGGAATGGGAGATCGGAAGGAAGGATCACGGTACAACTGGGGCCTCATTCACCGTATCTCTGCAGTCCTGAATATCTTCGGGAGATTTTGATTGAGGGGAGACGGTTAAACTGCGGGATCCATATTCATGTGTCAGAAACCGCTGATGAGTTATCAGAAAGCAGAAGACTTCATGGATGTACTCCGGTTCAGCATTTGTCGAATTTGGAACTCTTCAGTTTACCCACTTTGGCTGCCCATGCCGTCCATCTTGAAGAGGCGGATTTTAAACTTCTCAGTGAGAATGGAGTTTCTGTTTCCCATAATCCCGGAAGCAATCTGAAGTTGGCAAACGGATTTGCTCCGGTGGAGAAGATGTTGAAACATTCCATCAATGTAGCACTTGGGACGGATGGTGCGGCAAGCAACAACAATCTCAATCTTTTCGAGGAAATACACCTTGCAGGACTGATTCATAAGGTTGTCAACAATTCTGCCACAGCATTGCCGGCAAAGACGGTCATCCGCATGGCGACTATTAATGGCGCCAAAGCGCTGAAACTTGATGAGGAAGTAGGTTCCCTTGAGACCGGGAAAAAAGCAGACTTAATCATGCTCGATATCCGTCAACCGCATCTGGTTCCATGCCATGATCCGCTTGCCCTGCTAGTCTATTCTGCACAGGCATCTGATGTCACAACCGTCATGGTCGATGGAAACATCCTGATGGAGGATCGTCAGCTTCAAACCCTGGAACTGTCATCCATTCTCGAAGAGGCCGCCCATCAGAGCATCGATCTGATCAAACGTTCCAGTCCTGATGCCTACTAGGAAGAAGCGGTATTTATCAAATTTATTTCAGGCATTCCATCCGTCTGGTTTTGAATCGCAAAGCATCCTACCCGACCATCTTCCTTAATTTCCCGGTTGATTCCTGAGACTTAATTTGTTCTGCTTTCAAAAAAACGAGCTGCATGATTTATGTTTGATTTTTCTAAGGAACTGATTTGGAACTGTTGAATCAACTCGAATTCTTTGAAGGCTTGGAATGGAACCTGATGTTCCCGGTCTTCTCTTTGGTCGTCATTCTGCTTTCTTATTTGATGTTGCTGAAAGATGTATTGGACCAAAAGCTGAAAACAACGATTCGGCAGGAAGAGCAGATGGACATTCAAGAAAAAATATTTTCTTCTCCAGGAAGACCGATTGGGATCCTAAATTTGCCCCTGGAAGAAAGATTGAGACGGGACCGTGAAGCACTCCGAAAGCTTCTTTCAGAAGGATGAAATCATTTTTCCAGAAATTTAGGATTAAGGTTTCGACTTTTTTTAAAATGAATTCCTGAGAGCTCAATCAGTCAATGAATTACATGCAGGTCAAAAAAGTAATTTTGTGGTCTGTGCTCTTAGGAGTGACTTCACTCCTTTGCATTTCCTGTATTTTGAACAATCATGAAAACCAAGAGTCTTTAAAGCAGAACGTTTCTTCTCCAAGGGAGTTGGACAGCACAGTTATAAAACTGAAACTATCAGAAGAATTATTCACACCGATCAAATTCAAACGCATTAAGCCCAACCGTTTCAGTTTCAGGGATGATCGGATCATCGTGAAGGTTGACCATTCTGCTTCTTTTCTACTGTTTCCTTTTGAAAGGATCACCAACATCAAAAGAGTTCAATTTGACTGGAAATCAGAAGGGTTGTTGAAGGTCGAAGATGCAGTCCATGAAGCAAGCAAGCAAGGAGACGATGCTTTCATAAGGGTGGGATTGATTTTGAAAAGCAAATCGGATTTCATCGATCTTTTCGGAAGTCCCCAATGGATCCGTAAGGCTGCAGAGGTTTTAAATCATTCTGCGGACAGGGTGGTTTTTCTCCTTCCGGGAGCCAGAAATGCTCCGGGAAAACGCTGGAAAAATCCATTCAGCAAGAAAGTCGAAATGATCTCCATTCCCAGCAAAGATTTTGAAAGCGGTTGGAAAAACTCCGAATTTCAATTTGAAAGTCCGCAGCAAACCGTCGGATTGATGATCATGGCCGATGGTGACAACACAGAATCCTCCTTTACCTCAGAGATCCAAAACCTGATGATCGAATTCAGTGCAGAAACAAAATAAAGTTTTTCACTGAGTCTGACCATCATTCCGGATCCTCCCTCCTAAGCCGTTCCCAGTAGAATGGGAAAACAAACCAAACTTTAAAGTCCACTTGGGGGAGAAATAGACCTCCAAAAATTAAATCGATTTCTAACCAATTTCTAATAAAATAAGTTTTACCCGTTTATTCAGGAAGGAATGATTTGCAGGAAGGAAAAATGATGTTTTCGATTAAGGAAAAGGTTTTTTCATTGTTTTGGCTTTTTGGGCTGTTGGTTCCCTTAACAATCATGGGAGCAGCAGGAGAGACTAAGGGGCAGGAGTTGAACCCTTTTAATATCACGATGGGACTTCTGGGAGGCTTGGCCCTTTTTCTCTACGGGATGGAATTGATGAGTGATGGCTTGAAAAAAGCTGCTGGAGAGAAAATGAAGCTGATTCTTGCGGCTTTATCAAAGAATCGTTTTTTGGGAGTGCTGACTGGAACTGTAACCACCGCGATCATTCAGTCCTCTTCGGTGACCACCGTTTTGCTGGTGGGGTTCGTTTCGGCGGGCTTGATGAGCCTTTCCCAGTCTGTCTCCATTATATTTGGAGCGAACATCGGGACCACCATCACTGCACAGATCATTGCCTTCAAAGTGACAAAATATGCGCTTCTGATGATCGCCGTCGGTTTTGGAATGTTGTTTTTCTCGAAGAAGGAAGCCATCAGGCAGTATGGGGGTATTCTGCTCGGGCTGGGACTGGTTTTTTACGGGATGTCGGTTCTGAGTGGGACGATGAAACCCCTGAGGACGAATGAAGACTTCATCAATTTGATGGCCAACATGTCAAATCCATTGTTGGGTATTCTCACGGCGGCACTGTTTACAGCATTGGTTCAGTCGAGTTCCGCCACCACCGGGGTGGTGATCGTTCTCGCGATGCAGGGAATCATTACCCTCGAAGCGGGAATTGCCCTCTCTCTTGGTGCGAACATTGGTACCTGCATCACTGCCGGAGTAGCATCGATAGGAAAACCGAGGGAAGCAGTAAGGGTGGCAATGGTCCATGTGTTTTTTAATACGGCAGGGGTGATCTTGATTTTACCTTTCATCAGTCCCTTTGCGGACTTGGCGAGATCCTTTTCTCCTGTCGCCGATCCCTCGATGCCGGTGCAGGATGCTCTTGCAGCGGTGGTGCCAAGGCAAATTGCCAATGCACATACTTTTTTTAATGTCACCATGGCAATCATTTTTTTACCATTTACCTCACAGTTAGCCCATTTTCTGAATCGTATTTTACCGGATAAACCGAAGCCCAAAGAGCCGGAGTCCCTCAAGGTTCGATACCTCGATGAATCCTTATATCAGACTCCCGAGTTGGCGCTTGAGGCAGTCGGTCATGAGTGTATGCGTATTGGAAACCGGGTGGTTGAGATGTTGTCTGCCATCCTCGACTTTTTAAGCCAGGGTAAGAAAAGGGAACATGAGTTACTGAAAACAAAACGGAGGGAAATTGAACAATTGGAATCGATGACCCTCGAGTATTTGAGAAATCTGAATTCTGGAGATCTAAGCCCGGAACAGAGTCAGAAACTGATGAACCTGCTTTCGGTTGTCAACCATTTGGAAAATATGTCTGAATTTCTTCATGTTGAAATCCTGCAAATACGAAAGAAGATGGAAAGTAACGCAATCAAGTTGGACCAGGAGTCTTTGCTAAAACTCCAGCCAATGATCAATGAGACGGTCAAAGCCTTCAAAACGACCATGACCGCACTGGAAAATCAGGATTCTGCCCTGGCAAAAAAGGTGAGTAAGATGAAAGATCATGTTTCTGAAACTGCGGAATCCTTCAAGAAGGAACAGTCTCTTGAACTTCTTGGAAATAAGGACGATGCAATTGGAAGCTATCGCATCGAAATTGCTATGATCGACATTCTTAAAAGGGTTTTTTATCACACACGGCGAATTGCACGCAGGATCTGAGTTTTTATTTCAGGAAGACTCATTCTCTGTCCCATAAATTTCTCATCGTTTAGAAGAACATGATGCTATTATGTTTTTTGACTGTGTGATGAAAAAACTTTAAATCCTCCATTTGTTTCTTCTAAGCCATACGTGGTCTATCCAAGAATAAAACGCTCTTTGCAATATCTGCCAGCCATGATCTGCATCTCGGTCATGGTTTGGACCTGTTTTTATCCTGGAAATCGATTGCATGCTGTTTCTCTTAAGGTCGGTTTGGTGATGGATGATTTTGGTATGCATGACAGAAGCTACAATCAACTCGCCTACCAGGGGTTGGTTCAGGCGGAAAAAGAACTGGGGATCAAGGGAAGTGCCGTCTCTGCAGTAAAGGAAGAAGATTACTCGAAAATCATTGGACGTTATGTTCAGGGAGGTTATGAACTGGTGATTGGAAATGGGGTTTTGATGAAGCAAGCATTCATCGAAGCTTCACAAAGGTTCCCAGGAACCAAATTTCTTTTGACCGATGTTGAATTGGAAGGTCTGCCGAATCTTGGTTCAGTCGTGTTTGCCTCACAGGAGGTTTCCTTTTTGGCCGGTTCACTGGCCGCGATGCTGGACCAAGATCAAAACACACGCTTTCCAATTCGGCATAATGGGAGGCTGAGTATTGTGGCTGGACAGGAGATTCCATCAGTGGAAATTTCCATGGCAGGTTTTTTCCAGGGAGCCCGATACATCAATCCTTACATTAAAGTCAGGTATGGATTTGCCGGGAGTTTCAAGAATGCTGATGCAGGAAAACAACTCGCTCTCAATCAGAACATTAATGGCTCGGATATTATTTACACGCTTGCAGGAGACGCTGGTTCTGGTGTGATTGCGGCTTCGAAGGAAGCAAAATTTCTGCTCATCGGTTCCGGTTCCGATCCGGACTTTTCTGAAGCAAATCGTGTTTTAACCAACACGAGAAAGCTGTACAATGTCGTTGTTTTTCAAACCGTCAAAGACACTCTTCAAGGCAGATTCCCTTCGGGGAAGGTCATTTATGATCTTAAAAATGGAGGTGTGGAACTGACTCCATTGAATCGAAACGTCCCGGAATACATTTCCAATCGACTGGAACAGATTAGAGATGACATCATGAACGGTTGGATTCGAGTTGGCGTGGAGATACCGGAGTGGGCGAAACGACAAAATCAAAGATGATGATTTTTTTCACTAACCTTTTTTTCGCAAGAAAACAATGAATGGAGCCATCATAGGAGGTACCGGTTTTTATGATGCGGGAGACCTGCTTCGGACCGAATCCGTTGAAACCCCTTTTGGTACTGTGGATGTAGAGATCATCCGACACGGAGATTCAGAACTGGGTTTCCTCAATCGTCACGGCAAAGGTCATTCGGTTCCTCCGCACAAGGTCAACTATAAAGCCAATCTCAAAGCACTCGAAATGCTGGGCATCCGCCATGTTCTTGCAGGAACCGCGGTTGGGTCCTGTAATCCTGATTTCCAGAATGGGGATCTGATCTTGTTGACAGACCTGATTGATAATACTCGGGGCAGGTCATTGACCTATTTTGATGGAGGTGAATCAGGAGTGAAGCATTTTGACATGAGTGATCCTTATTGTCGGAACCTGAGAAAAAGAATGAGTGAAACGGCCAAAGATCAACCTCCCGGATTCAAAGGTGAAGGGGTTTATTGCTGTTCGGAAGGGCCGCGTTTTGAAACTGCGGCTGAAGTCCGGATGATTCGTCAATGGGGAGGGGATGTTGTTGGAATGACGAATGTGCCTGAAGCTCAATTGGCCAAGGAGTTGGGACTCTGTTACGCAGCGGTTTCCGTTGTGGTCAACATGGCAACCGGAATGGAGCAGGGAGCGGTGGATCTGGAATATGGAGACGGATTGATCAAAGCATCGATGCAGCGTCTCAGAAAACTGTTGAAAGACAGCCTGATTGCCCCGCTTGACCAGGATCATTGCGGATGCAGCAATGCCCTGATTCCGTTATGAAGAAAATGTTAATTTTAAGGTGAGATGAACAAATCGATGGATATGTCTGCCGAAAATGTGATTGAAAACTGGGCGAATTATGTGAACCAATCGGACCTTCCAGGTTTAATGGGACTTTATGCTAAGGATGCGACTCTGGTCCCTACCTTTTCCCGGAAAATTCTTCACACCCCTGAAGAAATTGAACAATATTTTTTGGGGCTTGCCAAAAAGGGAACTCTTGTGGAAATCCATAAGAAAACCCTCCGGGTTCATCAAATGGAAATGGGATATTTGCTGAATGGAGAATATACCTTCAGCATGAATAAAGATGGAAATACTGAAAATCATCCATCACGTTTTAGTTTTCTTTTGGATTTATCCCAGGAAGCGCCGATCCTCCTACAGCATTCTTCGATTCTACCCTGAAAAATCTTTTACCCGGATTTTCAAAGAAGTTGATAGCGTGCCATTCCGATGCCCCGAAAAAGATCGGATGCGCAAAGTATCAAGGAAGGTTCTTGCTGAAGCAGACATTCTGCAGCGCTTCCATGCAAGTACGCTCCCGCTAAAGTTGCCTGCAAAGGGGCTAAGCCCTGAGCCAGGAAACCTCCGATGATTCCGCTTAGTACATCCCCGGACCCCGCTGTGGCAAGACCGGGATTGGCAAAAGGATTGATGAAGACAGCACCCTCCGGTGCCCCAATCACACTGTAGGCTCCTTTCAGCAGGATCACGGTATTCCATTCAAGGCTGAGGGCACGGACCGTTTCTATTCTCGATTCCTGAATTTCACTGACGCTCAGTCCGCACAGTCTTGATAGTTCTTTAGGATGGGGAGTGATGACGGTGGGTGAATCGCGTTCGATCAGACTTTCAGGATCAAGGTGGTTCAATCCATCAGCATCGATCAGAAGAGGAGAAGTGATTTCCCGGCAAAGCGTTCGCACGAATTCAGTGGTCCGTGAATGAATCCCTAATCCGCAGCCTAACACCGTTGCCGAACCTTTGTGGCTTCTATCAATGACAAAATCTGAATCTTTTTCCTCGAACTTCTCCAGGCATTCAGGCGGGGAGAGGGTCATGATTTCTGGGGCTTGTCCCGGAAGGGCGTCCCGAAGTTTGGAAGGGACGCAAGCCGTAACCAGACCGGTTCCGTTTTTCAGGGCGCCCATGGAGGCAAGCATGGCGGCTCCGGCCATTCCTGAAGAACCGCAAACCGTAAAGAGGTGCCCAAAATCCCCTTTATGCGATTCCAACGGTCTCCGGGGTAGGAGTTTCTTTATAAACGCAGGTGTTGAGAGCCAGGTGCCGAGGTGATTTTCATGTTCCGGGTTTTTGAGGCAATCGGCATGGAACGGAATGGAAATGTCCGGAATGAAGATTTTGCCGGAAAGGGATGATCCAGGAAACTGGTAACACCCGATTTTACCAAACTGCATGCTAACGGTGTAATCACAACGAACCGCTTGTCCACGGATTCGGCTGTCATCGGAATAAACTCCTGAAGGAATATCAACCGCCCATTTTGAGGCGGCGTTGCAGTCGTTGATGATTTCGATCCACTCACGGTAGGCGCCGCCGATTTCACGTTCCAGTCCGGTACCGAAAATGGAGTCGACAAGGATATCAGCAGAATTGATGATTCGGGATGCATCGGAACTTGGAAAGGAAACACTCTCACCGAATTGTTCCCAGATCTGCTGATTCTTAAAGGCGTCTTCAGTTTTTGCCTCCCCGGCATGGACCACTGTCACACGATAGTTTCGATTGGCGAGATGTCGGGCGATGGCAAATCCGTCGCCACCGTTATTGCCCTTACCACAGCAGACGACAACCATCTGATCGGGATTTTTTGAGAGGATCTCCTGCTCCAGTAAATCGGTAAAGCTTCGGGCTGCGTTCTCCATCAACACCATCCCGGGAATGCCGATGTTTTCAATGGCATTTCGGTCCAACTCTCTCATCGTCCGTGCATCACAAAGCAACTGAAGCTTATCCAGGGAATTTCCCGGCAAGCCCAGTTTCCCTAGAGGGTGCGTAGTAAGTTCTTTTTCAATCCTGAAAGACATGCTTAAACCTATTCAAATCGTTCTATGTCGTTTGCCCCGAGATGTTCGCCCATTTGAACTTCAATCAATTGCAACGTATTTTGGGTCGGGTTGCCCAGTTGATGGAGTGTGCCTTTGGGAATGAAGGTGGATTCTCCAGCGGCGATGATTCTTTTTTCCGTGCCATTGAGGATTTCCGCTTCTCCCTCGATCACGACCCAATGTTCACTTCGATGCTGGTGTTTCTGTTTACTCAGCCAGGAACGGGGATTAACTTCCAGCATTCGGATTTGCACAGACTTTTCAGCACGGATGATGGTGACGCTTCCCCAGGGCCTCAAAACCCGGGTGTGAAACCGATATTCGTGACGGTCTTCTTCTTTCAGGGTTTCAACCAGTTTTTTAACATCCTGGGATTTTTTCAGGTCACAGACGAGGAGTGCGTCTTCGGTTTCAACAATCAGCAGGTTTTCCACCCCGATACTGGTGACCAGTTTCTTGGTGCTGAAGATCAGTGAATTCTTTGTGTCATGGGAAATGACGTTGCCTCGGAGGACGTTGCCGGATGCATCTTTTTTGGAAATATCATAAAGGCTTTCCCAACTTCCTAAATCACTCCAATCCATGCTGACTGGAAGCACCGCCGCATTCTGGACATGTTCCATCACAGCGTAATCAATAGATTGGTTTTTGACTGCTTGATACAGTTCCTGCACGGTTTGCTGGTCGAGTAAATCAGCTCCATCATTTTTGGCTTCAGAAAAGACGCTGAACATTTCTTCAGCATGGTCTTGGAAAGCATTCATCAACACCTGGGCGGTAGACATGAAAATTCCCGCATTCCATGTATATTCTTCGCTTTTCAGATATTCGAGTGCTTTCTGCTGATCGGGTTTTTCCACAAAACGTTCAAGCCGATAACCATGGTCCAGGGGAGAGCCTGATTTGAGATAACCGTATCCTGTTTCAGGACGCTCCGGTTTGATCCCAAAAGTGACAATAAAGCCGGATCTGCAAAGATCTTCTGCCTTGCTGACGGCTTCCCGGAAGGATTTAAGGTCCCCGATCAGGTGATCTGCAGGCAGGATCAGCAAGGGGTCCTGCAGGTCTTTTTCTGAAAGCAGGTTTAACCCCCAAAGGACAGCAGGAGCGGTATTCCTGCCGACCGGTTCCAACAGTAAATTTGCTTCAGGGAATTCAGGATAAACCTGCTGGAGTTGCTGCTTCAGTTCATATTCATGGAATTTTGAACCAATCACACGGATCTGGCTCTCATGGGCCAAGCCTTCCAGGCGCCGGCAGGTATCCTGAAGCAGGGACTCATGAGTGCTTCCAAGATTAAGAAATTGTTTGGGGGTCATGTGACGGCTGAAGGGCCAAAGACGGGAACCGCTGCCGCCTGCGAGAATGAAGATGTTCATCAAAGATAAAGATTGAAAATGGTTCAATGAATCGGAGAATCCATCAATTTAATACTTCTAGGTGGAATTGATGACATCCGCAAGCATGGAGGAGGGATGGCATGAAAATATGGTTTCGCTTCTTCCTCCTCAATCCGCGTTCCCCTGGTTGGCGGGTGTTTTTATTTTTTCCAGAAAGTCCAGTCGACTTAAGAGTACTGTTAAATTATTCAGATTGACGGTAGGTCCTCCCTGGATTTCATCCAACAATTTTTGATAGTTGTTTAATCCGGTTTCAAATTCATTACCCAGCTTGCTGAAGCAATTTCTGAGTTCAAATTTATTGTTTTCCAAAAAGAAGGGTGTGGAAAGCTGCAGGAGCTTTTTCTTTCGCAATCCCAGATTACGGGTGAGCATGTCCTGATGTTCGAGTTCCATGTTGGTTTGAATATTCATTGAATCCATTTGTGCGAGGATCCATTTGAATCCGAAATTTTCTTCGATTTGAATCACCAGATTTCGGGCAAGAACAACCGGTAAATCAAAGTTTTGAACCAGATGCAAAACATCCGGCAGCAGATGCAGGGATTGCTTCAAATCAGCAGGGATCAAGGATTCTGATTTGATCTCTGGTTTTTCTGAATCCCTGATAGAAATTTCCGTTTCCAATGAAGCCTCTTGCTTGGAATTCTCCGGAACACCTTCAAGATCTTTGGCAGGAGGATCTTGATTGATTTTTGTGTTTTCCAGTTCTTCAAGGATTGACTGGAATTGAGAAACCACCAAGCCTTCGCTGATGTCAGCATTTTCTTCCAAGATGGTTCTGACCAGATTGAAGATGCTTTCTTCCAGGTCGATCTGGGCCAGGTATCGCTCTTCCAGAGAAAACCCGGGTAATTCATCGATTCGTTGACGTAGAACTTTGGCATTGATACAGGTTTCCATGATCCGGTATGCCTGCGAGATCTGTGGGATGCTTTTTCCACTCAACTGCTGCATTCTTGCGAAAAACAGCTTCCAGCCTGGCTGACAATCCGGTTGGTGATCCCGGTTGAAATGATTTCCTTTTTCAGTGGATGCTGATGCACATCCTCTCCAAATTTCGTTTTTAGTTTTTCCGGAAGGTAGGCCAGGTACTCTTCGTCCTGGGAAGGATTGATCTCAACCTCCGGAGCCGTTAAGGCTTCATAGACTTCCATCTTGGCATAAGCCTGGAGGACTGCCAAAAACAGACGCGGGATCGGTTGTTTGGATTGCTCATACTGATCCAGTTCGCTTCTGGAAGGAATGTATTCACTTCGTTTGTTGAGCCCTTTTTCGCTGAGATGCTGGATCAGACTGCGAAAATGGCGAAACCGTTTTTTGGAACGGAGAACATCTTTCGAAATCAAACGGTGTTGTGCCCGGTTATTCGCAAGAACCAGTTCTGAAACCTCATCGGTTGCTTCCTCAAGAAGATGGTTTCGTTCAGATTCTGAAGTGATTTTTTTCAATTTCTGCATCTTTTCCAGCAGGATTTTCAGATTCACCTCATAATCAGACATGTTGACACCTGCAGAATTGTCGATCGCATCGGTGTTGAGCCGGCCTCCTCGGTGATTGAAATCGATCCTGGCGAGTTGAGTCAGGCCGAGGTTTGCGCCTTCACCGACCACTCTTGCTCCGAGTTCACTGGAATCGATCCTGATGGAATTGTTGGCTTGGTCTCCCACTTGAAGGTTATTTTGGGCAGGACTTTTTACGAAAGTCCCAACACCGCCGAAAAGGATCAGGTCGACTTTCATTTTTAAAATCAATTGAATGACCTCTTCTCCGGTAAGGCTTTTTTCGTCGGTGCCAAGCATGTCGCAAGTTTCAGGGGAGAGATCGATGGCCTTTGCCCGTCTCTCAAAGACTCCTCCGCCCCTGCTGATGATCGAAGAGTTGTAATCCTTCCAGCTTGAATTACTCATCTGAAAGAGACGGTGACGTTCTTTCCAACTGAGTTCAGGATCTGGATCCGGGTCAAGAAAGATGTGGAGGTGATTGAAGGCCGCATTCAACTGGAGGGTTTTGCTGAGCAACATCCCGTTTCCAAAAACATCGCCGCTCATGTCTCCAATCCCTACGACCCTGGTGATTTCTGATTCTATTTCATGCCCCATTTCCAGAAAATGAAGTTTGATGCATTCCCAGGCACCGCGTGATGTGATTGCTTCTTCTTTGTGGTCGTAACCGCTCGATCCTCCGGAAGCAAAGGCGTCTCCCAGCCAGTAACCGTATTCCTTGGAAATCTGATTTGCCGTGTCAGAAAATGTTGCTGTCCCCTTGTCTGCCGCTACGACCATATAGGGATCCATCGAGTCATAACAGATCACATCACGGGGGTGGGATGGGTTCCCGTTAGGGTCGAGGTTGTCTGTAATTTCAAGCATTCCCCTGATGAAACGCTGATATTGTAAGTGGGATTCTTCTCGGAGGGTTTTCCGGTCCTTGATTTCGGTTTTCAGGACAAATCCTCCTTTTGAACCAACTGGAACGATGACAACATTTTTCGATTGTTGGGTCTTCGCCAATCCAAGAATTTCAGTACGGAAATCATCCGGCCGGTCGGACCATCGCAGACCTCCCCGAGCGACATTCCCAAAGCGCAGATGTGTGCCTTCCATTCCGACATCCTGGACAAAAATTTCGAAGAGCGGAGTGGGGATCGGCATTTTCTCAACTTTTCTCGAATCCAGTTTGATCGAGATGAAAGTTTCAGAGATTTCATGTTTCCTGAAAAAATTAGTTCTGAGCGTGTTTTGAATCAAATCATAGAGTCTTCTTAAAATGACATCCTCACTGATGTCCTTGACCTCATTGAGAAGATCCTTGAACTGATTCTCTTTTTCGGGAAGAAGAACTTTTTGACGGTATTCCAGGGGGCCGAAATTTTGTGCTGGAGAGAATCGTGTCAAAAATATTTGGTAAAGACTTTTTGCGCAGCCGGGGTTTCTCAACAAACACTGGTTGACCGTATCTCTGCTGTAGGGATCATCCAACTGGAGATAAAGGTTGCGGTAAAGCTGTAGGATTTTAATCGCTCCGAGGTTCAAATCCGCCAATAATGCAAGGGCATTTAACGGGTCGTTACGTGTTCTTTCAAGGAATTCTTCACGCAGGATTTCTTCAATCAATGGCTTGTATCGACTTTCGTCGATGGCAGAGCCATCCTTGCGCGTGACTCGAAATGATTGGATGTAACCCAGGGTTGTTTCATGGTCTCCAAAACGGGTGGAGAGTTGATCGATGACATGCACGCCAAGATTCTGAAGTGCAGGCATGACCCTGTTGAGATCCAACTGTTCACGGGTGTAGAGAAGCAAAAGCGAAACAGCACCGCTGATCACAGTTGGAGTCTGAAAGGGCTTTAAATCCACTTGAATCGATTCTCCATGGGAGAGTTTTTCCAGAAAACGGATGTCTTCAGCAGCTTCTTCACAACTGACCCTGGCCTTGTAATGTTCCGGCATCAAAGGCGAATACCGTTCAAAAAGCAATTTTCCATCAGAACCGGGATAATGATGACGAAGCCATTCCTTGAGGCTGTAGTCCCAGGGATTGATCAGGTCACTCAGTTCTTTTTCCAGTTCCGGAAGATCGACCCTCTGATCCAGCATTCCTGATGTTTCATGATCGGTCTGGATTTCGAGGTGGAGTCTGCATTTTTCTCCTTCGGATGCGGTGTACCATTCCAGACTGCTGTGATTGAAACGCTCCTCAAGAAACCGGATCACCTTCCGAATCGAAGTTTCATTGAATAACGGTAACATGATCATCAATTTCAGCATCCCCGGAGCTTTGGTTTTGATCCTGAAACAATGGATACGGTTGGGGTCATGCACAGAAAACATGTCCTCTACCATCTGAAGCAGTTCATCGGGGGTGGACCGGAACATTTCAAATTTCGGGGTGGCACCGAAAATACGGACGACTTCGTTATAATCGTAACTGTTGGGAAGCATCCTCTTGTTCTGGAAAATGGACTTCATTTTCCTGTGTATTAAAGGTGTTTCCGTGTTTTTGACATTAAGAGAACTACTGCGGAGAAGTCCCAAAAAAACATGTTCCATTTGTTCTGAGTCTGATTCTGGGGAGGAACCTGAAGGTAATTGGAGGCCAAGGCGCATGAGGTTCTCAAACCGTAAAAGCGGGCTGGTGATCGCAACCCTGTCGAGTTTAAATGGAATGGTGTTTTGTTGATTCCGCCAAAGATGGGCCTTGAGCACCTCGGACATCTGGTTCCCGTCCTGATCTAAATACGTATCGCTTAAAATTCCCAGTCCGGAAGATTTTTGGAGTTCAAAGGCTTGATCGGAGACTGATTTTTTTCTGCTGAATGAGCAGTGACCGAAAAAAGAAAAATTATCCTTCTTCAACCAATCCCAGAGTTCCTGCCATTCTATGACGTCTTCTTCAGAAAGATTCTGCTGTTCGCTTAAACGGTTTTTTATTTCTTCAAGTTTGTCCAGGATGGAAGATTGATCTTTGAAGGAACATTGGACGGCAAGCATGTGCCTGGAGATCGCTGTTTCCAATTCCTTCAGTTTTTCAGGACTCCCATCGGATTCAAACTGAATGTAGATGTAATCGTAGATTTGCTTTTCCGGATCCGGAGCGGAAATGGAAACCAGCCTCTCTTCCCGGTCAAAACTAACCGACATCATCGGATGAAGGCTGCGTGTGACATGGAGGTTTCTTTCACGCATCAGTTTTTCCAGGGTTACTACCCCGTAAGGTGCAATCGGACTTACAATCTCAATGGTGGCAGTACCGTTGTATCTTGTCTGATAATCCTGGTCACCGGGCCCTTTTCCTCTTTCCAGACGAAGCAATCCCTGTTTTCCCATCGCTTCCAGGAAAAATTCGAATTTATTATTAAGAAACCTTTCAAGCTGTTTAGGACCAAAATCACTCTGAATGCGGTCCGACATCCCATGGAGGAATTGCCGTGAAAATTCCTCTCTCAGTTGGTTTCCTCTTTGATCCATTCCTGAGTTTAATTTTTTTTCGGTACTGACAGCGTTTTTGGAAGCATTGCGTTGCATGGTGACCATTCAGGAAGATTCAAGTGCAGGATTGTTTTTTGTAATAAATACTCTTCTATTCTAACTTCTGCAAACCTAGTGCTCAACACACGAAAACAATGATTTTCTTAAAATAAAAGGGATTGAAGGGAACTTATAAAAAAAATTAAGGGTTTCTTAAGTAAATTTACGTAAAAAACTTGCGCCATTATTCAGGCTCATGGTATCACTTTGCGGTCGCCCCGAACATGGATGATCAAGGAAAACTCATTGAATTCTAGAGAAAGAGCACTAAGACCAGGGGAATCCATATCGATTTCAATTCTGGGTGATTACTTCGCACTGACCAAGCCGAGGTTGCTGTTCATTGTTCTGATGAGCACCCTCATCGGCTATCTGCTTCCAGCAGAGAGCATCATCAATTTTACTCTTTTCCAACTGATTTTCGGAACGGCTCTTACAGGAGCAGGCGCTCACGTCCTCAATCAATGGCAGGAACGCTCCCAAGACGCCAGGATGATGCGTACCAAACAAAGGCCTCTCCCTTCGGGGCGATTGGAGCCGGAAGAAGCCCTCATTTTTGGAATTATTCTTTCAATACTTGGTGTTTCCTATCTCGCATTAACCATCAATTTGATTACTGCGGTTCTCGGAGCGTTAACTCTAGGGAGTTACATTTTCATTTACACTCCATTGAAGCGGCTTACCTGGATGAATACCTGGTTTGGGGCGGTTACCGGATCTTTACCGCCATTAATGGGTTGGGCTGCTCAAACAGGACAACTTGACTGGAACTGTGTTCCCATTTTCTTGTTACTTTATTTTTGGCAGCTACCTCATTTCTTTGCCATTGCCTGGATGTACCGCGATGATTACCGTTTGGGGGGATTCAGGATGCTTTCTCGAGATGATCAGCATGGTTCAAGAACCGCATTTCACATGCTGGTCAATTGTGTTTTGCTGCTGATCTCCAGCCTTACTTTTTATTTTGTCGAACAGGGCGGTCTCTTTTTCCTTTTGGTTGCAATTATGAGTGGAATTGGTTTTTTAGCATCCATTGTCGGTTTTATGAAAGAGCGGAGTGTTGAGAGAGCAAGAATGGTCTTTCTTGTTTCAATAGTTTATCTACCGGTCCTTTGCACAGTAATGGTGATCGATCGGATCTTTATCATTTAAAGGAAAGCTGATGGAAAATTCTGAAGCGAATGAGATGGCAGTCAAACTTTTCCGTGTTGTCTTTATAGGCGCAGCACTATTTATGTTGGCCGTCATCCTTTTTGTTCTTTAAAAACAATAACAAGCAATATTGAATCATGAATGAATATTTAGATCTGGGACTGATCACCAGTTTTGTCCCGGCAGCGTCATCTTTCGCCGGAGACATCGATTTTCTCTTCGACCTGATCACGATCATTGTGGGTTTCTGGTTTGTCATCACATTGGCAACTTTGTTTTATTTCATGATCAGATTTCGAAGACGAGAAGGGGTTAAGGCCCTTTACATCTCAGGGGAAAAACATTCTGAAAAGGTTTGGACCCATTATCCGCATTATGGGGTCATCGCGTTTGACGTATTTCTTATTGGGTTTGTGATTGTGGTTTGGGTCAATGTGAAACAGACCTTGCCGGCAAACGAAGACACCATCCGTGCGATTGGTCAGCAATGGAGTTGGTCATTTGTTCACACCGGTGCAGATGGAAAACTAGACACGGAAGATGATGTGAATACGGTGAATGACCTGCATGTCATCAAAGACAATACTTACCATTTTGAACTTCAATCTCGTGATGTTCTGCATAATTTTGCCATACCGGCATTTAGGTTGAGGCAAGACACCATTCCGGGAAGAACCATCAGAGGGTGGTTCAAACCGACTATTTCTGGAACCTTTGACCTGCAATGCGCAGAAATATGTGGCCGTGGTCATAGTATGATGTTCGCTGCCATTACGGTTCATCCAGACCGCAAAAGTTATGATGAAACAATGGATGCCATCCGTGCCGGAACTTATGAAAGTCATTTTGAGAAGAAGCGGCAATTGGGGCCTGTACCTCTTCCATTTACCGTTTCCAAGTCAGAGGCTGATTCACCTTATGCCATAGAATTGGCACAAAGTTTTTAACGAAATTTATAAACTTAGAAAATCAATCTTCTAGGAGTTATTTATGGGGCAACAAGCAGAAGCGATTCTTCATGAAACTGAAGCTCATGATGCTCATCATGAGATGAGTTTCTGGGACAAGTATATTTTTTCAGTAGATCATAAGATTATCGGTTTCCAGTACATGTTTACTGGTTTGATCATGGCGGCAATAGGCGGATATTTCGCTTATGCCTTCCGGATGCAACTAGCTTGGCCTGGAGAGGAGGTTCCGTTTTATGGTCTGGTCGATGCAGCTAAGTACAACATGTTGGTTACTAACCATGGAACGATCATGATTTTCTGGGTTGCCATGCCAGTACTCATTGCAGCGTTTGGAAATTGGTTGATTCCTCTGATGATCGGTTGTGATGACATGGTTTTTCCAAGGCTCAACCGACTTTCTTATCAAATATTTTTAGTTAGTGCTTTGGTTTTGATCCTTTCCTTTTTTGTTACAGGGGGTGGGTTTGGTGGAGCTTGGACTTCATATCCACCTTTGTCTGCAGTTGCTGCCTATAATCTTACAAACTGGGGAGCATCTTTATGGCTGTTAGCAGTGTTTCTGGAAATTGTA
>OCVP010000361.1_pt1 | contig 21064 bp, 20 predicted proteins | sample 1539171 | NCBI WGS metagenome assembly OCVP01 (sample SAMEA51879418, study PRJEB22527) | metagenome
GGTTTAGGGATATCTTTGGTTAAGTTATCCATTCGCATTCCATAACCTGCAGCTAATATTAGAGCGTCCATTTAACTTGTTTTGTTATATATCTCCATAAATATTTCTCTTAGATCCCAAAGTCTTAAATATTCAACATGTTTAAATATTTGAGCCCATGTATTTTTTCTAAAGACTTTAAGATATTTTGGTTTTCCAGCATTATATAATTGCACCCAATTACCAAGAATTCTCAGATTACGTAAAAGACTAATCATATGAATGTCTGACCTAAGCTGCTTGAGATTAAGTTTCATTCTTCTTGCATAAAGCTTCAATAATTTATCTTCGACTTTGGTAGAATAAGATCTCCTAGCATCAAAAATCAATGAAGAAATATCTAATAATGGATGGTTGTAGTGAGTATCTTGATGATCAATAACATAAACTTTTTGATTGTAATAAATTAAATTATCTAAAAAAAAATCACCGTGAGTTAAAGTTGGCTTAAATTTTCTATATTTTTCAGTACTTTTTTTCAAAGATACTTTCACAAGTTTATTGAGATAAAAACCAATTTGGATCTTGTGATCATAGTGGTCAATAAAAGTCTCAATACCGTTCAATGCATCCTTGAGTAAATTATTTTGTGATTTTACTTGAACGCCTGAAAACTTTTTCTTGGGTTTTTGAAGATTTGTAAGAGCTCTCACAGCCAATGGAAGTATTTTTTTAATTTGTGGTTTTTGGAAATATTTTGATGCATTTGCAATAGGGAAATAATCCATGATTACAAACTTATATAAATTACTTTGATCAATTATTTTTGGTGTATTAACATTTTGAGAAATTAAAATATCAGTTGCTTTAATATATTTTTGATAATCGCTAGGTTTATTTAAAAAAGAGAGGACAAGTAATGATTGATTTGCTGTTTTACATAATTTGAAAATTTTTTCTGATGCATCAGACTTGAAATTTAAAAAGCCCCCTATTTTAAAATTTTTATTTTGAAGGTGGTTTTTTATTTTGATTAGATTTATTTTATTTTGTGAAGCCATTTTTTATTACTTGATTTTATCTCTATATTTCTTTTCTCACCAGTAACCGAAATATTAATAGATAAAGCCATATGATTATATCTTTTAATAAGATTTTCTAATGGCCACTCAATAAGAACACAATTATCATTAAAATACTCATCCAAATCTAGTTTGTTATTTTGAACTTGATAAAAATCAAAGTGAATAATATTAAACTTATTAAAATTGTAAATATGTTCTCTTTGATACGTGGGGCTCCCTTGGAAGGAAAAAGTTTTTTTTTCTGACTTGCTAATTTCACTTAAGATATATCTAATTAAAGTTGTCTTACCAGAACCAGCCTCTCCCTCAAAAAAAATAATCTGGTTTTTAGAAATAGACCTAGATATATTTCTAGCTAAAGGTTTTAACTCAATTTCATTTGAGACAACAAATCTCAAACTCAATTAAGCTAGCGATTTGAAATCGGACACTAAATCTAGAGCTTCCCATGAAAAAGCTCCTGAAGAGCTGTCATGTGTTCTACCAAAATGACCGTAAGCTGCTGTTTGTTCGTAAATTGGCTTATTTAACTGTAATTTCTCTCTGATTCCTCTTGGAGAAAGATTCATAATGTCAGGTATCGCAGACTCAATTTTTGCTTCATCTATTTTATTAGTGCCTTGAGTATTCACATAAATTGACAATGGTTTGGCTACACCGATTGCATAAGACAACTGGATAGTACACTGATCACATAAACCAGCAGCAACAATATTTTTTGCTAAGTATCGTGAAGCATAAGCAGCAGAGCGATCGACTTTTGTAGGATCTTTTCCAGAGAAAGCCCCTCCACCGTGAGGTGCTGCACCACCATAGGTGTCGACAATAATTTTTCTTCCTGTTAATCCTGTATCACCATCTGGTCCTCCGATCACAAAATTACCTGTTGGATTAACGTAGTATTCTTTATCATCTAAATTTTTTAATAACTCTTCAGGGATAGACTCTTTTAATGCTGGGTTTACTATTTCTTTAACATCAGCAGGAGACAATCCATCAGCATGTTGTGTTGATATCACAACAGATGTAACTGCACTTGGTTTACCATCAACGTATTTAAGAGTTACTTGGCTTTTTGAGTCAGGCTCTAATCCTTTTAAGCTACCGTCTTTTCTTCCCTTAGCCATTATCTCTAAGATTTTATGAGAATAAAAAATTGGTGCCGGCATCAGTTCAGGTGTTTCCGTACAAGCGTATCCAAACATAATTCCTTGGTCACCCGCCCCCTCGTCTTTGTCAGATGATGAGTCTACACCCATTGCAATATCTGCAGATTGTCCGTGAAGTAAATATTGGATATCTGCGGTTTGCCAATGAAAACCATCTTGCTCATAGCCGATGTCTTTTATGCACTCCCTTACTTTTGAAATAATTTCATCTTTGTCTTCTTGGACTGGTCCTCTTACTTCACCAGATAAAACAACTTTGTTGGTTGTTGTTAATGTTTCACAAGCGACTCTAGCAAATGGGTCTTTGGAAATAAAATGATCGACAACTGCATCAGAAATTCGGAAATTCTATCAGAAACTTTATCTGGATGTCCCTCAGACACTGACTCAGATGTAAAAATATAATTTTTTCTCATTTTAGTACCTATATGTATCTTTCTTAAATGGACCTTGTTGCTCAACTCCTAAATAATCGCTTTGTTCCTTGGACATTTCAGTCAGTTTAGCACCAACTTTTTGCAGGTGAAACATCGCAACCATTTCATCTAGTTTTTTAGGAAGGACATAGACTTTATTTTCATAGTTTTTGTAATTCTCCCAAATTTCGATTTGAGCTAAAACCTGATTTGAGAATGATGCACTCATCACAAAACTAGGATGGCCAGTGGCATTACCTAGGTTCACCAACCTTCCCTTTGAAAGAATTATTAGCTTCTTACCATCTGGAAATGTTACTTGGTCAACTTGAGGTTTTATCTCTTCCCATTTATAGTTTTGCAAATCATCTATTTGAATTTCATTATCAAAGTGTCCAATATTACAGACAATTGCACGATCTTTCATTTCTCTCATGTGGTCTTGGGTAATGATATCTTTATTACCTGTTGCTTTGGTGGTTTTTCCAAAGCTCCATTTGAGCCAAAACTTGATTAGAGAAAGAGGCACTCATCACAAAACTAGGGTGACCAGTCGCATTTCCTAGGTTCACCAGACGGCCTTTGGATAAAATGATCAATTTTTTATTATCAGGAAAAGTTACTTGGTCAACTTGAGGTTTAATTTCTTCCCATTTGTAATTTTGAAGAGACTCGATTTGAATTTCATTATCGAAGTGACCGATATTACAAACAATGGCTCGGTCTTTCATTTCTCTCATATGGTCTTGGGTAATGATATCTTTGTTGCCTGTTGCAGTTACAAATATATCAGCATACTTACATGCATCATCCATAGTGACAACCTCATAGCCTTCCATTGCTGCTTGAAGTGCACAAATAGGATCAACTTCTGTTACTTGAACTCTAGCCCCGGCCCCTCTTAATGAAGCTGCGCTACCTTTTCCAACATCTCCAAACCCAGCAACAACAGCAACTTTACCAGCCATCATTACGTCAGTTCCTCTTCGAATTCCGTCTACTAAACTCTCCTTACAACCGTATAAATTATCAAATTTACTTTTTGTTACCGAGTCATTCACATTTATAGCAGGAACTTGAAGAGTTCCTTTAGATGCCATTTGCTCTAAACGAAGGACACCTGTGGTAGTTTCTTCAGATAATCCTCTGACATTTTTCAAAAGCTCAGGGTACTTCTCATGCATTCGAAGTGTTAAGTCTCCACCATCATCTAGTATCATATTAGGCTCCCACCCATCTGCCTCAATTGTTTGATCAATACACCACCAAAATTCCTCTTCATTCATACCCTTCCAGGCAAAAACAGGTGTACCGCTTTGGGCAATAGCAGCAGCTGCATGATCTTGAGTAGAGTAAATATTACAAGAACTCCATCGACATTTGGCGCCAAGTGCTACAAGTGTTTCAATTAAGACAGCAGTTTGGATGGTCATGTGAAGACAGCCCATAATATTGGCCCCGGCCAACGGTTTTGACTCTCCATATTGTTCACGAATAGCCATTAATCCTGGCATTTCAGTTTCTGCTATTTCAATTTCTTGTCTCCCGAATTCATGTTGGGAAATATCTTTTACTTTGTAATCCACTTAACCCTCCTTTTAGATAGACTTTTTAAAATAAGATATGATTTATTCTTCATTATCAAGCTCTTTTTATCCTTGGTCCCAGCTGCTGAATAACTTCTTCAGCCTTTCTATTACCATTTTTAAGCGCTTCATCGACAGGTTTTCCAGATAAGTAAAAATCTAAAAATCCTGCAGCAAAATTATCTCCTGCACCTGTTGTGTCCAGAACATTTTCTATTTTTTGAGCAGATTGATGTTTTACATCGTCTTCAAAAAAATAATATGCACCCTCAGCACCAGAGGTCATAACAATTTTTTTTCCAAAATTTTTAAAAAAAGAACTCACATCTGCCATTGAATCAGATTGTGTAAACATCTTTGCTTCATCAAAATTACAAAAAACTAAATCTACATTATCAGTTATAAAATTTTTTAATTCATCTCTGTGTCGATCAACACAAAAGGGGTCTGACAATGAAAGAGATATTTCTATGTTTTTTGATTTTGCAATATCTGAAAATTTTTTGAGTGTTTTTTTTGTTAGTTCATGATCCCAAAGATATGACTCCATGTACACATGATCAATTGAATTGAGTATATCTTCATTAACTTCGTCTGGATTTAATTGTGAACCTATTCCTATGTGTGTAGCCATTGTTCTTTCACCATCGGGTGAAACTAAAATATTACAGCAGCCAGTTGGAAGATCTGTTTTATTGGAGACACCTTTAAACGAGATATTTTCTTTTTGTAAATCTTGAACAAAAGCATTTCCATACTCATCATCATTGACCTTGCCGTAAAAACTTGCCTCATGAGAGCCAAAGTTTAATTCATGGATAGTATTACATACTGACCCACCCGAAGTAATTAATGGATTATCGAAATTTGACCTAATTTCCTTAATTTGAGACTCCTCAATCAATGTCATAGAGCCTTTAGTTAATTTCAAATTATTGATGACACTGTCCTCTACCTGGCATATGACATCAACCAAAGCAGTTCCTACCCCTAGAATTTTTTTCACCAAATGAAAGTAAGGGATTTTAAACAGAGATCTATTAAAAAATCCTGAATTCCTTATGAAAGTTGAACATAAATGTGAATTGTTTTTGATGTGCAAAATGCGAATCAGGTCAGAATTAGGGCTATTAAAAATGGACCTAAATAATATTTTTTAAGAGATATTCGTAGTTTTGGAAAATTTGATAAAAACCTGTGAATATTTTCAAATTACTTGTTAATTGAATCTTTAATTTCCAATTGAATTTATTGGCTTTTCAGAATTTAATACAAAATAAATTGACTAAGATTGTCTATAGATTGTATAGTCACTAGGCAATAAACACTACATCTAGTGATTATTCAAAAAAGTACACTTAAACTTGGTAGGAAGAATGGAAACAAATAACGCAGAATCACTTGAAAATTCAACAAAAAACACAGTTATAAATAAGCAAAACGAAGAAATAAACCTGCTAAGTCTCAGTGTTGTAAGGCGTGATGGATCGATAACACCTTTTAAATCTGACAAAATTGCAAATGCTATAAGAAAAGCATTTTTGGCACAAACTGATCTTCGTGATAGCAAACAAATTGACAAAAATGTTTCAGTGTTAACTGAAACAGTCACCGCGGCTCTAACTAGACGTATTGCAAACGGTGATATGATTCATATCGAGGATATCCAAGACCAAGTGGAATTAGCCCTCATGAGGGGTGAACATCATAAAGTAGCTCGCGCCTATGTACTCTACAGAGAACAAAGAGCTAACCAACGTTATAAGACTGCTCAACTGAATGAACAAATTGGTGCCAAAGTATCCACAATGGCTGTTACCAAAAGAGATGGTAACAAAGAGGATATCTCTTTAGAAAAAATTACAAATCGTATTTCTATTTTGTCAAACGGTTTAGAGATAGATCCTATTACAATTGCTCAAAAGGCAATTCAAGGTCTTTACGATGGTATCACAACAAATGAAATTGACACTTACTTAGCAGAAACAGCTGCTGCTCTGACAGTAGAACATCCCGATTACTCATATCTAGCTGGGAGGATTAAAGCTAATGCTCTACATAAAGAAACACCAGGTTTTATTATTGCAACAAAAAATCTTTATGAGGATGGTTTATTGCGCGATGAATATTATGAAAAAGTAAAAGCTAACGCTGAAGAGATTGAAAAAATTATTGACTACGATCGTGATTATTACTTTGATTATTTTGCATTGACTACTTTGTTCAGAGCTTATCTTTTACAATCAAACAATAAAACAGCAGAAAGACCTCAGGATTTATGGATGAGAGTCGCTTTATGTGTGTCCGGAGATAAGTTTGATTTTTATCAGGTTAAGAAAACTTATGACAGCCTATCTCAGGGTTTCTACACACACGCAACTCCCACTCTATTTAATAGTGGTTTGAAGATGCAACAATTGTCGTCCTGTTTTCTTATTGGAATGGAAGATGACTCTATCGAAGGAATTTTTAATACTGTAAAAGACTGCGCTTTAATTTCAAAAACCGCTGGTGGCATTGGTCTTCATGCTCATAACATTAGAGGTGGCGGTAGCCGTATTAAGTCAACCAATGGCAAGTCTAATGGATTGATACCTTTCCTTAAAATTTTTAATGAAACAGCAAGGTCTGTTGATCAGGGTGGAGGTAAAAGAAAGGGTTCTTTTGCTGTCTATTTGGAGCCATGGCATGCAGATATTGAGGCTTTTTTAGAGCTTAGAAAAAATACTGGAGCTGAAGAATTTAGAGCCAGAGACTTATTCTATGCCTTATGGATCCCTGATTTATTTATGGAAAGAGTCGAAGAAGATGCCGATTGGACTCTAATGAGTGAACACGAATGCCCTGGTTTATCGGATACATATGGCAAGGAGTTTGTTGATCTTTATACAAAATATGAAAATGAAATGCCTGACTTAAAAAGAATAAAGGCAAGAGCTTTAATGTCTAAAATAATCGAAGCCCAAATTGAAACTGGTCAGCCATACATGCTTTACAAAGATGCTGTTAATAATAAGTCTAACCAAAAAAATATTGGTGTCATTAAATCTTCTAATCTCTGTGCAGAGATAGTGGAGTATTCTGAAAAAGATGAAACTGCTGTTTGTAACCTTGCGTCAATTGCATTACCAAAATTTGTAACTGATGAAAGTAAATTTGATTATCAAAACTTATATCAAGTTGCAAAACTGGCGACTAAGAATTTAGATCAAGTTATTGATATAAATTTCTATCCTACTAATAAAACTGAAAACTCAAATAGTCGTCACCGTCCTATCGGTCTCGGTATACAGGGTTTAGCAGATGTTTATTTTAAAATGAATATTCCTTATGACTCTGTTCAAGCGCAAATAATTAATAAACAAATTTTTGAGACAATTTATTTTGGAGCTTTAGAAGCATCAATGGAACTTGCTACTGATAAGGGGCCTTACTCTACTTTTAAAGGTTCCCCTCTATCTGAAGGGAAATTCCAATTTGATCTTTGGGGTGTTAAACCGTCAAGTATGTGGGACTGGAAGGGATTAATGGAGAAAATCCAAAAGCATGGTGTTCGAAACTCTTTGACCACTGCATGTATGCCTACAGCCTCCACTGGTATTATCCTAGGAAATACTGAAACGTTCCAAGTACAAACATCAAACATTTATAAAAGACAAACTCTCTCAGGTGAATTTTTATTAGTAAATCGTCACCTTGTTAAAGAACTTATGAAGAGAAACTTATGGAGCAAAGAATTACGTGATCAAATTATTTTGGAAAATGGTTCTGTACAAAATATTGAAGGATTTCCTGAAGACTTAAAAGATGTTTATAAAACTGTTTGGGAAACATCTCAAAAAACAGTTATAGATATGGCAGCTGATAGAGCGCCATTTATTGACCAAACCCAATCCATGAACTTATGGTTGGCAACACCTACTTTTGGAAAAGTAAACTCCATGCACATGTATGCTTGGAAAAAAGGCTTAAAAACAGGCATGTATTACCTGCGAAGCCGATCAGCCGTAGACGCAGTTAAAGTAACAGTGTCTTCTGAAAAAAAAGCAAAAGAGTCTTATGTCAAAGAGGCGCAATCTAATGAACCAGAAGATTGTGTAACATGTAGTGCGTAAGATTTTCAATCAATTTAATTTAAGGAGCAAGTCATGATATCTAAAGGATGCAAATCAATTTTCCCTATTCAACACCAAGAAATTTTCGATCGTTACAAGCAACACGTTCAAGCATTTTGGACGCCTGAGGAGGTGTCTCTTCAAGATGATTTAAGAGATCTAAAAACTCTAGGAGAAGGAGAAATACATTTTATTAAACATGTGCTTGCATTTTTTGCAAATTCAGAGGCAATGATAAATGAAAATCTAGCATCCAGATTTTATAATGAGATTTTAATTCCTGAGTCTCGATTGTTTATCACCATGCAAATGCTAAATGAGTCTATTCACGCAGAAATGTATGGTTTACAAATTGAAGCTTATGTAGAGGACCCATCAGAAAAAGATAAGCTATTTTCTGCTATTCAAAACGTTCCTTGTATTAATAAAAAAGCACAGTGGGTTTCAAAATGGCTGAATGGAAATCAAAATTTATTAACACGCTTAATTGCCTTTGGTTTAGTTGAAGGATTATTTTTTGCTGGATCCTTTTGTGCCATATATTACTTTAGAAAAAGAGGTTTGCTTCCAGGCTTGATTATTTTTTGCTGGATCCTTTTGTGCCATTTATTATTTTAGAAAAAGAGGTTTACTTCCAGGCTTAGCCTTATCAAATGACTGGATAGCCAGAGATGAAGGAATGCACTTCAGTTTCTCAGCTTTGATGTTTAAAACATTAAGTGAAAAGTTTAATAAAGGAACCTTGTCAGATGAAGATATTAAATCAATGGATTTAATACCTGGTCCTGTCGCACAGTCTGAGTTCGAAGAAATAGTGAGAGAAGCGGTAGAGTTTGAAAAAGAGTTTGTTACTGACGCACTTCCTGTTGATCTCATTGGTATGAACAAGGAAATGATGTGTATGTATATTGAAGCTGTTTCAGATCGAATTGCTGATCTTTTTGGATTTGAAAGGGTATTTAATACTGAAAACCCATTTGATTTCATGAGAGCTCTTGATGTTCAAAATGTGACTAATTTCTTCGAGAAAAGGGTATCTGAATACCAGCGTCCAACAGATCGTTCTTTGTCTTTTGACGAGTCTTTCTAAGTGGAAGTCAAAATTTATAGTAAAGACAACTGTATTTTTTGCACTAAAGCCAAGGCAGTTTTATCCTCACATAACCCCCAAGTATTAATGCTTGATGAGGATTACAGCCGTGATCAGTTTTTTGAAATATTTCCAACTGCCAAAACATTTCCCCAAATCATAATCAACGGTGAAAAAATTGGTGGCTACCATGAGCTAGAACGTTGGATGGCATTTAATAAACCTGACGATGATTTTTAGTTTTAACTAGTGAGCTAATCCCCAGTTCAAGCCACCACCGAAGTCGACTTTTATAGGAGTTTTAAAAGATTTGTATTTTTGATGTGATGTTTCCATCAACTTAGTTATTTGTGGAATAATATCTTTTTCTTTTTTATGAATTTCAAATAAAAGCTCATCATGGACTTGTGATGTCATTTTAGATTTACATTTATTTTTCTCTAAATAGCTATGAATATCCAACATTGCAATTTTAATTAACTCAGATGCTGTGCCTTGAATAGGTGCATTGATAGCTTGTCTTTCTGCAAAAGATCGGAGCATAAAATTTTTAGCATTGATGTCTTTAATGTGAGACTTTCTTCCAAAAAGGTTTTCAACGTAGCCTAGTTTTTTTGCTTTATCGGTAGTTGCTTTCATAAAATCACTAATGTTTGGAAATTTTTGAAAATAGTTATCTATGAAAAGCTTTGCTTCAGCATTGCTAACACCTAACTGTTTAGCTAAACCATATTGGCTAATTCCATAAATTATTCCAAAATTAATAATCTTGGCCATTCTTCGATCATTAGCATTAATTGTTTTTTTGTTAAAAACTAATTGGCCTGTACTTTGATGAATATCTTGATCCTCTTGGAAAGCCTTTAATAAATTAGGGTCTTCGCACGCTTCACAAAGCACACGAAGCTCGATTTGGGAGTAATCGAAGCTATATAACTCATGATCTTTTTCTGCAATAAATGCTGTTCTAATTTTCTTTCCGATCTCAGTTCTAATAGGGATATTTTGTAAATTAGGTTCAGATGAACTTAATCTACCCGTAATAGTAGCTGCAATATTAAATGTGCTGTGAACTCGATCGTTATTATCAGCATGTTCAGCTAAAGAAGATGTATAGGTCGACACGAGCTTGGAGTATTGACGCCATTGCAGAATATGCGAGGCAATCTCTACTCCCTCAGATTCTAATTGTTCTAAGACTTTGACATTAGTTTGAAAATCTCCTGCTTTTGTTTTTTTTGTTACCTTCACATCAAGTTTCTTGAAGATTTCGGTAAGTTGCTTTGGCGAACCAATATTGAACTCCTCACCTGCGATTTTGAAAATTTTCTGTTCAATTTTTTCAATTTCTTTATTTAGATCTTTTTCAAGTTTTGTTAAAAATTTAAGATCAATCTTACAACCATTGTTTTCAACCTGTTGAAGGACTAAGCTTAATTTTTTATCGATATCAAAATATATATAACTATCGGGGGCATCTAATATTTGATCGTGTAATGTCTCATATAATTTATAAGTGGCATAAGCATCATGAGCAGCGTAATTTGTTGCAGACTGTAAAGGCACTTCAGAAAAATCTTTATAATTTCTTTTAGACTCATTTTTAATGACATCTTTAAATTTTTCTTTTTCTTCTCCAAAATAATAATAATACAAATCCTCAAGATTGTGTTTTGTTAAACCGTTATTGACAAAAAAAGACATTAATAAGGTATCTTGAAAAGAAATAGTATTTACGTTAAAGCGTTTTAAAATAACACTATCGTATTTAGCATTATGAAAAATCTTTAAAATTGAAGGATCTTCACATAATAAATTCAGCTCTTTTAATATTTTTTTTTGATCTGTCTCAGATATTTCATTTTCAGGTGATTTAAAAGGTAGGTAATAAGCTTGCTGTGCATTAGATAATGAAATGCCAATGATATTTGCTTCATTGACGTCTAAACTATCTGTCTCTAAATCTATCGCTAAGGTTTTTTCAGATTGAAGAGACTTTAGATATTCGATTATATCTTTTGTCTTAATAAGTGATTTAAATTCTAAGTTTTTTTTGGCCGCATGCGGCTTTGTTTCATGAGCGCTATTTCTAATTAATGATTTAAATTCATATTTTTTGAAAAAGTCATTAAGTTTTGGTGAGTCTTCAAAATCTTTTAACTTTTCGATTGTAATAGGTAGTTCAAGATCATTTTTTAGAATTACTAGTTGGTGGCTTATTTTTGCTTTTTCCTCATGATCATGTATAAGATTTTTAATTCTTTCATTTGATATTTTCTCTTTATTTGCCAGAAGGCCCTCAAAAGAACCAAATTCATTAATTAATTTAGAGGCTGTTTTTGGTCCGATGCCAGGGACGCCAGGAATATTATCAACACTATCACCAATTAGAGCTTGTACATCTGTAATCTTGTCAGGGCCAACACCAAATTTTTCCATTACCTTTGCTTCATCAATTTCAATATTTTTCATTGGATCCATGATGCGATTATTAGCTGATAACAGTTGAAAAAGGTCTTTGTCTGAACTAAATACTGTGGTGGGTATCTTATTGTCTTCACCATATTTAACGTAACTTGCTATAACATCATCGGCCTCAAAGTCTTTTTTTTCAATAACATCTAAACCAAACGCATCAATAGCTTCACGAATAATACTAAATTGAGGAATCAAATCCTCTGGTGCCTCACCACGATTTGCTTTGTATTCAGGAAATAAAGTATTTCGAAAAGTATTCCTTCCTGCATCAAGAATGATTAGTATTTTGTCATTTGGATGCTCTTCAATAAGTCTAAGCATCATATTGCAAAACCCATAAACTGCATTTGTGGGGATGCCCTTAGAATTATTCATTGGGGGTAAGGCGTAATAAGCTCGGAAAATATATCCGGAACCATCAACAAGTATTAGTCTTGGCTTAGACATTTAAGCAGAATAACAAAGATTGTAGTGAGTTTCTATTCTTTAGGGGCGTGCTTATTTAAAATTCTTTGAAGAGTTCTTCTGTGCATTTTTAGTCTTCTAGCAGTTTCAGATACATTACGGTTACACTGTGTAAAAACTCTTTGAATATGTTCCCATCTTATTCTGTCAGCAGACATTGGGTTCTCAGGTGGTGGGGGCAAGGATGTAGCGGTAGCAGACATTAATGATTTTTCGATATCATCTATGTTTGCAGGTTTAGTTAAGTAATCATCAGCACCCAATTTAACGGAGGATACAGCTGTAGCTATGTTGCCATAACTTGTCAACATTACTGTTCTACATTCTGGGTTTTGCTCCTTGATCACCTTAATAACATCGAGTCCTGAACCATCACCTAGACGAAGATCAACTATGGCATAATTAAAATTATTTCCAGCTAAAACATCTAAAGCCTCTTTTTTTGAAGCTGCTGCTGTTACTGTGAAATCTTTACGTTGAAATGAGGTGGTTAAACGCTCACGAAAGGGTTTATCATCCTCAATAATAAAAAGTGTTTTATCTTTGACTAATGTATTTTGCTCTAAATCCGCCATGTTAAAGTTACTTCTGCTCCATCATTACTTTGTACTAATATTTCACCATTTAGATTTTCAATCATTTGTTTTGTTATGAATAGGCCGAGGCCCATATTTACCCCTTTTTCAGGTCTGCTAGAATAGAATGGTTTTCCAAAATTAGCTATAAACTTCTTATCAAAACCGGGGCCATCATCTCTGATTTTAATGGAATAAGAATTTTTCGATGTCTCTGAGATTACTAATATTTGTCTATAAGCGAAACTTATGGCATTTTTTATAATATTATTCATCGCTATGTTTAGTTCGGGTGTAATTTTAATGTTAATATTTTTAGAATTTTCATCAGATTTTTTATAATATTATTCATTGCTATGTTCAGTTCGGGTGTGATTTTAATGTTGATATTTTTAGAATTTTCATCAGATCTATAATCTAATTTCACAGCTCGATAGTTATTTGAAAATTGATCACATAAAGATTGCACATAGGCATCTAATGACATATTTGTAATTTCAGAAGAAAGTTCTTTTGACTCTGGATTTGTTGAGAGCTCTTTTAGTATTTCCTTACACCTGTCTAACTCTAATAATAGAGTTTTAATATCTTTCCCATAATCATCTTTTAATTTTTGATCTTTTTTTAAATCATCAACAATTAAATTTATGGTATTTAATGGTGTGCCTAATTCATGAACAGCTGCAGCTGCTAAACCTCCAACTTTTAAAAGCTCTTTTTCATTTTGAAGTTGTTTACTAGCTAACTCATATGCTTTTTGGGTGCTTTTGTAATTTAAGGAAAAGTAATAAAGATAAAAAACTAAAAAAATACTACTTATAAATAAAGAAATCATAATAGCTAAGCTGTATGTAAAATTAATATTAGGATGCACAGACAAAGGAAGATTAATATAAAAGTTAAATATCAAAGCAAAACAAACTAATGCTAAACTTAAAATAATTATTATTCTTTCTATCGTAAGATATGATGCTGCGATAGCAATAGGAGCTAAGATAATAAATATAAAAGGATTAGTGTGTCCACCATTTAAAGCAATCAAACTTGAAATTTGAACAATATCAAAACATAAAAATAAGAAGACTTGTTTTTCAGAGATAATTTTATCTCCTTTATTCAAATAAAATCCTAGGAGAATACTAGCCATTAAGATAAAAGCTATTATCCAAGAACTCATTGCTACTGTCTTGGAAATTTCGAAAAAATACTGTGTTATAAATAAAGTAGCGGCCTGACCTCCAAAAGCAATCGCACGTATAATTAAAAAATCTGAAGAATTAACAAAAAGAAAGTTTTTTTGATTATTCAACTAAATATCTAAATTTGCTACTTTGACTGAGTTATCTTGAATAAAGTTTTTTCTATCAGTCACATCATCGCCCATCAACATGATCAACTGTCTTTCAGCATTGATTTGGTCTTCGAGCTTAACTTGAAGCAATTTCCTATTAGTTCGATCCAATGTTGTTTCCCACAATTGATCAGGGTTCATTTCACCTAAACCTTTATATCGGCTAATTGATTGGCCTTTTTTACTCATTTCAAAAAGAGTGGTAAAAAATTCAACAAGTCCATTACAATTAAAGTTTTCTTTTGAAGAAAGTTTAGAAATACCAAAATAAGTATCTGTGGATTTTGCAAAACCCATTTTATTATAAAGAGATAAGCTGTCTGAAGAAATAAACTCTCTTAGATGTAATAATTTATCTAAAGCAACCTTTATAATTTTATTGTAACCCTCTTTTTCTTGTAAAAAAACTAGTTCATTACTAATCATACTTTGAAATGTAAATTTAATATTTTCTGATTTATAAACTTGATTTAAATTAGATAAGAAAATTTTAAATTGTGACTTTTCTATCTTATTTGGATGAAAATCCTGAAAAAATAAACCTGTATTTAGAATTTGATCAAAAAACTTTGCATCTAAATATGTAAGATCTAAGTTTTGATAAGCAGAATTTGCACGAGAAGCTAAATCTATTAATTCGTTTAACTGTTCCTCTTTTAACTGAATTTTTTTCTTTTTATTGTAAATGTTGAAATCGAGATCATCCTTGTTATTTAACAATAAAAACTTTGTTAACTCTCTATCATCTAACAAGTAATTTTCAGCATTTCCTTTTTTTACTTTATATAGGGGTGGCTGAGCAATATATAAACGACCTGTGGTTATAATATCTCTCATGAATTGATAGAAAAATGTGAGTAGCAGCGTTCTTATGTGACTTCCATCAACATCAGCGTCTGTCATGATAACAATTTTATGATATCGCATTGATTCAGGATTGAAATAATCAGAAGGATTGTATTCTTTATCTTTTGGTGGATTACCATATCCAGCACCGATGGCTGTTATAAGTGCAGAGATTTCATTATTTTCTAAAATTTTATGAGGATTTGCTTTAATTACATTTAATATTTTACCTCTTAGTGGAAGTATAGCCTGAGTGACCCTATCACGGCCTTGCTTGGCTGAGCCTCCAGCTGAGTCACCCTCAACTATAAATAATTCTGAATTTGATGGATCTTTTTCTTGGCAATCAGCTAATTTTCCCGGAAGCGATGATGTCTCTAATACATTTTTTCTTCTTGTAAGTTCTCTTGCTTTTCTTGCTGCCTCTCTGGCACTTGCTGCCTCAATAATTTTTGAAACTAACTTTTTTGCCTCTCCAGGAGTTTGCTCTAACCAAGCGCTTAATTGTTCAGATATTATTTTCTCAACAACTGGTCTTACCTCAGACGAAACTAGTTTATCTTTGGTTTGGGATGAAAACTTAGGGTCTGGAACCTTTACAGATAGTACGCATGTCATGCCCTCTCTAGCATCATCTCCTGAAATGGTGATATTGCCTTTTTTAGCAACTGCAACTGTATTTGAGTATCCAACTAATGAGCGTGTCAATGCTGATCGAAAACCCTGTAAATGTGTTCCTCCATCTCCCTGAGGTATATTATTAGTAAAGCAAAGCATATTTTCATTGTATCCATCATTCCATTGTAAAGCGCCCTCAACCTTAATTCCATTTGACTCGCCATTAAAAGGTATAATTTTATTTAAAGTTGATTTTCTTGAATTAAGAAATTGCACATATGCCGTTAAACCTCCTTGATAATAGAATTCAATAGGTTCTACTTTTGATGTGCGCATATCAGATAATGTAATGCGTACGTTAGAGTTTAGAAAAGCTAACTGGCGAACTCTATTTTCTAATGTTTTAAGAATAAGAGTTGTATTGGAAAAAATTTTTTTTGATGGCCAAAATTGGACAGTTGTTCCAGTTCTCTCCGTCTTTTTCATTGAACCGATCTCTTTTAATTTTTTTGTTGTAACACCATCTTTAAATTCCATTGTATGAATTTTGCCATTTCTGCGAATTGTTAAAGATAGTCTTTCTGATAAGGCATTCACAACAGAAACACCAACCCCATGAAGACCACCGGAAATTTTATAGCTATTTTGGTCAAATTTACCACCTGCATGTAGTTGGGTCATGATTACCTCAGCTGCTGGGACTTTTTCAGTTTTGTGCTGGTCAACTGGAATACCTCTACCATTGTCTGATATTGTTGCTGACCCATCTTTATTAATTATTAATTGAATACTGTCACAATAACCTCCTAAAGCCTCGTCAATAGAGTTATCAAGTACCTCGTAAACCATGTGATGCAAACCTGTGCCATCATCGGTATCACCAATGTACATACCTGGTCTTTTTCTGACTGCCTCTAAGCCTTTTAAAACTTTTATCGAGGATGCTGTATATTGATCTGTCATTAAAATATTTCTTTAATATCTAAGTTATCTATATTCCCTTGAAGTGTGAAGTTATCAGTGGTTGAAAAGAAAGTCTGAAATTTATTTTCTGCACAGTATTGAATAACTTTATCAACATTCATCATATCAAAGTTATCAAATATTTCATCAATTAAAAAAATAGTAATCTTGTTACGATTTAGAAATTTTGCACAACTAAGAAGAAGGCTTAATATTAACATTTTAGATTGAGCAGAAGATAGCTGAGAAATATTTTTTTGATTGTGTGAAATTTCAAAAACTGATTTTTTTGGATCATGTTGTGATTGAAGTTTATGATCATTTGGCCATTGATTCTCATCAGAGAGATCTTTTTGAAATTTTTCTAAAAAACTCTCTGTCTCTATAAGGCCAAAACTTGGCTTAATTTCAAAGTCAAAAAATAGTTTATTGTTACTTGATAGGAAATTTTGGTATTCAGAAAGGAATTTTTTTTTAATCTCAATAATTGCTCTGCCTATGTCAATCAGTTGTTTATCCAGTGAAACTAGCCATGAAATATCTTGAGAAGATTGTAATATTCTTCTTTTTTCTCTTCTTAAAATTGTATATTTGCTTAGAAAACCAAATAACTTTGAATCAAAATAACAAATTATTCGATTGATAGTATTTCTTTGATACTGGGCATCCTTGATAAAATAAACTTTATCTGTTTCTGTTAGCCAAAATAATTGAAAAATATCTAAAAGTTTTTGCTGTTGTATTTTTTTATCGTTTAAAAAATATTGTTTTGTCCATCTTTCATCTTTATTACTCAATATAATAGTTAAATGATTTTCTAAATCCTCGTGAATAAAATCAAAGGTCATAGAAGCTTCTAACTTTTCCTGTTTTTTAAAAATAAAATTTTGTATCACGTCTTTTCTAAAACCTGTGCCAGGACTTAAAAAACTTATAGACTCTAATAGGTTTGTTTTGCCAACAGCATTCTTTCCTTTAAACAAAGTATGATCAAAGTTAAAAATTTCTTTTTTGTTGATGAAATTTCTATAGTTCGATAGCTGTATACCCTTTAATGGTGGGGGCAATTAAACTCTCATAGGCATTAAAATAAATAAACTTGTTGTATCTTTAGGGTCCTTTACTATTACTGGTGATGATTGATTTAGTAACTCTAAAATCAAAGTGTCTCCTTCAACAACATCTTGTAAATCCAATATATATTTTGAATTAAAAAGTATTTCGAGACCATCTGCAGCATAATTTGCTGCAACCTCTTCATCGCCTTTGTTACTGTCAGTGCTTGTGGCCATTATCTTAATGCTATTATTTTCAAATTGTAACTTAACTGTTGGTGTTTTGTCTTGATTAACAGTTGAAACCCTATCAATGGCATTAAAAAAAGGCTCTGCCTCAACTTGTAATAATTTGTCATTGGATACAGGTATAACTTTTTCATAATCTGGAAATGTTCCATCTATTAGTTTACTTATTATAATGAAATTATCTGCTTCTAGACTCACTTGAGTATCAGTACATATTATTTTAACCTTACCTTCAAAATCACCTAAAATACGGTCTAATTGAAGTATAAATTTTCTAGGAAGTATAATTCCAGATATATTTATGACATTTGTTAAATCTAGCTCTGTTTTAGCAAGTCTATGGCCGTCAGTAGCAACACATCTTAAAGTTGATTTTGGTCCGTTCGTAACAGTATGGAAGTATATGCCATTTAGGTAGTATCTCGTCTCTTCTGCAGATATTGCAAATTTAGTTTTATTAAAAAGTCTTTTAATTTGAGATACTGTTAATTCAAATGAGTTTGTTGAGTCTAATGGAACAAATTTTGGGAACTCATCTGCAGTTAATGCATTTAACTCAAAGACTGAGTTATCAGAATTTATTATTAATCTATTTCCCTCTAATTTACATTTTACAATAGAGTTTTTTTTTGTCTTACGAATTATATCAGTTAAAATTCTTGAATTTACAGTTGCTTCGCCATTTTTTGAAGAGTCGGTTGATACAAATTCTCTGATGGAAATATCCATATCTGTCGATCTAATTTCTATTTGGTTATTATCACATTTTATATAAATGTTAGAAAGAATTGGAATTGTAGATCTACTGTCAACAATTGAACTAACGTGAGTTAAGACTCTTAAAAAAGCCTCTCGACTTACTCTAAAATCCATTTAAGAAGTTTGCAATATTCTAGTCAAAAGTTCAATATCTTCTGCTAGGTTAGGATCATTTACCATAATTTCTTCGATAGTTTTAATAGCATGAATAACAGTGGTATGATCTCTGCCACCAAATTTTCTACCAATTTCAGGTAAAGATCTTGTGGTGATTGACTTAGCTAAATACATTGCAACTTGTCTTGGACGCGCCACAGACCTTGATCTTCTCGGTGAATGCATATCTGAAAGTTTAATGTTGTAATGCTCAACAACTTTCTTTTGAATTTCATCAATTGTAATTTTTCTTGAATTAGTCCTGAGTAAATCTTTTAAAACATCTTTTACGAGGTCAACAGATATTTCTGAGTCCTGAATTGAAGCATGAACTGCTAATCTATTCAAGGCGCCTTCCATTTCTCTGACATTATTTGTGATCTTATTTGCTAAAAATTCCATTACTTCTTGTTTTAGATTTAGTGATTTTTGTTCAGCTTTAGCCTGCAGAATACCTAATCGTAATTCATAAGTTAAGGGATGTATATCCGCTACTAATCCCCAGCCTAATCTGGACTTTAATCTGTCCTCTAATCCATCAAGATCAGCAGGGGATTTATCAGCTGAAATAATAATTTGTCTTTTTTTGTCAATTAAAGTATTGAAAGTATGAAAGAATTCTTCCTGTGTGTTATCTTTACCAATAATAAATTGCACATCATCGATCATTAGAACATCTACTGATCTAAATTGTTCTTTAAAACTCATAATATTTTTAAATCTAAGAGCTTTAATAAACTGATACATAAATTTTTCAGCTGTTAAATAAACAACATTTTTTTTGGGATTTCTTTTTTTAATATTCCATGCAACTGCATGCATTAAATGTGTTTTTCCTAATCCAACACCACCATACAAAAATAATGGATTAAAGCTTACAACTTCTGATTGTGCTACACGTTGAGCTGCTGCGTATGCTAACTCGTTGGGTTTACCAACAATAAAATTATCAAAAGTAAATTTTGGATCTAATGGTGCAGAAATATCATCATAATATGTGTCTTCGTCATCATCTTTATCTTCATAGATGACTTCTGTGCCAGGAATAATTCGATTATTATTCTCTTTGACGAGTATAGCTAATTTATCAATGCTATGACCTTGGTCCATATAAGCTTTTTTAATAACAGAAGCATAATTTTTTATAATCCAATCACGTAAAAACCTGGTTGGAACTGAGAGAGTAAGAGAAGTGTCAATTAAAGACTCAAAATAAATCGGTTTAATCCAGTTTTGGAAGGTATCTTTATCAAGTGATTTTTTTAATTCAGATGTGATCTTCGGCCAGGACACATCTATGCCACCTTGATGCTTTTCGTCTTCCACTAACTTAATTCCTTCCTCTAAAAGATGTGCTATTTAAGCATGAAAAGTTAAAAAAGAGGAATAAAAAAAAATGTTTTTTTTAAAAAAAATTGCTTGAAAAAAAAAATTATTTTGAAATTGCGGTTATATCTTTTTGTAGTTTTGAGATAGTTCTAGATGCCTTATTGAGGTGCATGATTTTCTTTTTAGTAGATTTATGCAATACAGACATAACTACTTTTAGTTTCGCCATTGATTCCTCTACCTTTTTATCTTTAATGAGTTTATCAATTGCCTTTAGCTGGGTTGAAACATTTGATTTTACAGCTTTGTTAACTGTTTTTTTTCTATCAGACTGTCGAAGTCTTTTTTTTGCTGATTTATGTTGTGGCATATAAAAATATTATTAACAGGTTGTTCGTCTAAAAGCGTTAATAACTTATACACATTTTTTTATTTTTGTAAAGCAGGCGAAAAAAAAGTCGAACGCCCATTTTGGATGATTTTTTTTATTTTATAAGTCTTTTTTTTGTATATTACATGTTTCTTTTGATAAACCTTAAATAAACTCTGAAAACTTCCGAGTGTTCCATCTGGGGACTTATAATCATTTATTGAAGAGCCACCATTTTTTAGAGATAGTTTCAATACAAATTTACAAGAGCTTAATAACTTAGATATATCTGCTTTTTTAAGAGTGTAAATGTTTCTTTTGATAAACCTTAAATAAGCTTTGAAAACTTCCGAGGGTTCCATCTGGGGATTTATAATCATTTATTGAAGAGCCACCATTTTTTAAAGATA
>OCVP010000375.1_pt1 | contig 20763 bp, 19 predicted proteins | sample 1539171 | NCBI WGS metagenome assembly OCVP01 (sample SAMEA51879418, study PRJEB22527) | metagenome
GAACTAAATTCCTCTTTTTGTGTTCTTGCTAAGCTGAGCCCTTCAATAATTAAATCTCTTATCAATGGTTTATCAGGATCTTTCGTATAAACTCTCCATTGTATCTTAATTTCAGGTCGTATATCTGTTGCTACAAGAATACTAGATACAATAGTATACTTATCGTTAAGCTTTTCCTGTGATTGCACATCTATTTTAGGGTTTGAGTACTCAGAAAGTCTGCTTGAAAAACTTTTTAAAAAGTATTCTCTGAATAATTTAGTATATTCTTTTTTTTCAGCATCATTTAATTGTTTCCTAAATTTTCCCAACGTATAAAAACCTATACCTTTAATATCAACTGTATCTGTCGCAATAATTTTTAATTTTTCAATTTTTTCATTTTTAGAAATATCATCACTTAAAATTTGAGATGCTCTATTTACTGTAGATTGAATAAAGACATTAGGTTCTAAGGAATACGAAATTCCAGGCACTAAAAATAATAATAAAAAAATAAAAATAAACTTAAATTTTTTAATCATTAAGAATAATTAATTAGACTGAATTTCGTCCCAATCACTATCATCCTGAGTCTCTGAAATACTATCGGAATTTAAAATTTTTTTTCTTCTATCCTGTAAATATAAACTTCTCACTGACGCATAAAAGTCCATCGAGTTCTTTTCTAAATTTTCAAATGAGTCAATATTTTTAGCTCTAAAGTTTAATCCATCTCCCCCTTTGGAAAAATAATAATCTGACTCCTTAAAGTGCTGGGTGTCATTTTTAATTGTTAAATTATACCAAGGATCACCACCCAAAATATTTGCAAAACTTCCAGAGAGATCCCTAATTGTCGATGGCCCTAAAACTGGTAACACCAAATAACATCCTTCACCAATTCCCCAAGTTCCTAAAGTTTGACCGTAGTCCTCTTTTTTATAATTTTTTATAAATCCCATTTGTGAAGCAACATCGAAAATTCCAAAAATACCAACAGTTGTATTTACTGCAAGTCTAGCTGTATTGACTCCTGCAGTTTTAAACTCACCTTGTAAGATGTTATTAGGTATCGTAATCAAATTTGATATATTGCTTAACACATTACCCGTTCCTATTTTTATAGGATTTGGTAATTTTCTATAACCCTTTGCCAATGGTTCAAATATTATATTGTCTAAACCCTGATTAAAAGCGAATGTTGCTCTATTAACACTTTCAAAACAATCCTTTACTTCTCCTGTTTTTTTTGAGAATGAAACTTCGCCATCTGCTCCTGCAAAAGCAAAATTGATTGTAAAAATGTAAATTATTAAAATTTTTAATAAATATCTCATGTTCTTAATTTCTATTAGTGTTATACATATAATGTAAACCTAAAAAAAGTCAAAAATGCTATCAAAAATTACCTATAAATACTCACCAAATTTCAATAATTACAAGAGAAATAAAAGCGACATCAAATTTTTGATTATTCATTACACTGGCATGAGAAAAGAGAAAGATGCAATTGAAAGGCTAATCAATATACAATCTGAGGTTAGTAGCCATTATTTTATAAAATATGACGGTAAAATAATTCAATTAATTCCAGATTTATATACCGCTTGGCATGCTGGTAAATCAGCTTGGGGTAAAAAAAAACTTTTAAATGATTTTTCGATAGGTATAGAAATTTCCAATACAGGTCACAACTATGGTTACAAAAATTATAAGAAGAAACAAATAACCGCTTTAATTAAACTTTTACAAAATTTGAAAAAAAAAATATAAAATAAAATCTGAAAATATACTTGGTCATTCTGATATAGCCCCAGTTAGAAAAAAAGATCCTGGTGAAAAATTTCCGTGGAAAAAACTCGCAAAAAAAAAAACTTTCAATATGGCATAAAGTAAATAGTATAATTTTGAAAAAATTAAGAAGAGAAAAATGTGATAAATTTGAAAAAAATTTATTTTTAAAAAATATCTCTAAAATTGGCTATGTAAAATGTAAAACTTTTTATATGGTAAGGGCATTTCAAATGAGATTTAGACCAGAGTTAGTAAATGGTAAAATTGATAAAGAGTGCTTAAAAATAAGCGAAAACTTAATAATAATATAAATTACCTTGAAAATTTGATCAATTTTTTGTATTCATTGAATGCTAGACAAATGACTTGTCGCTTAAATTTTTAATTTAAGAGGAAAGTCCGGACTCTGCAAAGACACGGTGCCAGGTAACTCCTGGCGAGGGCAACCTCAGGGACAGTGCCACAGAAAATAAACCGCCTTAACGAGGCAAGGGTGAAAAGGTGTGGTAAGAGCACACCGGTTGAACTGGTAACAGTCAGCGCATGGAAAACCCCACCGGGAGCAAGACCAAATAGAGATGACATTGTTTAATAACTAAAAGCAGTCTTTGGCTAGTCATCAGGGTTGGTTGCTTGAGCTTAAAAGTGATTTTAAGCCTAGATAAATGATGAGTTTGAAAGACAGAACCCGGCTTATAGTTTGTCTAGCTACTTTAAAACTTAATCCTTAGAAATTGAAAATTAAACAACTTTAAGAGGCAGTATTGGGTAAAAATTATTATATTGACGTATAGGTTGAAAACCCATATATTCCCATATATTCCCAAATATGGGATTATAAGGGATAATATGTTTTATGTTTTTATCGACTTACAAAAACAATATAGACAAAAAGGGGAGGGTGTCAGTGCCAGCACCTTTTAGATCATATTTATCAAATCTTGGATACAATGGAATAATTTGTTTTCCTTCATTTAATAATCAATCTATCGAATCTTGGTCACAAGATAGAATAGAAAAAATATCAAGTGCAATTGATGCACTAAATCCTTTTGAGGAAAAAAAAGATTATTTTGCGACATCAATTTTGTCTGAAAGTATTAATTTACAGTTTGATAGCGAAGGAAGAATTTCTTTAACACCAAAACTATTAAAACATGCTAAAATTAAAAATAACATGTTATTTGTTGGTCAAGGAAAAACTTTCCAAATATGGGAGCCAGCAGCATTTGAAAAATTTAAGGTCCAAGCAAGAAAAAAATCTAAAGATGGAACAAATTATTTTAATGCAGAAGATCGAAAATTTACAAAATAATTGTTTAACAGCAATAGAAAAAACTATTAAGGGTACTTGGGCATATGATTTTTGGACCCATACTTTCGATAAACTTGAAAAAAACTATAACTCAATAAAAAACAAAGAGGGGATAAATGACAATAAATTTTAGAGCACCAGATATAAAAGAATTAAAACCTAGGATTTTAGTTTTAGGAGTTGGGGGCGCAGGCGGGAATGCAATCAATGAAATGATAGAATCTGGGGTGGAAGGTGTAGAGTTTGTTGCTGTAAACACAGACGCACAAGACCTTAAAGCAAGCAAAGCTAAACAAAAAGTACAACTAGGTCTTAACTTAACAAAAGGTCTTGGAGCAGGTGCTAAAGTTGAAATTGGTCAAGCTGCTGCAGATGAATCTTTAAATGAAATAATGGATTTATTGAAAGGTGCAAATATGGTTTTTATTACTGCAGGAATGGGTGGTGGAACTGGAACTGGTGCAGCTCACGTGATTGCCAGAGCATCTAAAGAATTGAATATTTTAACAGTTGGAGTAGTCACGCTTCCTTTTTTATATGAAGCCCCATCTAGGATGAGAAGAGGCCAACAAGGTTTGGAAGAGCTAAGAAAACATGTAGATACAATTATTGTCATTCCAAACCAAAACCTTTTCAAAGTTGCAAATGAAAAAACAACATTAAAAGAGTCTTTCAAACTTTCAAATGGAGTACTTAGACACGGTGTTCAAAGTGTAACTGATTTAATGGTTAAACAAGGATTAATTAATTTAGATTTTGCAGATGTTGAAACAGTAATGAGCCGTATGGGTAAAGCCATGATGGGAACAGGTGAAGCCGAAGGTGAAGGTAGGGCATTAAAAGCTACAGAGATGGCTTTAAATAATCCGTTAATTGATGATTATTCATTAAGAGGAGCGAGAGGTTTGCTAATAAACATAACAGGAGGAGAAGATCTAACTCTATTTGAAACAGATGAAATTGTTAATAAAATAAGAAATGAGGTAGATCATGCTGCAGAAATTATAATTGGATCAGTAACAGATAACTCTCTAGAAGGCAAAGTAAGAGTTTCAATTGTTGCAACGGCTCTTGATGGACAACAGCCCGAGTCTAAATCTGTAATAAATATGGTTCATAGAATTCAAAATCGTAATCCAGGTTATTCAGATTTTTCAACGCTACATAATTCACAATCTTTTAATTATTCAAATGCACCAACACCAACAAGTGGTGCTAATGCTTTAAAAGTTGATGAGGTATTACCAAGCTCTAATGAGCCAAAAATAGACAATGAAAGTATTCTTGATCAGAATATTAATATTAATAGTGATTTAGGGGCTGTAGAAAATTCGATGAATCATAGTGAGGAAAGCCTAGTTTTGACTGAGGAAGTAAAAGATCAAGTTTCCGAGTCTAACGGATTAGAAAATTTTGGACTTGCTGATGACGAGCCAAATTTATTTGATGGATCTGAAGATAATCATGGATCAGATGATAATAACCAGGAAGACGCTGATAATAATTTTGATGAAGATGATTTCGAAATTCCGGCATTTTTAAGAAGACAAAAAAACTAATGGTCTTCAAAAAAATAGATGAATGCCACCATTATATCGAATAATGATAAACATTATCCGGTATTGCTAGATGAAATTCTAAGCATTATTTCCCCTCAAAATGGTGGCACATTTATTGACTGTACTTTTGGTCAAGGAGGTTATTCAAAAGCAATTTTAAAATTTCCAAAAACAAAAATTTTTGCTTTAGATAGAGATATTCATTCTGAAAAATATGCTAATGAATTAAAAGATAAAAATCAAAATCGATTTTTTTTTCATAATTTAAAATTTGGAGATTTAAATAAACTTAATATTAAGAATGAGAGAGTAAAAGCAATTATATTTGATTTGGGTTTTTCATATATTCAGATTAAGGACTTAACAAGAGGGTTGTCTTTTAATAGTACAGGTCCACTAGATATGAGAATGGGACTAAATAATTTTTCTGCTTGCGATGTTGTAAATAATTTAAACCAAAAAGAACTTGAGCTTATATTCAAAATTTTTGGTGATGAAAAAGATGGAAAAAAGATTGCTAGAAAAATAGTTTTAGAGAGAAAAAAAATTAAAATAGATACACCAAAACTAGTCCAAATAATTAATATATGTAAAAGAAATAATAAGAAAAAAATTCACAATTCAACAAAAATTTTTCAAGCCCTAAGAATATTTGTTAATAAGGAAATATCTGAATTAATTAAAGGGTTAATTAGCTCTATAAAGATTTTAGACAAAAATGGAATTTTAATTCTAGTATCTTTTCATTCTCTAGAGGATAAAATTATCAAAACTTTTTTTAAATTGCTTTCTGAAAATAATAAAATTTCAAGATATGTACCTGAAAATATAAAAAAAAAAAAACATTTTAAAATTAAAAGAAAAAAAACCTATTCTACCATCAGAAAAAGAAATTAAAATTAATAAACCATCTAGATCAGCAAAGTTAAGATACGCTTTTAAAATTTCAGACGACAAAAATTTTGAAGAAGAGATTTTGAAAACATTCAAATATTTAATAGATATCGAAAATTTTTCAGTAAAATTATGAAAAAGTATATATTAATAATTTTAATCATATCCTTAATATCATTTACGACCTTCATCAAAAATTCATCAAAGAGCTTGGAGAATAAAATTTATAACAAAAAGGAGGCGATTGTTTTATTGGATGAAGCTTATAATCTAGCTTTTTTAGAAAATAATTATCTGACATCATCAAAAAAACTATTTGGTTATTTAGGAGACTTAGAAGAAAAAAAATATAAACCTATAGATATTACATTTTTACATAAAATTTATTTTTTTGACGACAAAATTAAGATTAAAAAATTTTTGGAAAATGAATAATTCAGAAAAAAAACTATTTATAAATGAATATGAAAGTGAATTTAATTTTAAAAAAAATATATCTAATTTAAAGTTTTCGTTTAACAGGACAGCATTCATTTTTTTCTTTTTTATCCTTATTTCTATAATTTTCTCAATTAAAATTTTTTACTATGGTTCAGTTTCTGTTAACAGCCATACAATAAATACAATAAAAAAAAAGGACTTTAGAGCTGATTTGATTGATAGAAACGGAAACTTGATCGCTAGGACAGTTAAAACCATTAATGTAGGAATTGATCCTAAAAAAATAAAAGATAAAAAAAAATTTCTATTAAAACTTAAGATTATTTTTCCTGAAAAAAATTATAGTATAATTGAAGATCAACTAAATGGAAAAAATTTTTTTTATTTAGAGAAAAAAATTTCTCCTGAAAACTACGATAAAGTAAAATTACTTGGAGAAAAAGCAATAAGATATGAATCTAAAATTTCAAGAATTTACCCTTATCCAAGTCTTGCAAGCCACATAATTGGTCAGATCGATGATGATAATAGTGGAATTTCTGGTTTGGAAAAATCTTTAAATGAGAGACTTATTACTAAAAGGAATCCTATATCTTTAACGCTTGATACAAATATACAATATTTAATTCGAGAAGAACTGTTAAAAGCTAATAATATATTCCAAACTAAAGGAAGTGCCGCAATTTTAATGAATGTTAATAATGGCGAAATAATATCAATGGTATCTACCCCAGATTTTAATCTGAATAAAAGAGAAAATTTAAAGGATAAAAAATTTATTAATAGAGCAACTAAAGCTGTATATGAATTTGGTTCTGTATTTAAAACATTTACTTTAGCGGGTGGTTTAAAATATGATGAGATAGAATTAAACACAGAATTTAAAAAACTACCAAAAACAATTTATTGTAGTGGCAGACCTATCAGGGAGTATGATGAAGATATACCTGATACTTTGACTGCTGAAGAAGTGTTAATAAGATCTGGAAATATTGGATCTGTGAGAATAGCTCAGAGAATTGGTATTGATAGGTACTCAGAGTTTTTAGGTCAAATCGGGATTTTAGATAAAATGGAATTTCAACTAGAGGAAACAGGAACTCCTTTGCCTGTTCGTTGGGGAAAATGTAAACTTGCTACAGCCTCATTTGGTCATGGTATAACCACGACTGTTTTACAATTAGCAAAGGGTTATGCAATCATTAGTAATGGTGGATATAATGTTGAGCCTACACTTATAAAAAATTTAAATCCAAACTTTAAAAGAGAGAGAATAATAGATGAGAAAATATCAAAAGATTTAAATTTGGTACTAAGAAAAATTGTAAATACAAAAATTGGTACTGCAAATCAAGCAAATATTCCTGGTTATGAAATTGGAGGAAAAACAGGAACGGCACAAAAATCTGTTGATGGTGTTTATATTAAAGAGAAGATAAATACCTTTGTTGGAGTATTTCCAATCTCTGAACCAAAGTTTGTTATTGTTGTAATGCTTGATGAACCAAAAATTAATAAAGATTATATTTACGAATACAAAGATGGATCTGGATTTAAATTAAAAGGCACACCAAGAAATACAGCTGGATGGACGTCTGTTGAAATTACTGGCAAAATTTTAGAAAAAATAGGACCAATTTTAGCCACAAAGTACATGGAATTTAATTAGCGATATGTTGATAGGAGAGTTATTTAAAATAAAAAATAAAAAAATAAGAAATCATTTTTTTTCAGGTTTAAGCTTTAATAGCAATTCATGCAAAAAAAATTTCATTTTTTTTGCGATTAAAGGAAATTTGCAAGATGGGAATAAATACATAGACGAAGCTATTGAAAATGGTGCAAGAACAATTATTCATCAAAAGCCTTTTGAAGGTTTTAAAGGAGAAGTTTTATTTTTAAGTTACAAAAATATCAGAAAAGTTCTAGCCTCCACATCTTTTAAGTTTTATAATAAAATACCTAATAATATAATTGCAGTTACTGGAACAAATGGTAAATCTTCGGTATCAGATTTTTATTATCAAATTTTAAAAATTAATAATGTTAGCGTAGGTTCAATAGGAACTCTTGGAATAAAATTTAAAAATAAACTAATTTCGTTAAATAATACTACATTAGACTCTTTAAATCTTTCAAAGTACCTAAGTATTTTAAAAAAAAAAAAAATTGACAATGTAATATTAGAGGCTTCAAGTCATGGCTTAAAACAACATAGACTCGATGGTTTAAATATAACTTCTGCAATTTTTACTAATTTTTCTCATGATCATTTAGATTATCACAAAAATTTAAAAAATTACCTCAATTCCAAACTATACCTTTTTAACTCTCTTCTAAAAAAAAACTCATTAATAATCACAGATAGATCAATAAAAGAGTTTAAAAAAATATTTAATATTTCAAAAAAAAAAAAATTACGTTTAAAAACTATTCTTGATGAAAAAAGTGATTTACAGTTGATCAATCACACCTATGAGGGTGAAAAGCAAAAAATTCAAATCAAATATAAAAATAAAATTTACAGTTTTCACATTAATCTAATTGGAAAAACCCAGATTAAAAATATTTTTATGTCAATCTTGGCAGCAGAAAGTTCAAAATTAAATTTTGAAAAAATTATTAAAAATATTAGTAAGTTAAAACCAATTGATGGCAGGTTTGAAAAAATTGGAAATTTAAAAAATAATGCTATTGTAATTTTAGACTATGCCCATACTCCGGACGCTTTAAGAACCTGTTTAAATGATCTAAAAAGTCAATTCCCATTCAAAAAAATTAATATCGTATTTGGCTGCGGAGGTGATAGGGATAAATACAAGAGATCAAAAATGGGGGCTATAGCAAATTCTTATTGCTCACAGATATATCTCACAGATGATAACCCAAGATTTGAAAACCCAAAAGAAATAAGAAAAGAAATAAAAAAAAATATTTTGAAATCTAAAGTATTGGAGATATCAAACAGAAGAATAGCAATTTCAAAAGCAATTCAAAATTTAAAATCAGATGAAGTATTAGTTGTTGCGGGTAAAGGTCATGAAAAAATTCAGGATTATGGAAATAAAAAAATTTTTTTCTCTGATAAAGAGATTATAAAAAAATCTATAGCAATTAAAAATAAAAAACTTTCTAACAATATAAAAGTTAATATTTTCAATGAGTATTTTAATAAAAATATTTCTAAGAAAAAAAAAATCCAAAAAGCCTCAATCAACTCAAAAACTTTGAAAAAAAATGATATATTTTTTGCTATTAAAGGAAAAAAAAAGGATGGAAATTCATTTGTAAAAAAAGCATTTGATAATGGTGCACTTTTCGCGATTGTAAACAGATATCAAAAATCAATTAATAGAACTAATCAAATAAAAGTTTCTAATACCCTAGAATGTTTGACAGATTTATCAAAAATAATAAGACAGAATTTTAGAGGAAAAATTATTGCAATCACAGGAAGCTGTGGAAAAACATCTTTAAAACAGATGTCAGGAGAAGTTTTGAACGATTTTAGCAAAACAACTTTTTCACTAGAGTCTTATAATAATAAATATGGGGTTCCATTAAGCTTATTTAATCTCAATACTAAAAATAAAAATGGAATTTTTGAGATTGGAATGGATAAAAAAGGTGAAATAGATTTTTTAAGTAAAATTTTAAATCCAAATATCGGCGTCATAACAAATATTTCATATGCACATGCTAAAAATTTTAAAAATATAAATGAAATTGCAGCAGCTAAAGGAGAGTTAATTAATAACATTCAAAAAGGTGGGATAATAATTTTAAACAAAGACGACAGATTTTTTGATTTTCATTATAAAAATGCAATTAAAAGAGATCTCAGGGTTTTTTCTTTTGGAATAAAAAAAAAAGGAAATATATCCTTAATTTCAACTAAAAAGCAAAATAAACTTTTTAAGATTACTGTAAAAATATTTAATCAAAAAAAATTATTTTTCATAAAAAATATCAATCAAAATAATTTATATAATGTTCTGGCATGTATAGGTATAATCTACTCAGTAGGTGAATTAAAAAATTTATCAAGAAACTCTTTCATAAAATTTAAAAATCCCAAAGGAAGGGGAGATATTTCTAAAATTTATTTTAAAAACAAACAATTTTATTTAGTAGATGAAAGCTACAATTCGAACCCCTTATCAATGGAGTCAGCTATAAAAAATTATAACATGATTAAGACAAAAAATAATAAAAAGCACCTTTTAATGGGTGATATGCTTGAATTAGGAAGTTTATCAAAAAAACTACATATTAGTTTAAGTAAAAACATAAATAATTCATCGATAGATAAGTTTCACATTTTTGGTAGATTCGTTAAAGAAACATTTAAAAAAGTCAAAAACATAAAAAAAGGGAAATATTTGACTAAACTAAATCAAATTAATGATTTGATTATTAAAGAATTAAATAATAATGACTATTTAATGGTTAAAGGATCAAATTCTACTGGTTTGAATAAATTTATCTTAAAACTAAAGGGTAATAAATCTCATGCTTTATAGTCTAATATTAAATTTAATTGATACTTATTCATTTCTTAATGTATTTAAATATTTAACAGTAAGAACCGGATTAGCTGTTTTCACTTCTTTGTTGGTAGTTTTTTTAATCGGAAATCCTTTCATAAATTTTTTTTCAGCAAAGCAAATTTTGAACCCTATTAGAGATGACGGTCCAGATGAACATATAGTAAAAAAAATTGGCACCCCAACAATGGGAGGTGTTTTAATATTAATTGGATTATTTTTTGGAATATTTTTATGGGGCGATCTAAATAACTTATATGTATGGTTCTTGATTTATATAGTAGCTAGTTTTGGTATATTAGGAGCTTATGATGATTATAAGAAAATTAAATTTAAAAATTCCTCTGGCATTTCCTTTTGGAATAATTGTACTAAGCATTTATTCTGATAAAGCTGATTTACAAAATCTTTATTTTCCTTTTTTTAAAAACCTAATTGTTAATTTGGGATGGTTTTTTATTCCATTTGCAGTTTTTGTTATAGTTGGTTCATCAAATGCTGTGAATTTGACAGATGGCCTAGATGGGCTAGCAACCGTTCCAGTTATTTTAGTGGCTGCTTGTTTTGCATTTATTAGTTATGTCACAGGAAATATTGTTTTTTCTGAGTATTTACAAATACCTTATATAGCTGGATTAGGTGAAGTTGCCGTATTTTTAGGTGCAGTAATTGGTTCTTGTTTAGGTTTTTTATGGTTTAACGCACCTCCCGCAAAAATTTTTATGGGTGATACAGGATCACTCGCATTAGGAGGATCCTTAGGTGGAGTTGGAATAATAACGAAACATGAAATAGTTTTAGCGATAACAGGTGGTCTATTTGTTTTGGAGGCAATATCAGTAATTGTACAAGTAATTTCATTTAAATTGACTGGAAAAAGAATTTTTAAAATGGCACCCATACATCATCATTTTGAAAAAAAAGGCTGGCCTGAGTCCACTGTAGTAATTAGATTTTGGATTGTAGCAATTATTTTAGCAATGATAGGTCTTGCAACACTGAAATTTAGATAATGCATGAACTAAAAAAAGTATTTTTTAATAAAAAAATATTGATATATGGCCTTGGTCTATCAGGGAAATCAAGTTTCAATTTTTTACAAAAAAAAAACGATGTAAGAGTTTATGACGACAATAATATTCAACTTAAAAAATTTAAAAAAAATACTATAAAAAAAATTCAAATATTAAATTCTAAATTTGATTATATTGTAATAAGTCCCGGTATAGACTCTAAAAAGTGTGGTTTGAAATATTTCTTGCAAGATAACAAAGATAAAATTTGTACAGATTTAGATATTTTTTATACACATAATTATCAAAATAAAATAATTACAATTACTGGTACAAATGGAAAATCTACAACAGTTAAATTACTTGGGGATATTTTAAAAAAGTCAGGTAAAGATACTAGATCAGTTGGAAATATTGGTAGATCTATTTTAAATGAGCGCAAAATTAATAAAAAAACTATATTTGTTATAGAAGCATCATCATATCAAATAGAGTATAGTAAATTTTTTAAATCAAAATATTCTATATTACTAAATATTAGTCAAGATCATATTGAGAGACATGGAAATTTTAAAAATTATTTACAAGCAAAATTAAAACTATTTTACCAAAGTTCAAAAAAAGATTTTATATTCTTTAATAAAAAAAATTTGATTATAAATGCTGCTATAAAAAAAAATAAAATTAAATCTAAAATCTATCACGTTGATAAAGAAGTAACAAAAAAGTACTTTAAAAATATTAAAAATAAATATTTTTTAAATCAAAATAATTTAGAAAATTTATCTTTTATTTTTAAAATCTGTGAAATATTAAAAATTAAAACAAGCACTGTCATTAAATCAATAAATAGTTTTAAAGGACTGAATTTTAGACAACAAACTGTATATAACTCAAAAAAAATAATGATAATTAATGACTCTAAATCAACTAGCTTTTCTTCTACGGTGAATTTACTGAAATCTTATAATAATATTTTTTGGCTAGTGGGTGGACAGCCAAAAAAAAGTGATAAATTTAATTTTAGTAAAAATAATAAATTGAATATACAGGGTTATATATTTGGCAAAAATAGAAATTTCTATATTAAAAAATTAAAAGGAAAAATAAAATATAAAATTTTTCCATCAATTAAGAAAGCATACCAAAAAGCTCTATTTGATATTAATCAATCAAATATATCCTCAAAAAAAGTTATACTTTTTAGCCCATGTTCCGCATCATTTGATGAATTTAAAAATTTTGAAGAGAGAGGTGCTTATTTTAATTTACTTGTCAAAAAATATAAAAATAAATTATGAATGACATAAATATTTACCAAAAAGTTTATTTTAATTGGTGGAGAGAACTAGATAAAACTTTATTCTTTATTATAATTTCACTTTTTCTTCTTGGCCTTTTTTTTTCTCTAGTATCAACCTCTTTAATTGCATCAGATAGATTTAATACAAATAGTTATAAATTTTTTTTAAAACATTTTATTTATATATCTATGGGTTTTTGTATAGTTTTTTTTATATCATATTTAAATATTAAAAAATTATTATTAATTTCTAAATTCCTTTTTGTAATTTGTTTCATAGCGCTCTTACTGGTTCCCTTTGTTGGTATAGAGGTAAAAGGATCAAAAAGATGGATAGAATTATTTTTTTTACCGAGATTTCAACCTATTGAGGTTTTAAAACCTTTTACAATTGTAGTTATGGCTTTAGTATTAAGTTTAGAGAGTAAAACAAATCTATATTTAAAATATCTATATAGTTTTTTAATCTTATCACCAATTATTTTATTATTGATCTCGCAGCCAGATATTGGTCAAACAATCTTAATCTTTGCTACTTGGCTTGCATTAATTTTTGTTTCAGGAGTAAACCTAATACTATTTTTCATGTTTTTTGGTTTGAGTGCTTTAATACTCCTATATGTCATTTTTTATATACCCAAATTTGAATATATTTTAATAAGGATTACATCTTTTCTAAATTCAAATTCAGGAAATAACTATCAATCCGAAAAAGCTTCTGAGGCAATAATTAATGGTGGTTTTTTTGGCAAAGGTATTGGTGAAGGAGTCCTGAAAAATAAAGTTCCTGAGGCACATACAGATTATATAGTTTCAGTTATATCTGAAGAATTTGGAGTCATTATGATTTTTATTTTAATATTAATTTTTCTATATTTTATTTATATAGTTTTAAAGAAAATTTCTTTAGTTGATGACAAAAAAATTAAATTAATTTTATTAGGGCTTGCATTTATTATTTTTTTTCAGTTTCTTATACATGTAGGTGTAAATATAAGAATGTTTCCAACTACTGGAATGACACTTCCTTTTTTAAGTTATGGAGGTTCTTCGATAATAGGAACATCTATAATTTCTGGTATAATTCTCAATTTAACTAAAAAAGAAAATATCAGATGAAAGAAAATATTTTAATCTCAACAGGTGGTTCCGGAGGGCATGTTGTTCCAGCCCAAACATTGTATGAACATTTAAAAGATGAGTTTAACGTTTTTTTGACAAGTGATTTAAGAGGCTCTAAATTTTTTGAAAATAATAATAAAAATTTTAAAATTATAAATGTATTACCTTTGACTCAAAATATTTTTTTATTACCTTGGAGAGTAGCTATATTTTTTTTTTCCATATTGAAATCTTTTACATACCTAAAAAGTAAAAAGATAAAGACAATTATCTCTACAGGTGGGTATATGTCTCTACCAATTTGTATTAGTGCAAAAATATTAAACCTAAAGGTAATCTTATTTGAGCCAAATTTAGTTTTAGGTAGATCAAACTTATTTTTTTTAAATTATTGCTCCTCAATACTTTGCTACTCAGAAGAAATAAGAAATTTCCCAATTAAATTCAAAAGAAAAATTAAATTAATATCACCACTTTTGAGAAAATCTGTTTATTTTGAAAAAAAAGATAAAAATAATTTTGAAAAAAAAATTAAAATTTTAATAATTGGTGGGAGTCAAGGAGCAGATTTTTTTCAAAAAAACCTAAAAGAAACTATTTTAAAACTTTCAGTGAAAGTTGAACTAGAGATAATGCACCAGACTAACGATAAAAATAAGGAAAATTTAAAAAGTTTTTATGAAGAAAATCAAATTAAATATGAATTATTTAATTTTAAAAAAAACCTTTTCGAAAATGCGAATGAAATTAATTTTTGTATAACACGAGCTGGAGCATCAAGTTTAGCAGAGCTTGTACAAATAAATCTACCGTTTGTTGCAATCCCATTTCCTTACGCAAAAGACAATCACCAGTATTATAATGCTCTTTATTATAAAAAACTTAATTGTTGCTGGATGATAGAACAAAACTCAAATATTTCTAAAGATCTTTTTAATTTAATATATTCATTTTTTGAAAACAAAAATGATCTTAATGAGAAGATAAATGCAATGAAAAAAATAACTTACGAAAACTCATGGAATAATATAAACCAGAAAATAATAGATTGTATAAATGAAAATTGATTTAGCAAAGTCCGAAATTATCCACTTTGTTGGAATTGGTGGAATAGGTATGAGTGGGTTAGCGCTAATAATGCATGGTATGGGTTTTCAAATTCAAGGTTCAGATATTTCCTCAAATAAAAATATTGAAAGATTAAAAAAAAAAAAGATTAAAATTTCTATTGGACATAATAAGAGAAATATAAATACAGCTACAGTATTAGTTATATCGTCAGCAATAAAAAAGAATAATCCTGAGTTTAAAGAGGGAAAAATGAAAAACTTACCAATCTATAAAAGAGGTGAGATGCTTGGCCATATTGCCTCTTTGACAAAAAACATTACAGTGGTTGGTTCCCATGGCAAAACGACAACCACGTCTTTAATTGCATCAATATTTTCAAAAACAAAAATTGATCCCACGATTGTTAACGGTGGAGTTTTAAATTCTTTTAATAGTTCTGCCAGATTGGGAAATAGCAATTGGAGTATTCTGGAATTAGATGAATCCGATGGTAGTTTTATAGAGGTATTGCCAACTTATTCAATTATAACAAATATTGATAGGGAGCATATGGATTATTATAAGAATATGGAAAACTTAAAAAATCTTTTCAAAAAATTTTTAGAAAAAGTCCCATCATTTGGAAAATCTTTCATATGTTTGGATGACAAAATTAACAAGCAAATAATAAAAAAACTTAAAATAAAAAATTATTATACATATGGAGTAAACAAAAAATCTAATTTTAATATTACGAATATTTCTCAAAATAAAAATTTTTCTAAATTTGACTTAAAAATATTTTTGCCTGGAAAAAAAAAGGATATAATAAAAAATATTAAAATACCTATTTTAGGGATACATAACATAAGAAATGCAACAGCAGCTGTTGCTGTAAGTATAACTATCGGAATATCAAAAAAAATTATCAAAAAAGGCCTTCTTAATTTTCAAGGTGTTCAAAGAAGATTTAACAAATTATTTTCTTTCAAAGGTGCAGAATTTTATGATGATTATGCTCATCATCCAACGGAAATAAGAGAAGTTCTAAATAGTGTTAGAGAAGCTTATAAAAAACAAAAAATTACTTGTATTTTTCAACCACATAGAATTTCAAGACTTAAAGACTTAAAGAAAGAGTTTACTTTATCATTTAAAAAGGCTGATCAAGTAATTTTGTGCCCTATTTTTACAGCTGGAGAAAAAATTAAATTAGGATTTGAATATTATAATTTTGCAAAAGAATTAGCCAATAATTCGAGAGTTGAATTGTTTTTGGTAAAAGACAAAAAAAATTTAGCAACATTTGTCAAACAAAATATTCAAGGAAATAAAATAGTAATTGGCATGGGCGCTGGTTCAATTTCAAACTGGATGAGAGATCTTCCAAATCTTTTGTAATGGATAAAAATAAAATAGAAGAATTTGCAAAACATATTAAAAGTGAACTAAAATTTGATTACAATCTTAAAAAGTTAAATTGGTTTAATATAGGAGGGGATGCAAAAGTTTTTTTTAAACCAGACAACTTAGATGACTTAGTAACTTTTCTTAAAACTTTTGGGAAAAGTGAAAAAATTTTTGTTTTGGGCGCTGGATCAAATATTCTTATTACTGATAACAAGTTTGATGGTTTTGTAGTAAAACTAGGTAAAAATTTTTCAAATATTTCATTATTGCAAAATAATATAATTGTTGCAGGAAGTGCAGTATCCGATAAAAACTTATCAAATTTTGCAATGGAAAATAACATAGGTGGTTTTGAATTTTTATCATGTATTCCAGGTACGATTGGCGGTGGATTAAGAATTAACTCAGGGTGTTTTGGAAAAGAATTCAAGGATATTTTATTATCTGTACAAGTTATTGATAGAAAAGGGGTAATAAAAACTATCCCATCATCTAAAATTAAATTTGGTTATAGGCATAGTCCACTTGATAAAGATCTAATTTTTTTGAGCGCTTCATTTCAAGGCAAAAAAAAGAATAAAGAAGAAATAAATAAAGAGATTAATAAACTTAAAGAGGAAAAAAATAGAAGGCAGCCAAGCAGAATTAAAACAGGTGGAAGTACTTTTAAAAATCCAATTAATCAGACTGATATAAAAGTATGGAAACTTATAAAGAACTCTATACCCACAACAAAAAGTTTTGGAGATGCAAAAATATCTGAAAAACATTGTAACTTTCTTGTTAATTCAAAAAATGCAAAATTTGAAGATATGATGAAATTAATCAATTTTATCAAAAGTGAGGTGGAGAAAAAAAAAAATATTAAATTAGAGACAGAAATTGAAATTATAGAATAAATGAAAAAAATTCTTATTTTAGGTGGTGGCATCTCAAAAGAGAGAAAAATTAGTCTAGAAACAGCAAAACAGGTCAATAAAGTTTTAAATAGAAGGTTTAGAACATTTATTTGCGAACCTAATAATGATCTTATTAAAAAAATAAAATCGTTTAAACCAGATCTTATATTTAACGCATTACATGGTCGATTTGGAGAGGACGGATATATTCAATCAATTTTAGAAAAATTAAAAATAAAATATACACATTCAGGCGTAATCTCATCATTCTTAGCTATGAATAAAATTTTATCGAAAGAAATATTTATTAAAAATAATATACTAACACCTAAATTCATTAAATTTAGTTTTAATAACAATCAAAAAATATCAACAAAACTTATAAAAAAAATCGAACAAAGGCTTAAATTTCCGGTAGTTATAAAGCCAATTAATGAGGGATCAAGTGTTGATGTTTATATTTGTACAAAAAAAAATTTAATAACAAATTTAAAAAAAATAAAAAAATATACTGAAATTATTATTGAGAGTTATATCGCCGGAAGAGAAATTCAAGTTGCAATTTTGGGTAAAAAAAAACTAGGAGCTATAGAACTAAAGCCAAAGAGAAAATTTTATGATTATAAGGCTAAATATAGTTTGAGTGCAAAAACAGAGCATATTTTACCTGTAGAACTTGAAAAAAAAAAATTAGACGAAGTATTAAACTTAGCTTTGAAAGCGCACAAAATTTTAGGTTGTAGAGGTGTTACAAGATCTGACTTTAAGTTTTATAAAAACAAATTTTATTTATTAGAATTGAATACTCAACCAGGTATGACTAAGCTATCACTGGTGCCTGAAATAGCTGCATTCAGGGGGATTTCTTTTTTCAAGTTATTAAATTGGATTGTAAATGATGCATCAATCAACAGATAAAATTAAAAGAATATTTATATATATTTTAATATTTTTATTTGCATCAACTATATTTAATTTTCAAATTTTAAATTCTTTTTTAAAACTTTTTAAAATCAATAAAATTGAAATCGAAAATATTGCTTACCAGAAAGAATTTAATTTTTTTGAAGGTCAAAATATTTTTAATTTAAATAAGAGAGATGTTATTGATGTAATTACAAAAATTCCTAATATAGAAAAATATAAAATAAATAAAATTTATCCAAATCAAATAGGTATTTCATTATTTGAAACAAAGCCTATTGGAAAAATTTTTAAAAATAATGAATTATTTATTATTGGTTCAAATGGTAAAACTTTTAAAGGAAAAGATAGCAAAAATCTTCCCTTAATTGAGGGAACTTTAGAAATGAATAAAATAAATAATTTTTTAGAAAAAATTCAATTAAGCACTTTTAGTCTTAATAAAATGGAAAAACTGGTTTATTATCCATCAAATAGATGGGATGTTATTTTTAATGATAAAACTATTCTGAAGCTACCCTCAGAACAAATAACAACCAATATTAAACGAGCTGAAATCTTATTACGTACAAAAGATTTTAAAAGTAAAGTGATAGATTTAAGAATAAAAGATAAATTGATATTATATAATGAGTAATGAAATTTTTATTATTTTATCACCAAATCAAATATCCGTAGATGTTTTTGATAAAGAAAAAGAGAAAAGTATTCATAATAAGATATATAAAATAGAAAACAACTTATCTGATAATATTCAATTAGAAGATAATTTAAATGGAGTTCTTAAAGAACAAATTATAAATATTGAAAAGAAAATTAATTATACTGTAAATAAGATAAATTTAATTTTGTGTGATCCAAATAATTTAAAAATAGAAATTTCAACAAAAAAAAGCTATGATCTTAAACAAATACAAAAAGATCAAATCCAGTACCTTATTCAGGATTTAAAACAACAGATTTTGACAAGTAATAAAGATCTTAAAATTTTACACATAATTATTGAAAATTACAGAATTGATGGGAATAAAATTCATGAAATTCCGTTACAAATGAATTGTAAAAATTTAATAATTGAAGCAAAATTTATATGTGTTAAGAAAAATTTAATAAATTTTTTTTATAGAATATTTAAAAATTACCAAATTAAACTAAGTTCTGTAATTTGTGGTAATTATGCTTTATCATTGAATGAAATTGATAAAAGCAATCTACTAGAGGGTGGTTTAAAGGTTGTGAATGGTGAAAATATGAAAGAAGTATATATTTTACCAAAAAAACCGGCCAAGTTGGGCTTTTTTGAAAAAATGTTTCACTTATTTTCCTAGCCGTATTTTATTGTAACATTTGTTGTATTTAAGATCTAAGCGAGTGGATCTATAAGTTCATGATGTCTATTTTAAACCAGAAGACCTTAAAGCAACCCATAAATTTTGAGGGTATAACATTACATAAGGGCAAACATGCCAAGGTGAGAATCCTTCCATCATCACCAAATTCTGGTGTAGTTTTTAAGAGAGTAGATCTTAAAAAAAATAACTTTATATCAGCAAATTTTCAGAATGTTTCTAATGCCAATTTATGCACAACAATAACAAATGAATTTGGAGTTAGTGTATCTACAATTGAGCATCTAATGGCTGCTATGTATGGAAAAGGTGTAGATAACGCTATAATTGAAATAGATCAAGATGAAGTACCAATTAAAGATGGATCTGCAAAATACTTTATTGAAGAGATCGAAAAAGTTGGGTTGAACGTAAGTAGTACACCAATAAAAATAATCAAAATTTTAAATAAAGTAGAATTCAAGGACGGAGAGAAAACTATTTCAATAGAACCTTCAAAAACATCTCTGGAAATTGATTTTGAAATTAAGTTTAAAAATCAAAAAATTGGTACTCAAAGAAACAGTGTTAATATGTACGAATCTGATTTAAAGAATGTTTATAACTCAAGAACGTTTTGTCTTTACGAAGATGTAGAAAAGTTAAAAAAAATGAATCTTGCTCAAGGTGGCTCTCTTGATAATGCAATAGTTGTAAAAGGTGATAAAATAATCAATGAAGGTGGGCTTAGAAACGAGAAAGAATTTGTAAACCATAAAATACTTGATTGTATGGGAGACCTTTTCTTATCAGGGGCAAAAATCATTGGAAAAATTGTATGTTCTCAAGGTGGACATAAACTTACAAATCAAATGTTAAGAAAAGTTTTTAATAATAATCAAAACTTTTCTATATTTGAACTTAAAGAAAAAAATATTCCTCACTCGTTTATCAATAAAACAGCGCTTAAATCAATAGCGTAAAATAATTTAGAGTTTTCACTTTTTTCTGCTAGAAACTAAATTAATGAATCGTTTCTTAAAATTTTTAATTATTTTATTTTCTTTATATTCTTGTTCTGGAAAAGATACTGAAAAAGTATCGGTGCTTAGTGACGGTGAATTAGAAACTCAGATGATAGACGCATATAAAGAAGGTGTTAGAGAGTTGGAAAAAGGAGAT
>OCVP010000376.1_pt1 | contig 20600 bp, 20 predicted proteins | sample 1539171 | NCBI WGS metagenome assembly OCVP01 (sample SAMEA51879418, study PRJEB22527) | metagenome
CGTTTTTTGGGTTTTGGAATTTTTAACCTACAACCACACATGTCACATTGAATCATCAATGTTTCTGGTTCTTTTTGCTTTGGCGTATCTTCCAAAACGCGACCGGTTGATGATTGAGACCAACCTAATGAGTTGTTGTAACTGTCAGTTTTTTTGATTTTATTTTGTCTTAATGAAAGTCGCATCTTTCTTTTCTTTTTTCGTGGCTTTTGGGCCTTTCCGCCCCGGGTTGGTCTTTTAGTAGCCATGCCAATCAATAACCGGTGAAGGTATAACTATTCAATCGCTTCGCAGATTAGGTCTATGTGAGATATGACATTATTTGATAAAGTAGATTATTTTATTTAAACATATGAAAAAGTTAAGTGTTGTCTTACTTGTTTTTGCAATCTCTATGTCTGGAGATATTGGTTTAATGCAAGATGAAGGGGAGGTTCATACAATTACAGTAGATGGATTTGGGTCAAATTTAAGATTTGTACCAGATACTATAACAATAAATGAAGGAGATACTGTTCGTTTTTTGTGGAGTGGTCAGTTATTACCACATAACGCAATAGAGCAAAATGAATTGTTTGACTCTGGAGATGCTATGAGGGATGTTGACTACACATATACATTCGATTATAATCAATCTGGAAATTATGAATTCTATTGCGAACCACACAGAGATCTTGGTATGATTGGTGAGATTACAGTAGTTGATGTTGAATCGGATAATATGTCTACAGGAGATGATATTGAAACTAAACTAGAGGATTCTGTTGGTGAAAATAGTTCAAAAGTCAGACTAGGTATGTTGGTTGGCTTAGTATTGATTATGCTCCTTTTTGTATACTATCGAACAAAAATTGACACTATAATAAAACTCTAATTTTATTCTATAATATATGATTTACCGTTCTCTGGAGAATGTGTAGTTATACCATTATTCTCAAGTTCGTCAACCAGATGAGGGCGCGCTTTTTTTGGGTCTGTGTGATAAATTATTACGTCTTGTGGGTTGCATGAATAAACGAATTCAGTAATTTCTTTATGTCCTGCGTGGGTGGAAAATGAGAAAGTTTCCCAATTTAATGATATATCGACTTCTTTTCCAAAAATGTCTAGCTTAGATTTTGTCTGTAGTTTTCTACCACCGGTATCTTTGGCTTGATATCCAGTAAAAAATATTTCATTTTCGATATCATGTCTAAGTCTATTAAGGTACCAAATCGAGGGGCCGCCCTGAAGCATACCTGATGTAGAAACTATTACATCAGCATCCAATGCCTTCTTGCGATCGGATTTGCTTGATACTCTTTTTGACCAATTCCAAGCATCGGTTAATAGTTTTGGATCACGTAAAAATTGGCTGTTTTCTAATTGTAATTTAGTTATTCTCTTACCCATTCCATCAATATGGACATCCAGTTCTGGGCAATTTTGGTAAAGTCTAATCAGCATATCTTGGGTTCTGCCGTTAGCAAAGGCTGGTATTAGAACAGTTCCACCTTTGTCAGTGACCCTAATTACGTTTTCAATAAATCTATTCAATTCTTCTTGCTGATTAGCATGATCTCTACCTCCATAAGTTCCCTCGATAAACAGCATGTCTACATCATGAGGTTTTGCGCCATTGGTAAGTGGTGAGTCTCTAGTGTCAAAATCACCCGTGAATAAAATATCTTTATTTTCTGTCTCTACTTTCAACATACCGGCACCGGGAATATGTCCTGCATTAAACAAAGAAAGCTGCCAGTTTTCTTGTTTCCACGATTGATTAAGTTCATGAGTAACCCATGAATCCATTGCCAGTTCTATATCTCGCTTATCCCAAGGTAACGGATATTTTTCAATACTACTTATTTTGTAACAATCGTTCCACATCATATGAGATATTTCTGCAGTTAATTTTGTCCCATGTAGGTTAGTGTTATAGTTTGACGGTAGCCACGGAGCCATTCCTAAATGATCAACATGAGAATGAGTGATTATTGCATTTTTTACCGGAGGAGATTCCTTTGGATATTTAGGAGGTGATGTTGGCGCAATTCCATAATCTAATAATAGCCTATTTGATGTTTCATCCTCTAACACAATACCAACATTTCCTACCTCATTACCACCGCCTAAGTAGTGATAACGATATCCAGATTTGACGGGATCTTCGGGATAATCGCTGCTCCTCCCTGGATTGTAGAATACCATACTGTATCGTTTAGCCTAAATCGTCATGTAACATTTAGTTGATGGAAGTACAATACCCTACACCCCTTTATTTCCATTGGAGAGAAATTTTTCCTGTTAGATGAACATATGTTATGAAAAATAAGAATATACTATAGACTACTTTCAACCTAAATCATACGGCATTTTCTCTTTTTTTTGTTTTTTTCTTGATTTTCTCTTACTTCAGAATAAATTAACGTTCCATTGGAAATAATGGGGTGTTAATATATCATATTATTTTCCTTTTAATTGGAATATTTTTATTCCCGTGGAAAATAATTCACCAAATATATTGAATTAACTTTCTTTTGGAAACGCATAAACTCAAAAATAACCATCTCCACCACAAAATATGGCAAGAGTGCCAAACCACTTGTTTATCATAAATGATGACAAGTGTTACGGTTGCGGTGCATGCATTGCTTTATGCCCAGTTAACGTCCTGGATCTAGAAAATAGACTAGCAATAGTAGATGAAAAAAATTGCACCCATTGCGAACTATGTATACCATCATGCCCAGTTTTTGCTCTTGATATAGTTCCGGAGAATTCCCTATGAATTCAATAGTAATTATTGGTAGCAATCTTGTTGGTTTGCTAACAGCAGACATATTAGCAAAAAATAATTCTGTAATTATCATTGAGCCAGATTTAGAATTAGGTTTCCCCGCGAATTATCCTGGTAGAGCAAAAAATGAGAAAACCGTCAATGAAATATTATCTAACGAAGACAAACAGAATCTCTTCTTAATGGAAATAGATGGCTTTACCAATTTTAGATCAGAATGGTTTAGTAAATTACTAACTCATAAATTAGCTAAAAACAATGTCAATATAATGAATCGATGTAGAGTATCTTCAATAACCGAAATAGATGATCAGCTAGAAATATCAATTCAGGGTAGTGAGATAAATAATAATCAAATTTTGTGCGACAATGCAATCGATTTTTCAGACTTAAGTTTCTCGATAATTGGTAACAGCCAACACACTTATGATTTAGAATCACCAAAAATAATCAAACCAAAATTGAAAACAAGGGAATACTTTGTTGGAATCTGTTTGCTTAGTGATTCATATGATTTACAAAATTATGAAGTGAAATTACCGAGAAACGATGACTTAGTTGAGGTATGGTTTATATCAGGGCAGCAGGAGTTGCCACGACATGGATGGATAGAATCAAAAGTGGTCTACGCTTATTATGAATCTAAGTTAATGTTGTTAGAAGATTATTATTCAAAAGCAAATGAACTAGTAGCAAAAATGGTGAAAAAATGAACTCAATTAAATTATATTTAGAGAGCATAGATGCGGCTTACAATACTAAATTTAATGCTCGTGTTATATCTATAGACGGGAATAAAATAGGTCTAGATAGGACATTATTTTATCCAATTGGCGGGGGTCAAAATTGGGACACTGGTAGAATAATTTCCCCAAACGGCGAACTTCAAGTTTCTGAAGTTAGGGGTAGAAATTTAATTGAACATTATGTAGAAGACGATCACCAATTATCTATTGGCGATGAAGTAACAGGAGAAATTGATTGGTTTAGAAGATATTCACACATGAGGATGCATACTGCTCAACATCTGATGTCTGGCCTTGCATACGAGTTATTTAATGGTGCTAGAACGGTTGGCAATCAAATCAATATCGATAGTTCTAGAATTGATTTTAACCCTATATCATTTAACGAAGCAATGTTGCAAGAGCTTTCAGAATCAGCAAATCACTACGTAAATGATTCATTTCCAGTACTAGATTCAATAATGACCAGACAAGAAATCAATTCTATTATGCCTGAAGAGCGAACCAATATGGATTTACTCCCCAAGTCGGTCAGGGATCTAAGAGTTATTACGATTGGTAATGAATTTGATTTGTGTCCTTGTGCCGGAACACACGTTTCTAATCTTTCAGAAATTGGTGATATTACAATTGTTAGTAAAAAATCAAAGGGCAAGGGTACTCAAAGGATAAAATATCAACTAAGTAATAACTACACCAAAAGAGAGCCGAATTCAACCATCGTCTAAAATATCATCAACTTCATCAATCAAATTTTTCCAAATTTCTCTTTGTTTAATTTTTACTTTTACATCTTCTTCAGTTTCAATTGATGCTTTGATGCCAATCTTCAAATCTTCTCCTACACGCTCATCTTTGTTGATTGGGGTAATTTCTTTGCTAGGATTTGTTCTTTTTCCACTATATTCTTGGTTTGCTAATTCGTCATTATTCCATGTCTCAACTCCGATTAATTTAGCAACCTCATTACTTGGTGGTTTATGTTTCCAAGGATTTTTATTAACTAGATCTTGCATAATTCTTCTTTGTTCAGTTGAGCCTTGCTTAACGTATAATTCCTCAATATCATCTGGATAAATAAAACCCTCATCGAAGTCGACATTGGAAACTAATGATTGTTGATAAATGAGCTGGTTACCGTGAATTTCATCGGCATCAAACATTTCTGGTTTTGATAACATAGAGTATAATTGTCTCATATGTTGAATTAACTCAGAATCACCATCACTAACTAGGATGCTTTTCACTCTAGTATGAAATTCAATACAATTATTACATCTTTTCAATCCTACAACATCTTCAGCGTCACATCGCAAACAACAACCCTGGAAACCCATTGATTTCATAGCTTTACGAGGTTGAGACATATAATCAACTGATATTACCTAAACCCTCATCATATAATAGGATTCAATAAACTAGAGCAGTTGTAACTACCATGGCGAGTCGAGACCCTAGAGCCGACATCGTCGATAATAACCCATTTCCCAAACCGAAGATACGAAGAATACATTCTACTGATGGGGGCACTAATAGTTCGATATATACCATCAACGACTTAAACAATATGTTCACAGGCAATACTCAAAAAAAACCCCAATTAAAACAGGTATGGGAATTCAGCGATATCGAAAAACAACACTTACGTTTAGCTACTGCAGCATTTACTTTAGCGCTCGGGTTTATAGCCGTCAGAGGCTTTTCAGGAATATCAACACTTGGAATAAACAAATGGCTAATCACTCTACTCTTGGCAATGCCAGTAATGTTATTAGCGGTTGGTCCTGCATTTATATTACATGAAATTGGACACAAAATAGTTGCTAAAAGATACGGCTGTTGGGCAGAATTTAGGGCAGATCCTAAAGGGTTACAGTTTGGAATAATACTTTCATTTTTGCTTGGTATCTTGTTTATGGCGCCCGGTGCAGTTATGGTATCTGGTTTAGTAAAAAGAAGATATAATGGATTTGTTGCAGTTGCAGGACCTTTAACAAATCTCACTTTATTCATATTAGGTGTTCCAATATGGGCAGTAATCCTTGGTATATCTGGCGCATTCGATGGTAGCCATACTTCATTGTTTGAAAATGGATTATCGATAAATGTTTACTTGGACGGCACCAATATATTATGGAAGTCAATGCTTATTGATGCAGCAGTAGTTTGGCTTTACGCTAATTTAGTCCTTGGATTATTCAATATGATTCCATGGGGCCCACTAGATGGTGCTAAAGTAAAAGATTGGAATGAGCAGGTATTTTATGGAGTCTTTGCTATATTCTTAATTCCTGTACTTGGAATGTTTTTTGGGTTTTGGTCTCCGACATCACTTTTAGAGAGCATAGTAACAAAACTCTTCTAAATATGCATAATGAATAAATATCTATTCAAAACGAATAAATAACAGTTAAACATATTACCGTGAGCAAATTCACAAGTAAGCATTTCTAATTGGCTGCTCATCTAAGTGGAAGAATGAGTAGGTAGCCCACCAAGTTATTGTATCCAAAGCATCAACTAGATTGCTTGTACCACTTCTCTCCTCACCGTAATCTTTGCCAGTTGTATCCATCCAATCAATCATTTCATCAATCGTATCACAAGTTTGGTGGTAACACCAATAACCATCAACAAGACCTCCGAATCCCATAGTTACTGTTCCTAAATTATCTTGGAATGTAGCATGATCAGATCTTGCTGTAGTATCTTCGTAAACAATAATTTCTGGGCGGTCTTTTGCTAACCAATCATCAACCTTCCATGTGGTAGCATCATATCCTTCACCAAGTAGCGGCGACATTTGCTCTTCAACACCAATAGCATCAGAACCAATCCACATTGCCAAACCAACCATACCAGGTTGATTCATTATATCATGGTCAAGGCTTGGTCCAATATATACTCTCATTGGCCAAACCTCTGAATCTTTCGGATAACCATCAGGATCTATCGCCGGTTCAGGATCGCAATTACCATCACCACCGCCGTGACCGTTCCCGCAAGGAGCACCTCCGCCACCCGGCCAGTTAACTCCCGCCATGTCTAAATTGACATAGTTAGTAACCTCAACATCTGGATTATCTTCTTTAACCCAATAATCTGTCCAAAAATCACTACCACGCTTACCCCCTTCTTCACCAGACCATAAACAAAACACCATTGTATTACGAGTGTTATATGCTGCCATTGCTTCAGCAACAGCCAGTACCATACTAGTTCCAGCAGTGTTGTCATAAGCTCCAACCCTTGTTCCGTATGTTCGACCAAAGATGTGTGGATCGAGCATCCCACCATTTACCGGCGGAGCGATATCAAAGTGCGCCCCAAATACCATCCACTTGTCGGGATTTACCTCTCCAAATCGATAGCCACATACATTGTAGGCCTCAGGATTCTGTGCCCCAGTCATCAAGGAATCATAGACGAAACGCTGCACTATAACTTCCAATCCAAAACCTTCCATTGTCGAAATTAAATACTGAGCAGCATCCTCGTAAGCCAAATTTCCTTGACCTGCCCACCGATCTAGATATCCTACAGCACCATCAGCAGGATCAGCAGGGTCGAGAGTTTCGTCAGACATGATATTAATGTAATTAAATACGGTTCTGCCATCAACTATACCCATTGAATGCCTACCCCCTTCAGATTCACTAAATGCTGCAGCCATTTGTCTGTTAACTGATAACTTTACTACGACAACAGATCCAGTACTAGAATTAGAATAATCAACCGTGTCTAGTGTATTGTTTATTCCCTTTACTCTAGTAATGGCTGGATTATCTCCAGCATCATAACCCCTTCTATCAAACCAGGTTTTCCACGATTCTTCAATACCTCTGACCGGCCAGATTTCTCTACCATAATCACCTAAAAGGACAACTGCAGTATCTGTTCTTGGTGGTGCTAAAATGTTAAGTTGTACAGATTCACCAGATCTTAGATCTACAACTGTAGAGTTTTGTACAAAACCATTCACCTCATTAAATATTAAGTAAGGAATGTAGGCAGACAAATCAGCCTTTGCAGTAATCGTTACGCCTTGAAAAACCCCTCCAGAAAGCGTCTGTGGAGTGATGACGACATCTCTTTCAGAATTTATTCCTTCTTGACTTGTTTCGCCAAAACAGCCGGAGAACGCCGCACTAAACATAATCATAACAAGAAACAAAGCTCTTGTAGGTCCACGTCCGGCCATAACGGAGCCTAGAAACATCTATTTCTCAAACCATCGGTCTAATGATGAAACCTAAACAATTGTTTTATCTACTACCATTGACAATGTTATCATGATAATATGATAGTTGTAACAACTAAAATTTATTGCCAGAATAAACAGAAAAAACCAATAAAACGCAACCAATATATTTGGGCAAATTCGCTAATTATTGATGATGTCGATGACAAATGCCCCGTAATTGAAGGGTAATCATTCTTCTTCAGTTCTAATATTGCCAACATCTCCAGTTACAACCGAATCTCGGATAGTAATATTTTGTGTTATTTTATTTACAATCACAGAATCTTTTTGAGCGGTTGATTTTTTAATATCATCAGCATTCAAAACCGGGCCAACCAAATCCTCTTTTTCATCATTTTCTGCCTTTTTTTCATTGATTAAACTGACGGAAACTCCAATCAAACCAACTACGGAAATTATAATCAATATTACAATCAATTGCTCCTTATTGTCTTCAGACTCACCAGATGCAACGATTTCATCATTTTCACAACCAGACCCGAAACACTCTCCTAAACTGGGAAGAGTGGATTCACTGTGGTCATCGACACCGACAAAAATTGTATTTATCCAAAAATTAGTATGACTTGTGTTAACCATTTTTTCGACTTGGTAATCATAAATTCCGCTACCATTTGTGTTATTAAAATAGAAAACATCAGACTCGACACATTCTGAGTTTAGCAAAGTACCATTTTCATCATATTCACAATCAAACACCATCCAAGGAGAGAAATAATCCACACTTTCGTTAAATAACCCATCACCATCTAAGTCAATACTGACCCTCATTGTTGAATTGTTAGTACTATCCCCAACCTTGAATTTAATCCCATCTCCGGCTACGAAACCAGCAGTTTCCAAAACATCTTGAGGAACCGGGCCATCTTGTTTTAGTATAGACATCATAACATTTGGTGTATGTGCTTGAACCACCATGCATGGCAATAGTAGTATTAGCACTATAATCATCACACGCATTCGCATATCACAAACTCCGCTGACCTAATCCAAACTATCATCACATAAAGTCAAAACGGACAATATATTGGCTTGACCATGCGGGCCAAGGAGATAGCACTAACCTTCTTCTTGGTATTGTTAATGGTTTCTAGCGCAATGTATGTCTTTTCAGGTGAAGAAACACCAGACAACGAAATAAATGCAATTATTTTTGATAATGTAGACCCACTTTTCCAACATGAAGGACACGATCACTCAAACGCATCACAGCACATGGTCGGGACAGATAATATTGAGCAGTTGGACTACAATTCCCTCACCACAAATGGCAATGCAGAAGTTCAGGTTGCAACAACACCTGATGGTGAAACATACGCATATTTAGCCGGTTGGAATGACATGCACATAGTTGATGTCACAGACCCTGAAAATACCAGTGTTATTGGTAAATACAATGACCCTAACACTCAAGTTTTAGATGTAAAATACATCGAATACAATGGTAGGGAGTATATTGTACAACAGAATCAACTTATTGACCCAGGCTATGCTGACCCAAATGTTGGTGAATGGAGCGATCCTGCACAAGTCTCGGTCACCCTTATTGATGTTACAGATAAAGAAAACCCAACTTGGGTGGATTCATGGTATGATGTTGACCACCCGAGCGGCCCCCACAATCTATATACGCACATGATTGATGGTGAATGGTACTTATTTGTCGCTAACCCAGACTACGAGAATTGTAATGATGCAATTGACGAGGCGTGTGGCGGTGTTACAATTGCCCATTTAAATTTAGACGGCTCAGCAGCAAGAAACATTCCAGGAGTCCCCGGCTCAGGACTAGGTCACACAATTATCAAAGTCGGCGAATATGAGGTTGCTTGGGAACATACTAGGGGTGGTTGGATATACATTCATGACATGACTGTACAATTATGGCCCGGGGATGACCCAACAGATCCAAGGTATGGTAGGACATTCATTTACGGAAGCTATTGGGAAGCAGGGCTCAGAATTGGCGATGTCACCGATGTGCCACACCCAGTAAATTCGCCAGAAGAGTATGCAATTCACGCAACCCTATGTAAAACCGGACAAGGCAACCCAGTGCAATGCAGATGGCGAGCCGAAGAAGTGGGTCTATGGATGGATTTTCTTGACTTAGATGAAGATGGGCAACCAGACAGTGGTACCACTGGTAACGAAAATGGTGGCAGGGTATCGTACATTCATTATGCAGAACCTTTCCCTAATATGCTTGACTTATCACACCTAGGTTATTCAGATGAACCAGTTCATATTACCACAGCAGCGGTTGAAGTACTCTCTACGTCTGTTGGTACTGGAATCATTTACCTTCTAGATACCACTGATTATACATATATTGATGGACAATTAAAATTCGAAATAAAACTAATTAGAGATTGGGAAATCCCATGGGCAGAAGACCACTGTTACGGTGCAGATTGTGCAATCAATCCTGACCCCGAAGAGTGGCTGTTATTTTCACCGCACAATCTAGATAGTGCATACTTTGTTACTGATGAAGCCACTGACCAAAGCCATGGCGGGGGCTGGGATGCCAGGCTATATGTCTCCCACTATCATGCAGGTTTGTGGGTATTAGATATTGAAACGTTGGTTTCCCCAACTAATCCAGATGACCGAGTCAGTACCTATGCAGAAGCGACAGTAGGATGGTTCTTACCTCACGGAGATGATGGCATTCTTTTAGAGTCTGATTTCTATGAATTTTCATGGGTGCCTTTTTTATGGGCAGTGGAGCACCATAACGGCATAACCTATGCATCCTGTATATCAACAGGTCTTTATGTAGTTCAATTAGATATTGACAAGCCGTATATAGGAACTAATGTATGAGGTGTATCTATGAGGAAAAGCGTGCTTACATTAATAATTTGCATGATGTTTATTTTACCAGGCTGCATCAATTCAGGAAACCAAACCGAAAATATCTACCATGGGGACATCATCTCTAACGCAAGGCCAATATCAGATTTTACTCTACTAACCAGCGATAACATAAGTTATGATTTCAAACAAGAAACCGAAGGAAAGGTTACAGTAATCGCATTTTTATTTACTAATTGTTATGACATTTGCCCAGTTGTAACATATAACCTAAGAGCAATACACGAAACTTTGAATGAATCCCAATTAGAAAAAATAGAATTTTTAACCATAACAGTTGACCCATGGAGAGACAATACAACTATTTTACAACAGTGGAAACAATCAACGAAATCTAATTGGACACATCTGACAGTTTCTAATACTCAAAGCGAATCAAGTGAAATGTCAACCCTTAATCAAGTGTGGAATGACTTTGAGGTAGGCTTCAAAATAGAAGAGAATACTTCCGAGTCAAACACTTCTGGTAGACATCACCCCTCATCATATGACTACAATATAGCCCATTCAACAGGTACCGTACTAGTCGACCATCAAGGAAATCAGCGAATTTGGTGGGGCGACTATGACTGGATAATCGATCTTGTCAAAGAAGATATTCTAAATTTATTAGCCGAAGCTGAAAACGATAATTAATCGATTTCCGGTTTCTAGAAATCAATTTCCTACATTGGGCTAAGAATTAAGAGGGGTTAACTTTGGGATTTAACCATGGCAACGGTTCGTTTGGACCAAAAAGCAAGGGCTTTGGTAAGAGCCATTCCGGATTCTTATCACTCCGCATTAGCCAATTTTTTCGGTACCGGGCCAAAAGATATTGACCTTGCTAGAAAACAACATCAAGATTACAAACTGGCATTGGAATCAACAGGAATAGAAGTTGTAATGCTTGACGCAGACCACAACCATCCTGATTGCCTATTTGTTGAAGATCAAGCCGTTATTATCGATGGACACGTTCTTCTTCCAGTCCCCGGGCACCCATCAAGGGTGAATGAACAGCCACCAATAGCCGATTTTTTAGTTAACAAAATGGGCGGCGCTCAGATTTGCCGAATGAGCGGCGATGCTAGAATGGATGGCGGCGACATCCTCCGATTAGGAGATAAATTCTTTGTCGGTCGCTCAACCAGAACTAACGATTTAGGTATTGAAGAACTAAGAAATTTATTATCCCATTTAGGTCATGAATTAACAGTAATTGACATCCCAGAACATGCATTACACCTTACGAGTATAGCTTCAACCCCAACCGATAATATCATAATAGCTTCAGAAGGTTACCTATCAAAAGATGCATTCGGTCCCTTGCCTGAAGGCAGCGAAGTAATATGGATGCCACAAGAAGAAACCTATGGCTGTAATACCATCGGCTTGCCGGGTGGAAAAGTATTGATTCCAGAAGGGTATCCAGCCGTTAAAAAAACGTTAGAGGAATTAGGACTTGAAACAATAACCCTTGATTTCAATGAGATTAAAGCCGCCGACGGGTCTCTAACTTGCTGTTCACTGTTTTATTAATTTAACACATTCTCTAGCCAGTTATTGATTATAATTTCTAATTCATCAAATGATGAACAACTAATCGAACTATTTGGGAAATAATTTTTTTCGTCTATATCAGTCAACACAAACTTATCTTTGATACCAGTTAATTCTAATGTAACCTCATGGTTACTATATATCCCAATTTCGAATGTTAAGTCCAAATCACACCCCATTAAATTAGAAAATTTTTGTGAAAAAATAAACGAGCAAAAGTCCCTCACACTCAAAAACGAACACAACATTGAGAGCGTTTCTACTAATGATTTATTGCTATCAGTTAGCGATTCAACGTTATGATTATCTTTTGATTTGATTACTAATGTGATTAGAGGCAAATTATCATTCACCAAGGCAAATCAACACCATCATATTGAACAAATCTCCCTGAATCTTCGAGTCTGTGATTATTTATTAATTTCAACATACCATCCACACTATCAGTTAATTCTACGGGGGCTCGTTCTCCCCCCATTCTGGTTTTAACCCATCCCGGATGCAGTATTAAGAATGAAATATTGTCATCATAAGCTTCGTTTTTCATCGCCACGCTAAACATATTAAGTGCGGCTTTTGAGGCCCGATATGCATACGATCGTCCCGAATGACAATCATCTATTGACCCCATTAAACTACTAATCATGGCAACTATAGTATGAGAATTATGTACCATTTTATCATATAATTGCTTAACCATTCTTACAGGCCCAACAGAGTTTATATTCAAAACTTCCAAAACCCAACTATCGTCAATTTCTCTAATATTTCGCCAACGACCATCAGGAACACCAGCATTATTAATTAATAAATCTACCTTGCTAGCGATACTTTCACCAAACTTCTTGATAGACTCATTGTCTGTAACGTCAAGCGAATGACAAATTAAATTTTCATTGTCAATTAATTCCAATCTATGCTTATTTGAACGGTAGCCAGCATAGACTCTCCACCCATCTTCTAACAATCTCACGACAAACTCTGATCCAATACCTCTGCTCGCCCCGGTTACAACTGCAGTTCGCATATTAAAACCTCAAGACTAATCACACATTATATTAGGATTTACAAGCGTCACAAATCCCCATCCATGTTAACTCAATTTTATTTACCTCAAAACCTAATCTTTCTGGTGCTAGATTATTCATATCATTTGGTAACTCAATGTCACAAATCTCATTACAAATCGAACATATTAAATGGGCGTGCGGAGAAATTAGTGGGTCATAGCGAGTTTCGTTATCATAGTCAAAGATTCTCAGGACACCATCTTCAACCATAGAAGATAAGTGTCGATACACCGTTGCAATACCAATTCCCGTAGGTTTTAATTCATGGTAAATCTCTTTTGCCGTTGGATGGTCTAATCTTTTGATTACAGCATCACGCACTAAACGACGTTGCTTAGTCAAGCGGCGAGGCTTATTGGTTGACATATCCATCAACTGTGTTGTATTTACTCGAGGTCAAATCTATCAGCATTCATTACCTTAGTCCAGGCCGAAATAAAGTCAGACTTGAATTTGTCTTGATTGTCATCTTGAGCGTATACTTCAGCAATTGCTCTTAATTGAGAATTACTTCCAAAAACCAAATCAGTTCTCGACGCCCTTCTTAGTACTTGACCAGTAGATCGGTCCATTCCATCGTACGAATTACTACCAGTAGGCTCCCACTTTACCCCCATATCTAACAAGGTAGTGAAGTAATCATTTGACAAACTACTATTATCACTTGAGAACAATCCTCTATCATCAGAGCTCACTCCTAGAGTTCTCAAACCGCCAACTAAAACAGTCATCTCAGGAGCCGTCAAACCAAGCAATTGTGCTTTATCTAACATCATTTCTTCAGGGGTTACAGCATAGTTGGTTTTCAAGAAATTTCTAAAACCATCTGCTAACGGTTCCATTACACTAAACGATGCACCATCAGTTTGCTCTTCGGTAGCATCGCCTCTTCCAGGGTGGAAGGGCACTTCTTTACCGCTAGCCATCTCAATACCCACATTACCGGCTAGAACAATAACATCTGCAAGACTTGCACCATTATTGTCCGCAATTGCCGACAGGGCCGAAAGAACCTTTGCTAATTGTTTTGGCTTGTTGGCTTCCCAGTCTTTTTGTGGAGACAGCCTGATTCTAGCACCATTTGCTCCACCTCTCATATCAGAACCTCTGAATGTTGATGCACTTGCCCAAGCAGTTTCTACCATCTCAGTAATCGAAAGGCCAGATGTCTTAATTGCCTGCTTTACTGCTCCAACATCATAATTTGTTGATCCCGGCGTTACAGGATCTTGCCAAATTAAATCTTCTTCTGGCACATCTGGGCCCAAATATCTCACCTTAGGGCCCATATCTCTGTGAAGTAGTTTGAACCAAGCTCTTGCGAATGCATCTGCAAACTGCTCTGGATTCTCATGGAAATACTTTGAAACTTTTCTGTATTCGGGATCTCTTATCATTGCCATATCTGCTGTTGTCATCATAGTAGGAACCTTAAGTGATGGGTCTTCCGGGTCTGGAGCCATATCTTCAGCATCAGGGTTTCTTGGTTTCCATTGATGGGCTCCTGCAGGACTTTTAGTCAGCACCCAATCATCCTCATACTTGAATAGCATATCAAAGTAGCCGTTGTCCCATTCTGTTGGGTTTGGTGTCCACGCACCTTCGATACCGCTAGTGATAGTATCTCTTCCAACACCGCTTCCATAATCACTAGTCCAACCAAAACCCTGCTCTTCCAATCCCGCACCTTCTGGTTCGGGGCCCTTATGGTCTTCTGGACCAGCGCCGTGCGCCTTTCCAAAGGTGTGACCTCCTGCAGTAAGAGCAACGGTTTCCTCATCATTCATAGCCATCCTGGAGAAGGTTTCCCTAATGTCCTGAGCACTGAGCAACGGGTCTGGATTAGCATTAGGCCCTTGCGGGTTAACATAGATTAGACCCATTTGTACCGCAGCTAACGGATTTTGTAAATCCTGTCGGGTATCACCGTATCTGTTGTCTCCGAGCCATTCATCCTCAGCTCCCCAGTAAATATCTTCTTCAGGATGCCAGATATCAGGACGCCCTCCGCCGAAACCGAATACTGGGCCACCCATCGATTCTATTGCAATATTGCCAGTTAGAATCAACAAATCTGCCCAGCTGATAGCGTTACCGTACTTCTGTTTGATAGGCCAAAGCAGTCTTCTTGCTTTATCCAAGTTACCATTATCGGGCCAACTGTTCAATGGAGCAAATCGTTGCGCTCCTGTGCCACCACCACCACGGCCATCTCCAGTTCGATAGGTGCCAGCAGCGTGCCATGTCATTCTAATGAAGAATCCACCATAGTGCCCGTAATCCGCAGGCCACCAGTCTTGACTGTCAGTCATCAATGCGTGTAAATCCCTCTTCAATGCTTCATAATCTAGATTTTTGAATTCTTTACGATAATCAAAATCTTCGCCCATAGGATTGGATTTCTTGTCATGTTGATGTAAGATCGTAAGGTCTAGTTGTTTAGGCCACCAATCTCTATTTGCCATTCCATAGTTTGTGTTTGTCATCGATCCATGCATTACCGGGCATTTCACATCTTTACCGGTCTTACCATATCCTTCCATAAGTTATGGTATTATACTCAACTCATAAAGTTAATGATAATCATTATCAATAAGGCATTACCAATCTACCGCAAAATCATCCCCAATAGATGAAGTGGGAGTATCGAGGATTTGTTGTTGCTTTACCTGTGTCGGTCGCCGAATTACTTTTTCAATATCGGTTCCACTTTGCTCAATAGAAGCATCACTCGGGTTTTTTGTAGTACTGATAGGCTCTACGCGTATCTTTCCAGTTTGATTTTCAGAGGTGTAACGTTCTTGATAAGTTATCTTTTTAGGTTCGGTAATAATCTCTTCTGTGACCTGATTAAGATTGTGAAATTTATCTTCACCAATTTTCATTTCAGCAAAATTATCTTCCAATATTTTTGCTAATTCTGGAAGGGGATCATCGGTTGCCATGAATCTACATAAAATCATCACACAAGAAATCTTTGATTTATTGAGTAATCCTGAGACAGACCTTCATGAAGTATCAATAACAGGGAACATTATGCGAGTGGGTATTGTTGTCAATCCAGACGCAGGGTTAGGCGGCAAGTTAGGTTTCAAAGGCAGTGACGGCAGAGCAAAGGAAGCAAGAGATGCGGGTGCAGAAGACAGGGCTGGGCCGAGAATGCAACAATGTTTAGACAGGTTTGACTCGTTGTTAACTTCATCACTTAATCGGCAAAATATCAGGCCGACGTTATTTGCTCTGGAAGGTAGAATGGGGGGAGATTGGATAGTTCAGGATTACGAATCACTTGGAACCACTCCAAACACTACTTCAGCTGAAGATACTAATAAATTAGTAAAGCAACTAATTAATTGCGCGGTTGAAGTCATAGTGTATGCCGGTGGCGACGGGACCACTCGTGACATTGTTAACGCATTAGGTGAAAATAAGATACCGTTAATCGGCGTTCCAGGCGGTGTTAAAATGCACTCAGGTTGTTTTGCAACAACTCCCAACGCAGCAGCCGAAGTATTATTTTCATTTGTTATTGGCGACCTAATGTCATCAATCACCGAAGTTATGGATTTAGATGAAGAAATTTATTTGACGGGCCAATGGAAAGTCAGAATGTATGGAGAAGCCCTAACTCCAGCGAGCCCGCGCTTTATGCAGGGTTCAAAACAACAAGTCGAGCGCACCTCCGAAGAAGAAATAATCGAAGGCTTGGCAAACCATATTGATGAACTAATCAATGACAATAGTAATTTAATGGTGATTTGGGGGAGTGGGGGAACTTTACGATTAATCGGGCAATTAATTGGGCAAGAAACGACTTTACTTGGAATAGATATACAATATAACAATAAAATATATGCAGACCTTAACGAACAGAAACTAATCAAGTTACTATCTTCTCATACTGGTGAAAAACTCCTCCTCTTATCACCAATGGGCGGTCAAGGCTTTTTGATTGGTAGAGGAAATCTTCAACTTTCACCAGATGTATTAAGGATTATTGGAGTCGAATCAGTACTTGGCGTTGCAACACCTGCGAAACTATTGGGTCTATCACAAGTTAGAATTGACACAGGAGACGAGTCCTTGGATGATGAATTTAGGGCACGAAAATTTGTCAAAATGCTTCAAGGATATCGTACAACTAGAGTTATTAGAGTGTCAGACACTTAATCTACTCTAATCTAGCAGCAGCCATCAATAAACCAAGGAATGGTGGACTTGGTCTACCCGGTCTCGACTTGAATTCTGGATGGTACTGAACTCCAACATAATATGGGTGGTCGTCCAACTCGAATATTTCACACCGTTGTCCGGTTTCATCTTTACCAACAAATTTTAATCCAGATGCTTCAATATCTTCAATTATATCTGGGTTTACCTCATATCTATGACGATGCCGTTCATTCACTAGATCCCCCCCACCATATAGGCGCTTAATCTTGCAATCATTAACCTGCCATAACGTTGGTCTACTACCCAACCTCATGGTTCCACCGAGATGTGTTTTCGATATTTCAGGCATAAATACCACAGCAGGATATTCCACACTCTCATTGAATTCGGTTGAATTTGCTCCAGTCATTCCTAAAACATTACGACAGAACTCAATCGTTGCGACCTGTAGGCCCAAACAAATACCCAGATATGGTATCTTATTTTCCCGCGCATAATTCGCTGCGAGGATTTTACCTTCAATCCCCCTATCGCCAAAACCGCCAGGCACCAAAACACCATCAGACGATTTTAAGTCCGCCCAGGCTGATGAAAATTCATCTTCATCATTTGTTTTCCATTCGTTTTCTAAATGACTAGCCTCAATCCAGTTGATTGTCAATCTGCGCCTTACACTCATTGCTGCGTGCTGCAAACTTTTGATGACTGAAAGATATGCATCACTCAGGCCAGTATATTTTCCAACCATAGCAATTGAGACATTTTCGGTCAATTTGTCTAAGTCAAGAGCCATTGATTTCCACTCTTGCAACAAACCCGTTTTGTTACAATCGATTCCAAGTATTTTGCACAATCCCTGTTGCTCCAGCATTAATGGAACGTGATAGATATTCGGGACGTCATGAGTAGACATCACAGCATCGGGTGAGACGTGACAAAACGCCGCTAATTTTTCCTTCGTATCGATAGTCATGGGCTCAGTTGATCGGCATACGAGAATATCTGGAGTAATCCCCAATCCTCTCAATTCCTTTACCGAATGCTGGGTTGGTTTGGTCTTCTGTTCTCCAACAGGCCCCATAACAGGAACAAGCGAAACGTGTACGAACGTAACATTTTCTCTACCAACTCTAAACTGAAATTGTCTTAAAGCTTCGATATAAGGTGAAGACTCGATGTCACCTACTGTGCCGCCCAACTCGATTATACAAGCGTCGGGAGCCTGCGCTTTGCCATCAGTAGGAACATGGGCAACGCGCTCAATCCAGTCCTGAATTTCATCGGTCACATGAGGTATTACTTGAACGGTTTTTCCGAGATAATCACCTCTTCTTTCGGCCTCAATTACCTTTGAATAGATTTTACCGGTTGTCAAGTTATTATCCTTGCCCAAATTTAAATCGAGGAACCTTTCATAATTACCTAGATCTAAGTCGACCTCTCCACCATCATCGAGGACAAAAACCTCTCCGTGTTCAAACGGGGACATAGTCCCAGCATCACTGTTCAAGTAAGGATCGATTTTTATTGATGTTGTTCTAAGTCCTGCACTTTTCAATAGCACGCCAATACTGCTGGCTGTAACACCTTTTCCAAGTCCAGAAAGGACCCCTCCGCTGACAATTACGTACTTCATGATACACCAACGGGATTTTCACCACCGATGACTCCTTAATCAAGATATCCGAGGAATCGAAGGCTGACAATTTATTTTCATACTTCCATACCTAACTATCAATAAGTGTCTACTTCGTCACTAAATTGAGCAACATGGAAGGAATACCCGAAACTATGATGGCTTGGAAAAAAACCAAGCCAGTCGAGGGCGGCTTCGAATTACTTGAAACTGAAGTTCCATCCCCAAAACTCGGCGAGGTCTTAATCAAGACCCATTCAACATCAATTTGCGGCACTGATATGCACATTTGGAAATGGGATGATTGGGCATCGGAAAATGTACCACTAGGAACTATAACGGGCCATGAGACTTGTGGAACTGTAATTGCAGTCGGAGAAGGAGTAACCACCCATAAGATTGGAGACGAAATAGCAGTAGAATGTCACCTAGCATGCTGGGATTGCGATAGATGCGATGAAGGTAATGCTCATATTTGTGAGAACGGACAGATATTCGGCGTTCATACCAATGGTGCTTTTGCACCATATTTCACAATTCCGTCAATAAATGCAAGACATCTTCCAGATAATTTACCCTTAGAATTAGCCTCAATTCAAGATCCGTTAGGTAATGCCATTCACACCCTAACAGGTGGCCCCGTGGATGGATCGTTGCCATACATGGTCTTGGTCCAATTGGCCTATTTGCAGTTAATGCTGCAAAGGCCATGGGCGCAAAATTTGTTATTGCAATCGACTGGGACAATCAATTAAGAATGAATCTAGCAAAGAAGTTAGGCGCAGATTTAGTACTTGGGAAGCATGACGATGTTATTGAATCAATACTGTCCCATACTAATGGCAAAGGCGTAGATAATAGTTGTGAATTTTCAGGCTCGCCAACAGCTTTGTCCAATGCAATACATTCTACAAGAATGGGGGGCTATGTCAATATATTATCTGTATACGGAAATAATTTAACCGAGATTCCAATGAATGATATTGTGTTTCGCTATCTCCACGTTAAGGGCATTAACGGCCGTAAGATGTGGACTACTTGGGATAAGATGCATGATTTACTTAACACCGATAAGATTGACATTAACACTCTGGTGACCCACAGAATAAACTACCGAGAATACCCAAATGGTATTGAATTAACATTATCGGGAGAATGCGGTAAAGTAGTAATGGATTTCTAAGCATCAATCCACTTATATCGCCTTGCCCCTTCTTGGACACCAGACTCGGTAATTTCAATCAAGGCAAATTCACCTTCTGGTTCCACTACACTACCGCTTTGCAGACCTTTGTGGAGATTCTCATATGTTATGTGGTCAATCGCCACTCTGCCTGCTAACCTCTCAAATAGGTGCCATCTAGAAACCACTTCCCGCCACCTTGGTGAAACCTTGCCCTCGAATACTTTTGCTTTAGCTCCAGAACCATACCCACACAACCCGAATAACATGTTGTCAAGGTTGATATTTTCCTCTAAATCAGATTCAAAAGTTGACATCAATGCAAGG
>OCVP010000378.1_pt1 | contig 20588 bp, 17 predicted proteins | sample 1539171 | NCBI WGS metagenome assembly OCVP01 (sample SAMEA51879418, study PRJEB22527) | metagenome
GGTTTATATGAGTGGGTTTTAAATTTTATTGAGATTAATTATGAGAAAATCCTTGGCAGACAATTAGCGGTTGATAATTATTTTGAAAATTTTCAAGATAACATCCAAAACAATATTGGTTTTTTATTCGAAAATTTTCTATCATCTACATTAGGCATAATAAACTTTGTTTTAAACTCTCTAATTACATTTTTTATAACTTTTTATCTTTTGCTGGATTGGGATAGAATAGTATCGTTTGTTTACAGTATAGTTCCAAAACAACAAAAAAAAATTACTTCTGATATATTTGTTGATATCAATTTTGTTTTGTCAAAATTATTCAGAGGTCAACTCTCAGTATGCTTGATTTTATCGATATATTATGGACTCTCCTTATTTTTTGTAGGTCTAGAGGGAGGTTTAATTTTGGGCTTATTAGCGGGGTTTATTTCTTTTATTCCTTTAATTGGAGCAGTATTAGGGGGAGGATTAGCAGTTTTATTGGGAGCTTTACAGTTTTTTGATACACCACTTTCCATTCTTATAATTTTGATAATTTTCCTAGTAGGACAAATTATTGAAGGAAATTATCTAACTCCCAGATTTGTTGGTAGATCGATGGGAATACATCCTGTTTGGTTGATTATATCCCTTGCTTTCTTTGGGAAAATTGGTGGAATAACTGGTTTGATCTTAGCGTTACCTATTACTGCTATTTTGGGTGTTTTAGCTAAACATATTTTAAAGGTTTATTATTCAAGTGCTTTTTTCAATTCCAAAGGGACTTAATTATTGAACGAACAACTAATTTTTAATCTAACAAGAAGAAGTGCTTTTAATAGGGAAGATTATTTTATTTCTTCAACAAACAATTTATCTATAAAAATCCTTGATAATTGGAATAAAAGTTTTGGGACTGGCCTTATAATTGTTGGTCCTTCAGCTTGTGGTAAATCCCATTTAGCAGCAGTATGGTCAAAAGAGACCTCTGCGATTTTTTATAATTTTTCAACTTTTGTGGAAACAGATATTAGAAAGATAATTAAAGAACATTTCATTGTCTTAGAAGATGTAGAAATGTTAAAATTAATTTCTGGTAAAAAAAAATTAAAAGTAGAAGAAAAAATATTACATATTTTTAATAATTTATCAGCGAATTCTGGTAAAATTATATTCACTTCTAGAAAGCTTCCAAAATTTTGGGGGATTGAACTAAAAGACCTTCTTTCTAGACTTATGTCCTTAACCATTTTGGAATTAAATATACCTGACGATAATCTTTTGGCAGCCGTAATGGCAAAACAATTTTTAGATAAACAAATTAAAGTAGATAATGATGTATTAAAATACGCTATTCCAAGAATGGAAAGGTCTTTTTTATTTGCAAAAAAACTAGTAGAAGAATTAGACCTTGAATCATTAAAAACAAATAAACCAATAAAAAAAATAATGGTAAATAAAATTATTGAAAAATTAAATTCTAAGACATAATCGTATCGCAGGAGTATAAATTTGGTTAAAAAAAGAACTTCAATTAATGCTAATTTTTTACATAATAATGATTATAAAACTCAACATTTAATTGGTGTTGATTCAAAATCTTTTGAAAGATTTTTTAATCGTGAACTTTCTTGGATTTCCTTTAATAGATCGGAAGAGCGTCGTGTAGGGAAAGAGTTTCCTTTAATGATAGGGTTTTAGAAGAAGCTGGTAACAACAATGTTCCATTATTAGAGCGAGTAAGATTTCTTGCAATTTCAGCCGAAAATTTGGATGAATTTTATTCTGTAAGGGTTGCTGGTCTCAAAGAGCTAGTAAGAGAAAACTTATCTCGCATAAGTATTGATGGTTTATCACCACAAGAACAAATAGAAAAAATTGAAAAACTTACAAGATCACTTATAGAAAAGCAGCAAATTATATGGAAAGGATTATTAAGTGAGCTAAAAAAATCTGGTATATGTATTCTCTCTAATAAAGATTTGCTAATTTCAGATTTAAAATCTTTAGAGAAATATTTTACAGATCAGGTTTTTCCGCTAATAACACCTTTAGCAATTGATCCCGCTCATCCATTTCCTTTTATAACCTCTGGCGGATTTACTTTAGCTGTAAGATTGAAGAGGTTAACTGATGGCTCTTTTTTTGAAACGCTAATACCTATCCCTTCTCAGATTCCACGATTTCATAGATTAGCAAATGGTAAAAAAAGAGAGATAAGATTTATCCCTTTAGAAGAAATATTAGACAAATTTTTACCAATTATTTTTCCTGGATACAGTATTATTGGAAAATGTACTTTTAGAATATTAAGGAATAGTGATTTAGAACTTGAAGAGGAAGCTGAAGATTTAGTTCGCGAATTTGAAACTGCTTTGAAGAGGCGCAGACGTGGGGATGTGGTTAGTATGACAATTTCTAAAGATGCACCAAAAGAGTTATTTGATTTAGTCACTGGGTCTCTTTCAGTATTAACAGAGGAAATCATACAAGTTGAAGGAGTAATAGGTATGACTAAGCTTTCTGAGCTGGTGATATCTGATAAGCCAAATCTACTTTGGAAACCTTTTAAACCAAGAAATCCAGAAAGAGTTGAAGAGAACAACGGCGATATTTTTGCTACGATTAAAAGAAAAGATATGTTATTACATCATCCCTATGAATCTTTTAATGTTGTTGTGAGCTTTTTGCAGCAGGCAGCTAGTGATCCAAATGTCGTTGCAATAAGACAAACTCTTTACAGAACAAGTAGGAATAGCCCAATTGTCAAAGCTTTATGTGAAGCTGCTGAAGCTGGCAAGTCTGTCACCGCATTGGTTGAACTTAGGGCTCGCTTTGATGAAGCGGCAAATATTCATCAATCTCGTGCTTTAGAAAGGGCTGGAGCACATGTTGTTTATGGTTTTTTAGATTTTAAGACACATGCAAAAATTTCTATTGTGGTAAGAAAAGAAGGTAGAAAATTGGTTACTTACACCCATTTTGGAACTGGAAATTATCACCCAATAACTGCTAATTTTTACACAGATTTAAGTTTCTTTACAAAAGAACCAGGACTTGCAAGAGATGCTACTAAAGTATTCAATTATGTATCGGGTTATATTGAACCAAATAATTTTGAAAATATTAGCCTAGCCCCAATTGATTTAAAAAAAACAATTCTTCAAAACCTTTCTAATGAAGTCCGTTTAGCCAAGCAAGGAAAACCTGCTAGAGCTTGGATAAAACTTAATTCCTTAATCGAAAAAGATGTTATTGATGCAATGTATAATGCTAGTAATGCAGGAGTAAAAATAGATTTAATTATAAGAGGTATTTGTGGTCTAAGGCCTGGTATAAATGGATTATCAGAAAATATAAGAGTAAAATCAATAGTTGGTAGATTTTTGGAACATTCTAGGATTGCTTGTTTTGGAAATGGTTCAAATTTACCTTCAGTTGAATCCAAAGTCTATATTTCTTCTGCTGATTGGATGAGTAGAAATTTAAATAGAAGGGTGGAAGTACTTGTAAAGATTACCAATAATACAGTGAAAGCGCAAATTGTTGACCAAATAATGGCAGCAAATCTTAGAGATCAGGCTCAATCATGGGTTTTACAACCTGACGGCACATATATAAGGGATAATTCACAAACAGAACAAAAATTTTCTTGTCATGATTTTTTTATGTCAAACCCATCTCTTTCTGGCAGAGGTAGGGCGTTAAGAAAAAATCCACCTGAATTGCTAATCGAAAATTAAATTTTTTTAAAGTTTTAATTATAAAAACATTTCTAAAATACAATGACTTATTTTGCTGACAAAATAATAGAAAATAAAATACTTAAAAGAACAGGAATTGTTGATATTGGATCAAACACAATAAGATTGGTAGTATTTGAAGGGCCTTCTCGGTCACCTAGATATTTTTATAATGAAAAGGTTAGTTGTGGTTTAGGCTTAGGTTTAAGATTAAAAGGATATTTAAGTAATAAGAGCCAAAAAAGAGCTTACAAAGCGATACAGCGGTTCAATGCTGTTATAAAAACAATGGAAATATTTGAAACCTTTTTTGTAGCAACTTCAGCAGTAAGAGACGCAATAAATGGAAAAGAATTCATAAAAAAGCTAGAAAAAAATTTTAATATAAAAATTAATATTATTACCGGTAAAGAGGAAGGAATGTTAGCTGCTTCTGGCGTTTTATTAAGTTGGCCAAAAGCAACAGGAGTTGTTTGTGATATTGGAGGATCATCATTAGAACTTGCATTTGTAGAAAATGGTAAAATCAAAATAACTCAATCCTTTGAAATAGGACCTCTAGCTCTACAAGATTACAATAAAATAGGAAAATCTTCATTTGAAATTGTTAAGGAAAAACTTTCAAAAATAGATCAATCATTTCCCAATGATGTTAATTCTTTATTTTTAGTAGGCGGATGTTGGAGAGCAATGGCTAAAATTCACATGAATTTAACAAATTATCCTTTAAAAGTATTACAAGGTTATGAAGTTTCAGTAAATAATTTTGATTCAACAATAGAAAATATATGTAATTTAAAGATATCTAAATTACTAAAATATACTACATCTTCTGAAGAGAGGGTAAGGCTTCTACCATATGCTTGTAAAGTTTTGCTTGCGATTTATGAAAAATTTAGAATTAAAAAACTTGTTTTTTCAGGATACGGAATAAGAGAAGGTATTTTTTTCTCTCGTTTTAGTAAGGAAATAAGGAAATTAAATCCATTACTTCAAGCATGTTCTTATCTTGAGCAAAATAGATCTAGGTTTCCAGGATTTGGTAAAGTATTGTTTGAATGGTTGCTACCAATATTTCCGGGAATAGATAATAACAAAAGAAATCTCTTTTTAGCTGCATGCTATTTGCATGATACTATATGGCAGGCTCACCCAGACTATAGATCTGAAGTATGTTTTGAAACAGTAACAGGAGCTAATCTAGGTGGTGTTGATCATAAAGGAAGGATTTTTTTGGCGCTTTCTTTAATGTCAAGGTATAAGAAAACTGACATTAATAAACTTAATAAAAAATATATGTCTCTTTTAAAACCACAAAATATCAAGGAAGCTTTAGTGTTTGGAGCTTCTATGCGACTAGGCGCAATGCTTTCTGTAAATATTTATGAAAACTTGAGGAAAACAAAAATCTACATTAAAGAAAATACATTGTATCTACAGCTTATGGAGAAAGATAATTTGCTAGGAGAATCTGTTGAAAAGCGTTTTAATCATTTAGGAAATTTAATGAACTTAAAATCTAAAATTTTAGAAGTAAAATAATGTATCATTCAAAATAAGGAAATTACATACTCAAATCATAAACTCATAATCATGAAATAAGATAAAGGATAGTTATGTATTTATCAAAATACTTTTTACCAATTTTAAAAGAAAATCCTTCTGAGGCACAAATTGCTAGCCATCGTTTGATGTTGAGATCTGGAATGATTAAGCAATCATCAGCGGGTATTTACTCTTGGTTACCACTGGGTCTTAAAGTTTTAAAAAAAATAGAGAATATTGTAATTGAAGAACAAATTGCAGCAGGTCATATTCCTATACTCATGCCAACAATTCAGCCTGCCGAACTATGGAAGGAAAGCAAAAGATTAGATGATTATGGTAAAGAGATGTTACGGTTTGAAGATCGCCATGGCAGGTTAATGTTATATGGACCAACTAATGAAGAATTGGTAACAGATATTTTCAGATCATATATTACTAGTTATAAAGATTTACCTAAAACTTTATTTCATATTCAATGGAAATTTAGAGACGAAGTCAGGCCAAGATTTGGTGTTATGAGAGGTAGAGAATTTTTCATGAAAGATGGTTATAGCTTTGATGTAGATAAAAAATCAGCTATACACGCATATAACAGGCATATGATAAGTTATTTAAGAACTTATGAAAGACTTGGGTTAAAAGCTATTCCTATGAAAGCAGATACAGGCCCGATTGGTGGAGACTATAGCCATGAATTTTTAGTTTTAGCGAATACAGGAGAAAGTCAAGTTTTTTATGATAAAGAAATATCAAATTTGTCTTTAGGTGAACAAAAAATTGACTATGAAAATTATTCAAATTTAGAAAGCATAGTTCATAAATTTACAACCCCTTATGCACGTACTGATGAGACACATGACAAAGATCTTTTTGAGAAAATACCTGAGGCTAGAAGAGTAGAAGGAAGAGGTATTGAAGTTGGACAAATATTTTATTTTGGAACTAAATATTCTGAGTCAATGGGAGCTAAAATAGATCTTGCTAATGGTAAACGCATTCCAATTGAAATGGGAAGTCACGGTATTGGAGTATCTCGATTAGTTGGAGCATTAATTGAAGCTAATCATGATGAGCAAGGAATTATTTGGCCAGCCTCTGTTTCACCTTTTGATGCAGTCATAATTAATTTAAAACAAAATGATCAGTTATGTAATGAAATATCCATAAAAATTTATAATATGCTTAAAGCAAATGGATTTGATATACTGTATGACGATAGGTTAGATAGTGTTGGTGCAAAATTTTCATCAATGGATTTAATTGGTATTCCTAAACAAATTATTGTTGGTCCAAGAGGTATTTCAGAAGGATTACTAGAGATTAAATTTAGAAATAATGGACAAAGAATAAATATTCCACTTTCTAATAATTTAATTGAGTTGATAAATGAATTGAAGAAATAAACATAGTATTTTTAAAATTGGAGATTAAAATTCAGAAGAAAAAATTCTTTCATTATTTAAAACTAGAATTTTTGATAGCTTGGCGTTATTTGCGGGCTAAAAGAAGAGAAGGTGGAGTTTCTACTATTGCTTGGTTTTCATTTTTAGGAGTTGCGCTAGGTGTTGCAACTCTTATTGTAGTTCAGGCAGTAATGGTTGGTTTCAAGGAAGAATTCACTGACCGTATAATTGGTGCAAATCCTCATTTGGTAATTCATAAAAGTGTATTTGTTGATGTCGATAAGATAATTAATATTAAAACTAGTAATTCTTTAATCAAAAAAATTTCAAATATAGAAGGGATAGTTCACTCATATCCTGTTATTACAGGTCAAGTTATGGGTGCAAATGAAGGTAAATATTCTGGATTACAAGTAATTGGAATTGATGAAAATGATTTAAAAAAAATAAATTTGATAGCTCATCCTGAGAAAAAGGTTGGAATCATAGATAATTTTCATATGGGTTTATCGATTGGAAATGGAGTTGCTAATAATCTTGAAATTGGAATTGATCAAAGCTTACGTCTTATTTCTCCAGATGGTTTAAAAACAATTTTTGGAACTACACCTAGAATAGGTGATTTCCCTGTAAAATACATTTTTAAAGTTGGTCGATATGATATTGATAGATATAGGATATATATGCCACTTTTAGATGCACAAGAATTTTTTAATAAAGAAAACCAAATCGATAAAATCAATGTCCTCATAGAAAATCCATCAAAGACGGAAGAAACAAAATTAAACCTTAAAAATTTATTAGGTAGTGATTATGAAATTTGGACCTGGAAAGATTATTCAGGCGCTTTCCTAAGCGCTCTAGACGTTGAAAGGCGTGTAATGTTTATTATTTTATCATTGGTAATTTTAATAGCAGCTCTTAACATAATTTCTGGTCTTATTATGCTGGTTAAAAATAAAAGAAAAGATATTGGAATATTACGTACAATGGGATTAAGCCAAAACTCTATAGTGCGAATATTCATCATTTGTGGTTCTCTTATTGGTGTTTTAGGAACTATTTCTGGATTAATCTTAGGTACTTTATTTTCATATTACTTACCTGATTTACAAGTTTTAATTGAAGAAAGCCTAAATCGGGAGCTATGGAATCCAGAATTAAGATTTCTAACTGAAGTACCTGTTAGAATAAGAATAATTGATCTATCTTACATTAGTTTTGTTTCATTAACATTATCAATAATTGTCACAATATTTCCTGCAATAAATGCTGCAAGGCTTGATCCTGTAGAGGCCTTAAAACATGAGTGAAACTGTTTTAGAGTTAGTTGAGGTTTCAAAAATTTTTAATGAGCATAGTTCTAATAGATTAACTATTTTTCAAAATATGAATTTAAAAATAAAAAATTCTGAATTAGTTGGTATTATTGCTCCATCTGGAACGGGGAAAACTTCATTATTAAACATTTCTGGTTTGTTGGATTTGCCTACTCATGGTGAAGTCAAAATAATTGACAATAATACAAGAGCACTTTCTATAGAAATGAGAAATAATATAAGAAGAAAGCATATTGGATTCGTATTTCAGTCAGGCAATCTAATCAATGAATTTAATGCAATTGAAAATGTTGCATTATCAAGAGTTATTAAAGGTTACAATTTTTCAGATTCATTGGGGTATGCAAAAAAGCTATTGATAAATGTTGGTTTAAAAGATCGGCTTTACAGTAGACCACTTCAATTATCCGGTGGTGAAAAACAACGAATAGCTATTTGCAGAGCGATTGCAAATGATCCTAAACTTCTTTTAGCAGATGAGCCTACAGGAAATTTGGATAAAGAAAACTCACAGTTAATTTTTAATTTATTTATTGAGATGGTAAAGAAAAAAAATGTGGCAGCTTTAGTTGCCACCCATAATTTGGAGTTAATTAAAAAGATGGATAGAGTTCTAATTTTAACAAAGAATGGCTTTAAAGAAATGAAGCAATAACTAGTTGAAACATAAGTTCTTCAAATTTATCCATTCGTCACTAGTGATATTAATCTTCATATTATTTGAATTAGTTTGAACGAAATTTTCCCAGATATAATTATTAAAGTTCATTTCAAAAATTGGATTAAGACCGAATAAAAATGACAAAATTGTGATTAATTTTTGGTTTTTTAAAAAATATTTAAAAATTATTCTTTGCTTATATGAATAAGTTGCAACTTGAATTATTTGTTTAAAATTGGAGGCTTGCTTTTGATTTTGAAGCCAATTAAACGGAACTATTATTTTTCCTCCTGGAAATAGCATTGGTTTTGTCCAACCATTCTTAATTATTATTATGTCTAGAAAATCTTTTTCTTGAAAAAAATTATTTAGTTTCTTTTCAAGATCATAAATATTTTTGTCATTGTTACAAATCTCAGTATTCTTTTTAAATTTATTAAAATTTTCGTAATAATAGATAAGTTCATAATGAGGTTCAGTTATTTCTACAATTATTTGTCTCAATATTTTTGGGAAAAAAAATAATAATATCAGGGATAAGCAAATTACAAAATACTTTAGTGGTTTTGTTAATCTGGATTCTTTTTTATTTATCTGTGCCTTTAAATTACAGATCAAAATAATTGCATTTATCATCTCCTTATCATCAATTATAAGCTGTTCAATCTTATTCAGCTCTTGGCTAAATATTGTTTTTTCTTCATCTTTTGAAATAACAATAATGGAATTAAAATTCCAGTGATCAAGTGGAAAAGCATTTTTATCAGAAATAATTATTGATGACTTTCCAAAAGATATAATGACTGATTTGGGTGGAGAGTTTGCATTCTCAATCCAAACTGCTTTTGCCTCAAGCCTGCTAAATTTTTTTAATGCAGTCATGGAAAAAATTATTTTAGATCAGGATGTGTATATTGTTTATTTTCTAGGACTTTTCGTAAATCTATTTTTGAAATTTTACCTGTAGCGGTATGAGGAATTTGATCCACAAAGATTATATCGTCAGGAATTTGCCATTTTGCAACATAGGATTCCATAAACTTAAAAATTTGTTCTTTCGATATATTTGAGTTTTCTTTTGTAACTACAACTAATATCGGTCTTTCATCCCACTTTGGGTGAGTTACACCAAGAGCAGCAGCCTCAACTATTTCAGGATGTCCAACAGCTGCATTTTCTAGATCAATGGAGGATATCCATTCACCTCCTGATTTTATAATATCTTTTGACCTATCAGTAATTCTCATGTATCCATTTTTATCTATAGTAGCGACATCACCAGTATCAAACCACCCAAAATTATCTACAGCTTTATTATCTATTTTTAGATATTGTTGAACAACTGCTGCTCCACGTGACCATAATTTTCCTTGAGTTATCCCATCATTTGGTAATTTATTTCCATTATCATCAGTAATTTTTAATTCTACAGTAAAAGGTGGGTGCCCTGTTGTTTCTTGTATAGAAATTTTTTGTTCTTCATTTAATTCTAGTATTTCAGGTTTAAAAGAGCATATTGTACCTAAAGGCGACATTTCTGTCATTCCCCAGGCATGAAGTACTTGTACTCCAAAATCTTTTTGGAAAGTTTCAATTACTGCTCTTGGACAAGATGATCCACCAATGATAACTCTTTCTAAAGTGGATAACTTTAATTGATTAGATTTTAAATAATTCAAAAGCAATAACCAAATAGTGGGAACTGCAGCAGTGACTGTTACACCTTTCTCTAACATTTCGAATAAAGCTTCAGGAGTCATTTCTCTACCAGGCATTACCATTGAAGCACCAACAAGTGGTGCAGTATAACCAATAGACCAGCCATTAGCATGAAACAATGGAACTACTGGCATAACTCTATCTCTTGAAGATAAATTAAGCATATCGGGAGAGGCTGACGTCATTGCGTGTAAAACGTTTGATCTATGTGTATATACTACTCCCTTTGGATTACCTGTTGTTCCAGATGTATAACAAATACCACAAGCTTCTTTTTCATCGCCTTTAATCCATTCAAAATCTTCATCTTGCTCTTTCAAGAGTTCTTCATAGCAGATTATATCAGGAATAGTAGATTTAGGCATATTGTCTAAATCTGAAATAACTATTACATTTTGAACTGTTTTACAGGATGAAATTATCTTTTCTATTATTGGTAACAAATCATTGTCAATGATCAGTATTTTGTCTTCAGCATGATTAATAATGTAGGTCAACTGTTGAGAAAAAAGCCTTGGATTTAGTGTATGGTTAATAGCGCCAGATCCAGGTACTCCATACCATATTTCTAAATGACGTGCAGTATTCCACGCCATAACTCCTATCCTGTCTCCTTTATTTATTCCTAATTTTATAAGTGCTTTAGATAATCTTTTTGAATTTTTATAAATTTTAATCCAACTAGTTTCAATAATAGGGCCTTCAGTGTTTCTACTGATTATTTTCCGGTTTGGATGATATCTTGCTGCATGATCTATTATCTCAGACACTCTAAGAGAAAATGGTTGCATAAGATTATCCATAAACTTTTCCTTTCACATTTTTAATTATCAACTATTATTTTTTAAAAAAAATATTTAAATAATTTCAGTTTGTAGAAGGTATTAACAATATTCATAAAAAGAAAGATTTTCTGATGCTAATTTTTTTATCAAACTTCCAGCAGAAAATCTATCACCGAATTTAACAGAAAATTCATCACATTTTTTATATACCCATGAGGCCCCCTTTAAATCCATCCAACCAAAAGGGCCTCCTGCCCAGGGTATACAACCCCAACCTAAAATTGCACCTACATCGCCTTCTCTGATATCTAGAAGTACTTTGGATTCTAGCGCTCTAGTTGCTTCTAAGCATTGAATTAATGCTAAACGATCCTTAATTATGTCAATATCAGGCTGAACACTAAGTATTTCAAAATTATTTCCTATTCCTTCCCAGAAACCGTTTCTCTTACCTTTTTCATCATAATTATAAAAACCAGAATTTGTTTTCTTACCAAATCTCTTGGCGTTATACATAATTGATAAAACACTAGCGATTTCGTCCATTAGTTTATTTGTACCAATTGCTTTTCTAGTTTGTTCAGAAATATTCATGGCTAAATCAATTGAAACCTCATCAATTAATTGCAATGGTCCTAATGGCATTCCTAATTGTAGTGCTGCATTTTCAATTAGTTGAGGTAGAATTCCCTCCTTAACCATTAATAAACCTTCGTTAATATATGGTATTATGCATCGATTTGCATAAAAACCTCTTGCATCATTAACAATTATTGGAGTTTTTTTAATTACTCTTACAAAATCGAAAGCTTTAGCAATACTTTTTTGACTTGTATTATTACCCTTAATAATTTCAACTAAATTCATCTTATGTACTGGACTAAAAAAATGAATACCAATAAATTTTTCTTGGTTATTCACTGATTTTGCTAGTTCTGAAATAGGAAGAGTTGAAGTATTGGAGGCAATTATTGTGTCTTGTCCAATATTATTTTGTATTTGGTTTAAAACTTTTTCTTTTATTTCAATATCTTCAAAAACTGCTTCTATAACTAGATTTACAGCTTTTAAATCTTCATAAGAATTAGAAGGAGTAATCCTATCCAAAACTTCTTTCTTCTGTTCTTCAGTTATTTTGCCCCTTCTTAAACCTAATAACAAAATTTGATCTATGTCATTTATACCTTTTTTAGCAACTTCAATATCTTTATCAATTAAGGTAACATTCATTCCATTAAGTGCAGCAGTATAGGCTATACCAGTACCCATCATACCAGCACCCACGACACCTATTTTTTTAAATATGGTTTTTTTACTATTAACAGATGGTCGTTTTAAACCTTTTTCTAAAGCAGTCTTATTGATAAAGAGTGTTCTTATCATATTTTTTGTACTCTTCTCGCTTAATATTTTAGTAAACCACCTTGCCTCTATTCTTAAGGCATTATCGAAATTAGTTAATGCTCCTTCATAAATTGCAGATAACAAATACTTTGCTGCAGGGTATAAATTTTTTGTTTTTGAACTTATCATTGCTGAAGCACCTACAAATGTCATAAATCCATTTGGGTGATAAGGGGCACCTCCTGGCATTTTAAATCCTTTTTTGTCCCATGGTTTAGTTATATCTTCTTTTGTTGCATTCAAAATCCATTTTTTTGCGTCCTCAATTAAATCTAAAGGACTTGAAACTTCATTAATCAGTCCAATTGTTTTAGCTTTTTTTGCTGAAAACATTCTTCCCTCCATCAATATTGGGGCACTTGCCATAAGTCCTAGCATTCTACTTACTCTAGTGGCTCCACCTGCTCCAGGAAACAGGCCAACTAAGATTTCTGGTAATCCTATTTTGGTATTTTTAATGTCTGCAGCAATTCTATGATGACAAGCCAAACCAATTTCTGTGGCAATACCTGCCGAGAGACCATTACAGGCCCATACAAATGGAATTGCTTTTTTTTTAGTGTTAGTATCTGTCCCACCTAATTCAATTTTTCTTAGAAACTTATGAGCACGCATTACAAATTGAAATATTTCTTCTTTATTTTTTGACTGGTCTTGTAAATGTGCAAGTACATTTAAATCCATACCAGCAGAAAAATTATCTTTATTAGAAGTAATAATTACCCCTTTTAAACCATTGTTTTCGAATAATTCATCTAGAATTTTTTCTATTTCATCAATACCTTCGATTGTAAGTACATTAAACTTTTTATTTGGAACGTCCCACTTTATAACTGCAATGTTATCACTTCCAATTTCATAACTAAAATCTGACAAATTATTTCTCCGTTAAACTCGTTCAATGATAGTAGAACTACCCATACCTGAGGCTACACATAAAGAAATTAAAGCTATGTTTTTATTTGATCTCTCAAGTTCATCAAGTGCAGTTCCTAAGATCATGGTTCCTGTTGCACCTAAGGGATGACCCATAGCAATTGCTCCACCATTAATATTTACCTTTTCGTGTCCAACATCAAAGGCTTGCATAAATCTAAGTACTACTGAAGCAAAAGCTTCATTTATTTCAAAAATGTCAATATCTGAAATTTTCATTTTAGCCGACTTTAGAACTCTTTCAGTGGCAGGTATCGGGCCCGTTAACATAATAGTTGGATCAGTTCCTACTCTTGAAGTAGCTATAATTTTGGCTCTTGGTTTTAGATTAGCAATTTCACCAAACTTTTTATTACCAATAAGTACTGCGGCAGATCCATCAACTATCCCACTAGAATTACCAGCATGATGTATATGATGGATCTCTTCTAATTCGGGATATTTTTGGATAGCTACATTGTCAAAGCCAGGCATATTCTGTCCCATTTCTTTGAAACTAGGGTTTAAAGCTCCTAAGCTCTGCATAGTGGTGTCAGGTCTTAAATGTTCGTCTTTTTCTAAGATCTTAATTCCATTTACATCACAAATTGGTACGATTGAATTTTTAAATCTATTTTCAAGCCACGCATTATTTGCTCTTTTTTGGCTTTCGACTGCAAAATTATCAGCATCATCTCTTGAGAAGCCGTATTTTGTTGAAATTATGTCTGCAGAAATTCCTTGTGGTACAAAATAAGTTTCCATTGCAAGAGTTGGATCAACTGCAATAGCTGCACCATCTGAGCCCATTGGTATTCTGCTCATCATTTCTACACCACCAGCAACATAAGCAATTCCAGCTCCTCCCTTTACTTGGTTAGCAGCTAAATTAACAGACTCTAAACCACTTGCGCAAAATCTGTTAATTGAAAGTCCAGGAGTACTTTGGCAGTAGCCTGCTTTTAAAACAGCCGATCTTGAAAGACATCCTCCCTGTTCGCCTATTTGAGTAACATTTCCCCATATCACATCATCTATAATTGAAGTATCTAACTGGTTTCTATCCCTAATAGCTTTTAGAATCTCTGAGGAAAGGTACACAGAAGTAAGTTCATGCAGAGAGCCATCACTCTTTCCTTTTCCTCTCGGACTTCTAATAGAATCATATATATATGCCTCTTCCAAATTTATCTCCCTAATAAAATGAGTATTTATAATCTAAAAAATATATACGTTAAACCTAAAATTGATCATTATTTAAGGACATAATAATTTTATCCCCTTCAATAATTTTTTTTGTCAAATAACCTGTTTTTGGAAGTATATTCTTCATATAGTACTTACCTGTTAATATTTTTCCTTCTTGAAAGGAATTATTGTCAATCTCATTATTTTTTCTGTAAATTATAGCTGCCATTTTTGCCCACATAAAGCCAATACAAAAATTACCTAGTAAGTGTAGAAAATCTGATGCGCCAGCTAGTGCACAATTAGGGTTTTTTAAGCCATTGAGTAAGAAAAAATTGAGTGCCTCCTCTAAATTTCTTTTAGAATCTTTTAAGGGTAATATAAATTCTTTATTAAGGTCCTCTAATTCAGCATTTTCTTTAATGAAGTTTTGAACTAATTCATTTAAGTACATTATACTTTGACCTCCATTAGAATTAAGTTTCCTTCCAACTAAATCAATGGCTTGGACACCATTTGTCCCCTCATAAATCATTGCAATTCTTGAATCTCTTACAAACTGGCTCATTCCCCATTCTTCTATATAGCCATGACCTCCTAAAACTTGCTGACTAATAACAGTCATTTCAAAACCTATATCACTCAAATATCCTTTAATTACAGGAGTCAGAAGTGATGCGAGACCATAGGCATTTTCATCCATAAGATGATTACTTTTATCTAGTAAAGAAGCTACCCAAATTGATAAAGCTCTCCCTCCCTCGATAAATGATTTTTGATCTAGCAAATTTCTTCTAATATCAGGATGATTAATTATGGGTTTTGAAGTATCACTTAATTGACCATTACTAGAAAAAGATTTTCCCTGTATTCTTTCTTTAGCGTAAATAACACTATTTTGATATGCAATTTCTGACAATGCTATACTTTGAACTCCAACACCTAATCTTGCTTCATTCATCATAGTAAACATTGCTTTTAACCCATTATGTTCTTCCCCTAGTAAATAACCAGTTGCACAGTCATAATTCATAACACATGTAGCGTTGGCATGAATTCCCATTTTTTTTTCAAGAGAACCAACTTTTACATTATTTCTTTTTTTAATACTTCCATCTTTATTAGGAATAAATTTTGGTACAATAAAGAGAGAAAGTCCTTTAATACCTTTTGGTCCACCTGGTATTTTTGCTAAAACTAAGTGGATAATATTTTCTGCTAGATCATGTTCACCAGCAGATATAAAAATCTTTTGACCCGATATTAAAAAAGTATCTTTGTCAATTTTTTCAGCTTTTGTTTTTATTAAGCTTAGATCAGTACCACAATGTGGTTCAGTCAAATTCATTGTTCCTGTCCATTCACAAGAAACAAGTTTTGGTAAATATAATTTTTTTTGACTTTCATTACCATATTTTAAAATGGCTCCGTATGCACCATGAGTTAAAGCTTGATAAATAGTCAACGAAATATTACAGGAAGAAAATATTTCACCTAGTAATATTGATATCGAAGTAGGCAAACCTTGTCCCCCAAACTCTGGGTCACAATCCACACCAGTCCAACCATCCTCCCTTAATTGTTTAAAGGCATCTATAAATCCTTTTGGGGTAACTACGGTTTCATTTTCGAGTTTACATCCCTCTACATCGCCAATTCTATTTAATGGTAAAAAAACGTTAGAAGCTAATTTTCCAGCCATTTCAAAAATTTCACTGGTAAAAGCTTCATTTAATTCACTAAAAGAATTCATATTCTGTTGTGAAATTTTTAAAAACTCGTGCAGTAAAAAATTATATTCATCAATGGGTGTTTTATAGGTAATCAATTATTTAACTCCAATTACTATAAATTTTTTAAGATCAATTCTCATTTAATTTTATTCCTTTTGATACCAAAACCTCTTGACCCCATTTTAACATTTTTTTCAAATCTTCAATAGCTGACTCTAGTTCTTCTTTTTGGTTCATCATTACTTTAAGTCTCTCGTTTGCAAGTTCATAAGTTTTTAATAATTGAGTTTTTTGTTGGTCACCTATATCATAGAGATTTAGAAGTTGTCTGATTTCTTCCAAAGAAAATCCAAAACGCTTACCTTGTAAAATTAATTTTAATCTAGCTTGGTCCCTTCTTGTGAAAAGTCTTCTTTGTCCTTCTCTTATTGGAAAAAGTAACTCCTTAAATTCATAAAATCTAAGTGTTCTTGGTGTGACTTTATATATGTCACACATCTCCTTTATTGATCTAAATTCTACATCTACTTTGTTCATCTATAATTTCCCTTTAATAATACAAAATCTTACCTTAACGTAAACGTCAATATTAACCTTACGTTACACGATCATAAGATAATTTAAGTATAAAATTTTAAGTAGTTCTTATTTTAGATAACCATAATATAAATTATGGTCAGTATATTTGCTTTTTTTTTAAAAAATGATTTTGATCGCTAAATTTAAAAATATTGATAGCAAAAGGGTATTAAAAATTGCACTACCAATAATGCTTACCAACATAACTGTACCATTACTAGGTTTTGTAGATACAGTAGTAATAGGACAACTTGGAGATGCCAAATTAATCGCTGCTCTAGGTTTAGGTTCGATCTTAATAACTACTCTTTATGGATTATTTGGCTTTCTAAGGATGGGAACTACAGGTTTAGCTGCTCAAGCAAAAGGGTCAGAAAAATATAATGAAGTTTTTTTTATATTAATTAGGGGATTATTGACTGGCCTAATTTTAGGTCTCATAATTTTAATAATTTCTAATCCTATCTTTAATATATTTTTTCTTTTATCACCAGCTGAAACAAATGTAGAAATATTAGCTATACAGTATATTGAAATAAGGGCTTTGTCTGCTCCATTTGCTATTGCCACAATCCCAGTTATTGGGTGGTTAATAGCTTTAGAAAAAACAAGAAGTATTTTTTATATTCAAATTTTTATAAATTTATTAAATGTTTTGTTAAATTTATTTTTTGTTTTTTATTTGGAAATTGGAATTTCGGGAGTTGCTTATGCAACTGTGATTTCGGAATTTTTTGGATTTTTTCTAGCATTATTAATAAGCTACAAATCCATAAGTAACTTTCCTAAGCTTTTAATAAAAAAAGTTTTTGAAAAAGAAAAATGGAAAAATCTCTTTAATATAAACAGTAACATTTTCTTGAGATCTCTATTGCTTGAATTAGTATTTATAAGCTTTTTCTTTTGGGCATCTAGCTTTGGAACAAATATACTTGCAACAAATCAAATATTAATTCAATTTTTACATATTTTTGCCTATGCTTTAGATGGATTTGCATTTGCAGGTGAAGTATTAGTGGGTATTTCTTATGGTAAGAGAAGTATTAGTTATATACGGAAATCAATTATTTTATGTACTATCTGGTCTTCCTTAACCGCTTTTTTGTTATCCTTAATTTTTTTTACTTTTGGAGATACAATAATTAATTTTATGACGAATGCAGATGAAGTTTTAAACATATCGAAAGACTTTAAGATTTGGATAATTATTGTTCCTTTATGCAGTTTTCCAGCATATATATTGGATGGTATCTTTTTTGGAACAACTCATACAGCTGAAATTCGAAAGGCTATGATATTTTCTACAATATTTTATTTTTTAACTGCACTTATTTTAACTTCGAAATTCCAAAACGATGGTTTATGGCTTGCTCTTAATCTTTTCCTTATAATGAGAGCATTAACCCTTATTTATTACTATCCAAATATTGAGCGATCAGTTTCATCCATTAAAAATTGAAAATTTTTTGAACCAACTGCTTCAGATATATTACTAAAGCCATCTTTTTTTACGAGTGTATTCATTTCATCGAGAATTTTATTTAATAAAATGGGTCCATTATATGTAAGAGCAGTATAAAGTTGGACAGTAGTTGCGCCAAGGCATATTTTTTTATAAGCATCTTGACCATTAAATATTCCACCTACTCCTACTAATGGAATAGTGCCTTTGGATAGAAAATATAATTTAGCAAGAATAATATTTGATTTTTGAAATAAAGGCTTACCAGATAAACCACCAGACTTTTGGGAATTCTTACTTATAAAATTAAAGTCTCGATTAACAGTAGTATTTGTAGCAACAATTCCAGCAATTTTATGAATTTGGCATAATTTCACTATTGTTTTTAATTCTTCATCGTCCAAATCAGGAGATATTTTTATCAATATTGGCTTATTAATCTTTTTTTCTTCGTTGTTTGAATTAATTCTTTTAAGTAATTCATCTAGGTTTTCTTTCTTTTGTAAAGACCTTAGCATATGAGTATTAGGACTAGATATGTTAATTGTGAAGTAATCAACTTCTTTTGAAAAGTAAGAAATTACCTCAATAAAATCGGATACTTTATCATTACTGTCTTTATTTGCCCCTACATTTATTCCTAATACTCCATGATTATATTTTTTAATATTTTTTTTAATTTTTATCATTCCTTGATTATTAAAACCAAGTCTATTTATAAGAGCATTATCTTCATTTAACCTAAAAATTCTTGGCCTCTCATTACCATATTGAGGTTTTGGTGTAACTGCACCAATTTCTACTATACCAACTCCTAAATTGAATATCCCCCTAATGGCTTCACCATTTTTATCAAATCCAGCGGCAACTCCAATTGGGTTATTAATCTTAACGTTAAAAAAAGAAGTATTTAAAAATTCAAATTTTTTTTTTGAAAAAAATTTGGAAAAAAAATTATATTTTAAAAGAATTAATGCAAAAAAATGAGCCTTTTCCGGTTCAAAAAACTTTGCGATAATTATCAAAAATTCGTTGATTTTTTTGATCAAGAAATCCCCAGCAATTGTTAATTAATAATTTTTATCGAATAGACATAATCTCTTAATAATAACTTACCATAATAATGAGGAAAGTATTCATTATTTCGCGATACATCCCATTTTAAATTTGGATCTGAAGAATTAAAATTAAAGGCAGATATATATAAATTTCTTTCATCGTTAAAATGTTTATAAACTGTTGCCCAGATCTGAGATCTTGTTGAAAGATGTATAAAGCCATCTTCACTATCTGATGCTGAACCTTCAAAATAAGATTCATCTAAAAATTTTTTATAATCTTTTTCACTGAATAATTTATAAATCAACAATTGAATGAGATTAATTTATTAGTTTGAATTAATAGTTAAGCAATATTCTTTATGAATTATTTAAAACATTTAAATTTCCCTTTCAAGTAAAAGTATACGCATTGTACTTATTTAATTTCTCTGCTAATATTATTTTAAGATTATAAGTGTTATGCCTAAACCGTCTGTTTGACCGTTAATGCTGCAAAATATGATTTCACCGAAGCCGGCTCGGTTTTGCCGGTAGCTTGAAAAAAGGACAATAGAAATGACTAAAGGTATAGTTAAGTGGTTTAATGCAAATAAGGGTTTTGGCTTTATTCAACCTGAGGGTGGTGGGAAAGATGTTTTTGTTCACGTTACTGCTGTAAGAGAAGCAGGTTTAGAAACCTTAGATGAAAACCAGGAAGTTGAGTTTGAAATGGTAGATGGCCGTGATGGCAGACAATGCGCTGGAGAATTGAAGGTTGCATCTGAATAACTTATTTAATCCTCTGGGATAGTTAGTCCTCTATAAACTTCTGGATCCCATTCACAAGCAAAACCATCGCCGTCTGGGTCCAAGTTGAATTTGTCTGAATATGGTCCTCCTGACTTCAAAAATTTTCTTTGGGCATCATCTTTAGTTTTAAATTTTAAGCATTGATTCCAGTTGCTGTATATATTTAAACCTATCCTAGTAAATAATTTTTCACCCTTTTTATGAGTTGTATCTCTGGCGTACTTTGCTACGTTTACTTCGTCTGAAAATTCTATCGAATTAACTACTTCTATTTCA
>OCVP010000385.1_pt1 | contig 20349 bp, 20 predicted proteins | sample 1539171 | NCBI WGS metagenome assembly OCVP01 (sample SAMEA51879418, study PRJEB22527) | metagenome
TCCTGGTCAGGAGATTGCGGATGGATGGGAACCTTCCATACGTTAGTAAAGCCGGTACCAGAGCAATGGGGATTGGATTCCTTAGGAGGAATGAAGCGGGCCGTCATCAGAAGTGCCGAGTGACGGCCCGAAAGGAGATGAAGCATGTTAAAGCTTCTAGCGAAGATGAAGAACCTCTAAACACCTCGCTATTTTTTATGAAAGCGATTTTTGAAGAAGCTGAAAAAGAAGCATCACTTTCACTGCGGATGTTTTGAGCCACCGTCCGCTGGGCTGAATAATGAGTCTTGAAAAGCAATACATCATAACCCTTCATCGATGTCAATATAAAAAATATAATTATATGGAGTCTGATGTATAAGCATAAGAATGCAGAGTCTCTTCGACCCCATAGACACTTAGAAAGGTTTAGAAACAATATGATATAAAAATGAAATGAATCTTTTATTAAGAAATTAATTTATTAATTCTTCATTTCATTTTCATAACACGTTCTCTAGCAATGGCTGAAAAAAATTCGGAAATCAAAACCAGGATAATGATTGAAACTAAAATCGCTGAAACTCTTTCTGTTTCAATTTGAAGAACATTTCTTTTTAAGTACCATCCCATTCCACCGGCACCAAAGAAGCCAACTACTGTGGCAGCTCTAAACGCCACATCCCATGTATATATCGCTATCCCTGTTAGGGCAACTCTAACTTGCGGAAGAACACCGAAAATCATGACTTGAAAAAGGTTTGCACCAGTTGCTCGCATGGCTTCTACAGGCCCCATATCTACAGATTCAATTTCTTCAGCCAAAAGTTTGCTGGCAAATCCAGCACAGAAAAAAGTTAAGGCTAAAACACCTGGTAGCATGCCAAAACCGAGAATGGATACAAAAATAATGGCCCATATCATTTCATGAACCGCTCGAAATCCCATGGTTACTAGACGAGCAACAGGATAAACAAATCGCCTAGAGGGGGTTAAATTAAATGCTCCAAGCCAACCAAGAGGTAAAGTGATGATTAGGCCGAATAACGAACCCAGATAAGCCATCTGGATTGTTTCCAGAACATATTCCATGTAATCCAAATCAGCGATGTACTCAAGATCTGGAGGATAATACCTATTGGCTAGGGTATACCCCATCCGTTGGAGCATCCCTACAAGCCTATCTAAAGGGATTTCAAGGTATTCAATTGAATAGGTTAAAAACAAAAGAATAGAGATCCATATCCCTAAACTGATATAGGAATCAGGATACTTGATACGACTCCAATCTTTTTTTTGTTTTTCTGCCATAAAAAAACGATTTAAATCACTCTTTTTCGCATTTTGTGAGAAACAAATTCACCAATAACAATGATTCCTAATATTGAAATGATCACTGAAGTTACCCCATGAAAATTAAAAGTATTCATCTGTCTAAAGAAAACAAGACCAAGTCCTCCAGCACCAACAAGACCGAGTATTGCTGATCGACGTATGTTAATTTCCCACTCAAAAATGATGACCCCTAAAATTTGTGGAATAACTTGTGGAATTATCGCATATATCAAAACTTGAAAACCATTTCCTCCAGCCGAACGGATCGCTTCTATCGGACCAACATCTATATCCTCAATTGCTTCTGAAGACATTTTGGCTATAAAACCGACTGACCTGACGGCGATCGCACAAATTCCTGAAAGAGCTCCTAAACCAAATACAGCCACAAAAAAAAGAGCCCATACAATTTCATGAATTGAACGGCTAAGGGTCATTAATAGTCTGCCAAGAGGGTAAGTCAAAGGTTTGAATGGAGTAATGTTTTTCGCTCCAAACCATGTGGCAGGAATGCATATTATAACACCAACAAAAGTTCCTAATATTGAAATCATAAATGTTTCAATTGAAGGAACGATAAGATCCTGGAATAAACTAAAATCGACACCTATAAAGCGACCTGCACTGGATAAAACGTCTGATAAACTCCCCATACGCTCCCAGTCTGTGTCTTCAACAATGGTTACATCAACACTCCAAATAACCATTATCAACAAGATTAAAAAAATAAAAATATTTCTTAATCTTTTCTTTTGTCGATAAATAATAATTTCTTCTGATTTCAAAATATGATCATCCAAATATTTGGTTTTTCTTATAACACTTCCATCGCATAAATCTCATTCAGCTTTTCTTCACTGAGATTATTAGGATCACCTTCAAACATCTTCGTACCTTCTTGAATCCCTACAATTTTATTACAGAATTCAGTGGCCAATTGTACATCATGAATATTACAAAGACATGGGACTCTTAATTCAAAAGCCATTTCTTTAACAAGGGTCATTATTTCACGCGATATCTTAGGATCTAAAGAAGATGTTGGCTCATCAAGAAGTAACAATTCAGGCTCCTGCATCAATGCTCTCGCAATTCCAACTCTTTGCCTTTGTCCTCCGGAAAGCTCATCTGCACGTTTGTCAATGTGATCAATTAAACCTACACGTTCGAGGAGTTCAATAGCACGATCTATATCTTTACGAGGATAAGCTTTAAACAAGGTCCTTATGTTACCAATATAGCCCAAACGTCCTGACAATAGATTGTCCATGACACTCATACGATTTATCAGATTAAATTCTTGAAAAATCATTCCAATATCTCTTCTAACTCTTCGTAATTCACTTTTAGACATATTAGTAATATTTTGACCCTTAAAAATTATGGATCCAGATGAGGGTTCGACAAGCCTATTGATACAACGTATCAAGGTTGACTTACCTGCCCCACTTGGACCAATAATCGCCACAAAATCATTCTCAGCCACATCAAAACTTATACCTTTGAGAATTTCTGAACCGGAACTACTATAACTCGCATGAAGATCATTTACTTGCAGAACACTCATAATATGAAATGATAGCTAAGATTTAATTTTCAATTTAATGGTCGAAAACAAAAATTAAATCGGCCAAAATAATTTTTGATTTCGGCCGATTTAAATTATAAGTGCTTATTTAACTTTTCTTTTTACGTTCATCTTTCGCTTTTTTTAGATCACGGATGATATTGTAATCATCAGAATGCATTTTCACAAAAGTATTAGATTTTACATTATCTAAAAATGCCTTTGAACCGGGCTGGCCTTTAAGGTTCAGAAAAGTTTCTCTTACTTTTGCTTTTATATCCTCACAAAGTGTATTTCTATACACAAACGGGTCTTGGGGGATAGGATCTGATTTCCATAAAATATTTACATCACTCAACTTAGCCTCACCTTTATTAACGACATTATCAAAACGATGAGAGGCAACAAAAGCCACATCAACTTTACCTTTCACAACAGCTACCGAAGATAATTCATGACTGCCTGTATAGACCACTTTCCCAAAGTAATCTTCCAGGTCCATACCGATTACCTTCGTAAAAGCCACTCTTGGCATCAAGTTTCCAGAAGTACTTCCAGGATCTGTCAGTCCAAGTAATGACCCTTTCAATGATTCAATTGAAGTATACTTACTTCCTTTTTTCGAAATAAGTACTCCTCTATATCCAGGCCCCTCTTCCTGCATATGACCGGGTCGTTTTGCATAAGTAGCGAAAACCTCTACACTAGGATCTTTTGAATTAGCAATTACATAGGTGTAGGGACCAAGAACTGCTATGTCTACAAAGCGACTGAGTAAACCTTCTACTACGGACGCATAAGAAGTAGGCATAAAAAAGTTGATTTTTTTGCCAGTTAATTTCGCCATCCTATCTGTAATGGGTTTATAAAGATTCAATTCTGCAACTGTTTCCTCCGTAGGAATCATTGCGAAAGTCAATGAATCCGGATTTTCACAATTAGCCGACATTGCATTATTTCCCAAGAACATCACAAAAAATATTGGAACACCAATTAATAGTAGTATTGATTTTTTAAGCATACATTTTCCTTTTTCTAAAGACCTTAATTAGCCATTATTATTTATAAAAATCAGTCAAAATTAAATTTGAAATTAAAAATAATTAAGACGTAATTAAAAAATTGAAGAATTTAATATAAAAGTCCCACCATAGGCATACTCCTGTATTAAGTTTCTGTTAGGATTTGCGAGACGATACTAAGCATCTAGTATAACAGATGTCAATATTTTTATTGGTTCAGAATTTTGGGAAGGTCTCATTCCTGAAGAAGAACTTCCTGACTTATTGATCATGTTCTTGCGGAAGCTATTGGTTTTTGGGCTATTTTATGTAACAAAAGGCGGGTTTATTGGGTGCATTTTTTTTTCTAAAAAGAAGTTATGAATGATTTTGATGTAATCGTGGTTGGAGGCGGAAACGCCGCTTTTTGTGCGGCACTTGCGGCCCGGGAATGCGGAAGCCGTGTTCTGGTGCTGGAACGTGCTCCCCTGGAAGTCAGCGGCGGTAACAGTCGTTACACCGCAGGCGCGTTTCGCTTTGCGTATGACGATGTCGGGCACATCCGGGAACTTTGCCCGGAACTCACCGAGGAACAGTTGGATATCACCGATTTCGGAAGTTATTCAACCGACCAGTTTTTTGATGACATGTATCGTCTGACGCGTTTCCGGACGGACCCTGATCTCTGTGAAACCCTGGTCACCCAATCCAGGGAAACCATGATCTGGCTTCAGAAAAACGGAATCCGTTTCATGCCGATCTATGGAAGGCAGGCTTTCAAGCATGAAGGACGTTTCAAGTTTTGGGGCGGACTGACCCTCGAATCCTGGGGAGGCGGCCCCGGATTGGTGGATGGAGAAACAGACCTCGCCCAAAAAGCAGGGATTGAGATCCGCTACAGTGCCAGGGTGCTTTCCCTGATCCATTCCGAATCAGGAGTGAATGGGGTGAAGGTGAGGATGGAAGGAAAAACCCATGAAATCAAGAGCCGTGCGGTGGTCCTTGCCTGCGGGGGTTTTGAATCAAACACCGAATGGCGCACCCGATATCTGGGACCGGGTTGGGAAATGGCCAAGGTCCGGGGAACTTGCTTCAACACCGGAGACGGGATCCGCATGGCCCTCGAGGTAGGAGCCTCCCCTTACGGAAACTGGTCCGGCTGCCATGCCGTCGGCTGGGATTACAATGCCCCGGAATTCGGGGATCTCGCCGTGGGAGACGGATTCCAGAAACATTCCTACCCATTTGGAATCATGGTCAATGCCACCGGCAGGCGCTTCGTGGACGAAGGCGCAGATTTCCGCAATTACACTTATGCCAAATATGGACGGGTGATTTTGGAGCAGCCTGACCAGTTCGCCTGGCAGGTTTTTGATCAAAAAGTGACCCACCTGCTGCGTGATGAATACCGGATCCGCCGTGTCTCCAAAGTGACTGGACAAACCCTCGCGGATCTCGCCGACAAAATGGAAGGGGTCGACAAACAGGGATTTCTGGACGAAATCCAGCATTACAACAATGCGGTTCAGCGGGGCATAAAATTCGATCCCAACGTGAAAGATGGAAGAGGTACGACGGGACTGGAAATCAATAAATCCAACTGGGCCAATACCCTCGACGAAGGTCCCTTCGAGGCCTACCACATCACCTGCGGCATCACCTTCACCTTCGGGGGAATCCGTGTTGATCCCAAAACAAGCCAGGTGATCAACGACGACCTGGAACCGATTCAGGGACTCTATGCTGCAGGAGAATTGGTAGGTGGGCTTTTTTACTTCAATTATCCCGGAGGCACAGGCCTCATGTCCGGTTCGGTCTTCGGCCGCCAGGCAGGAAACTCTGCAGGGAAGCTTTGACTGTTTAAGGTTTCTTCACGCGTTTCGTTCTTTGAGGAGCCTGAAAAAGAATGATCCTCTTTTTCCCTTCTCCCACAGGGAGAAACAAGGAACGACTCACTATTCATCCTTGACCGGCTTTTGAAATCGCAATCAGGACCAATCCGACACCGACACAGACCGTTCCGATGGCGATGCTCCAGGTGAGGGGTTCATGGAGCAGCCAGGCGGACAACAGCACGCCGCAGACCGGGGAAATGAAGCCGAAGCTGGAAACCAGGGTCGGGCTGTAGAATTTGTAGAGCAGTCCCATCGCCATGAACCCGAATCCGGCGATCACCACCCCCTGGTAGAGAATTCCGACAAGGGGAGGCCAGTCCAGGTTCTCCCAACGGATTTCCTCGAAGATTAATCCACCCAGCATAAAAGCCCAGAGGGCAAGAATCATCATCCAGACCACCACCCGGGTCGGCTCGGTCTGCCGGACCATCTGTGCGGAGAGGATCAGTCGGAAGCCAAGCAGCATCGCACTGAGCAGGACGATTGATGCTCCCCACACCGAAAATTCCTCAACACTGAGCCCTCCCCGACGCATCACGATCAGACTGGTTCCCGAAAACGCAATCGCCAGTCCCAGGGTTCGCAACAGCGTCAGCTGATCTCCCTTGATCATCACATGTGAGAAAAAAGCGGCAAACAGAGGAAAGGTCGAAATCAGAACCGAGGAAATGGCTCCTGAAGAAATTTCAAAACCCGCGTTCATGAGCCAGATCTGTATGAAAAAAATGAAACTGAGGATGGAAAAAGGCCTCAGCTCCTCGCGCTTGAGCATCATCGGAATGCCCTTGAACCGGGCCCAAATCAGAATGCAGAGAATGGCAATGGAAAAACGAAGGAAACCGCTCCACAACGGGGGAAAAACCTGAAGCCCGAATTTGACTGCCACCGGGTTTCCTCCCCAAAGCGCGTGGATCAGCGAAATCACTATTGCCGAACGGAAAGTAATTGCCATTCCTTCCTAAATGCTCAATTTTGGAAATTTATTTGACACTATCAAGTATATGGTTTAGGATGGTTTCATCATTAACATTGAACCCACATCAAGGAGATCATGATGGAACATTTAACCAAAGAAAGCTTCAAGAATAAGGTTTTTGATTTTGAATCAAATCAGGAGTGGAGTTTTGCCGGAGACAAGCCCTGCATCATCGATTTTTACGCGGACTGGTGCAATCCCTGTAAGGTCGTCGCACCCATCCTGGAGAATCTGGCAGAGGAGTACGAAGGAAAAGTCGACATCTACAAGGTCGACACGGAGAAGGAGCAGGAACTTGCCTCGATGTTCAACATCCGCAGCATCCCGTCGATTCTTTTTGTCCCCAAGGATGGAAAACCTCAGATGTCCATGGGAGCTTTGCCCAAAGAAAATTTCGTCCAGGCGATCAAGGATGTTCTCCAGGTTCCCGAGCAGACCGTTTCCTGAGCGGTACCTGGGATGAATTCAAATCCGTTGGCGGATGCAACCGGATCATTGAAGAAACATCCGGATTTTCCAGGACTGGCCGAATCGCTCTTCAGCCTGATCCATTACCGGAGCAGTGTTCAGAAAAAATGTGCACAGCTCGGAGAGATGGAATGCAGGCTTTTGAGCCTTTTGGCCGACGAACTGGAAGCGGTAAGGATGAATGAATTGGCGGAACGCCTCGGAGTTTCTGAAAGCCGGATCACAAGATTGGTGGAACGGATGGTGAAAAAAGGCCTGGTGACCAAACACCGTTCCACCCGGGACCGGCGAAGCTGGGAAGTCGGTATTTCCCGGCAGGGGATAGATGCCAATGTGAACGTTTCCGCCGTTTCCAGTGAAGTCCAGGCCGAGTTGATGGCCCGCTTGCCGGAAGCAGAACACGATTTGATTTACCGTAACGTCAAAACCTACATCGAAACCTTCCATCAAGTCCTGGAAAATAAAGACGCTGAACTGGAATCTTCCCAGGACCCATTGACGTAAATCCTGAAAAATGTCCTTGAATGCTCAAGGCAAGCCTTGGACTTGAGGCTAAGGATTTACTTTTTCTTCCGTTTCCAATGCATTATTTTAAGACTCACTGCATTGAATCCTCAAAAATCGATGAAATTTATTCTTAAATTATCATTGGCCATCCTGGTTTTGGCCCCGGTTTCCTGGGAAACGACACAGGCATCCAGCGATGTCATCCTGGTCAAGCAGGAGCGGATACTGAAGGAGGAATACCAGATGGTGCGTCAAATGAGGCACAGGCTGCGTTATCTGCTCGAGCAGCAGGACATGGAAAACACCCTTCAGGAAGGCGAGGATGTTTTCCAGGATCTCCAGCAGTTGGAGCAGTGGTTGGAGGAGATGAAGCGCAACCCTGAAAACGCCAATATGGAAGCACTGATGCAGATGATGCAGCAGTTGGAACAAAGGATGAATGAAAGCCTCGCGGAACAGGAGCAGACCCAGCAATGGCTGAATTCGCAGAATTCCCAAACCCCGCAGCAGCAACAGCAGCAGATTCCGCTTTCTTCGCTGATGGAGACGATGCGTGAATTGATCCGCCAGCAACGGTTCGATGAAGCCCAACAGCTTCTGGACCAGTTGATGACGGCCCTCAACCGCCAGCAACAAGATCTTCAGCAGTCCCTGGCTCAAAACAACCAGCAGCGTTTTTCCCAGACCAATCGGGATCTTCAGCAGATGATGTCCCAGGCCCAGCAGGCCCTGTCCCGGGAGAATCAGGTGCGAAAGATGCTGGAACCCCACAACGCCTCCCAAAAACTTCCTGAGGACGTGGCCAAACAGGCGGCTGAATTGCAGCGGCAAATCAGCGAACTGATCCGAAAAATGCAGTCCGGGTTAATGCAGCTTCCGGAATCATCGATGCTCAACACACGCACTCCCCGGAGGGAACTTCAGCTGGGCATGCAGGCATCCAGCGACACGGAAGGTAACCTTAAAAATTCCATGCCGATGCCTTCCTTCCAGTCCGCAGGGGATGCCAAGAACAGCCTCGAACGCCTGACTCAAAACCTGAACCAGCTTCAACAGCAGGCGCAGCAGATGTCAAACAACCAAATGATGGCCCAGAGAGAAGGGGGAGGAAGACGTTACTGGTCGGAAAAAAGCGTCAGGCCGATGAAATTCGAATATGAATTCCAGGCAAATCCACTCTTTCGGGAAAAAATCCAGAATCAGCAGGGACAGGATTCCCAGCGAAGAACCAAACTTCAGCAGCAGTATCTGCAGGAAGTGATGCGCTGATTCAGTAAATGGGTCGGGGTGAAGGGTCTGTGAGGGAAAATCAGACCTGCATCCTCATCACCTCTTCGTAGGCGGAGACGAGTTTGTTACGGATCTGAAGCATGAGCCTCATGGAAATGTCAGCCTTTTCCAGGGCGATCATGGTCCCGTGAATGTCCTTGTTTTCGGCGGTCAGCAACTCGACCTGCTTGGCCTCGGCGGTCAGCTGCTGCTGGTTGACCTGTTGGAGCAGTTTTTCAAAATTCTGTCCGATTCCTCCACCGGATCCGGAACCGTCTTCACGGGTCTGTCGGGCAAGGGCTTCCTGGGGACCGGTCGGTGAAACCGGGGGAAGTTTAAGATTCATGTGTTCTCCATCTGTTTTTACGCTGCATCGAAAACTTCACTTCATTCAAGAACCACTAAGTTAACCCATACCTCGTCCCAAATCCAGCGCTGACTGCCACATGCTCTTGGAGGCATTGAAAGCGGCCACATTCGCTTCGTAGGACCGTGAGGCTTCCATCAGGTTCACCATCTCCTGCATGGTGTTGATGTTCGGCATTGCCACATAGCCCTCCTCATTCGCATCGGGGTGTCCCGGTTCATACCTGAGGATCGGCGGTTTGGTATCCTGAACGATGCCCACCACCTTGACCTGGGTCGCGGTGTCCAGGGACCGTTCCTGGGCGCGGAGTTCGTCTTCGAATTTACGGTCGTTGGCCACGGCGGCAAAGATCACTTCACGCCGACGGTAGGGACCGCCCTGCGGAGTCCTCGTCGTGTTGGCGTTGGCCAGGTTTTCAGAAATGGTATTAACCCGCTGGCGTTGGGCGGTCATGCCCGAAACGCTAACGGAAAGAGAATCAATGATGCTCATGAACGTCCTTCTGCAATGGCGGATTTCAATCCGCGGAATTTGTGGGCCAGCATCCTTAAGGTGGCATTGTACATCAGCTGGTTTTCGGCAATTTTTGCCATCTCACGGTCCAGATCGACGGTGTTGCCGTCAAAATCCGGGTAAGGTGAAGCGCTTAAAATGCGCTGTGCCTCGACTTCATTTAAAGGCGGAGTGTTCCTCCCGTCAAAATGCCGGGAATCGGTCTGCTTCAGCGGTCCGGGTTGTTCCGCCTGCAACGCCTTTTCCAGACTCGCCCTGAAGACGAGGTCCTCTGCCTGATAACCCGGGGTGTCTTTGTTCGCCACATTGGATGCCAGCAGATCATGGCGGCTGGTACGAAAATCCAAGGATTTCTGGGCGATGGTGAAGATGTTGTTGCCGAATAGCCCTGACATACGTTATTGATTTTTCTTATGATTAATCAAACAAATCGGTTATGCTTTTGCCTCATGAAAATGCAATCAAGGGGCCATAGCATCCTTCGTTTTGAAGGGATATCAGACCTGGGTTCATGCAAGAAAAATGAAATGGGAAAATGCCGATTTCCATTAATTGGTTTTTGAAAAAATGAACGACGAGCGGAAAACCCTCTGGGGGGGCCATCTGATCCAGAATCCCGCACAGCAGAACGTCCAATTCTGTGCAGGACGCGACGTCCGTGAAGTGCCGATGGCGGATGAGATCCTTCTGCCTTTCGACATTTGGACCAACCGCGCCCATTGCATCATGCTGGAACAATGCGGGCTGATCCAAGGCACGCATCTGACCGGCATCCTGAACGGATTGCGGGAACTCGAAGATTCGATCGAGAAAGGAACCTTCAGGCTGAAACCGGAGTTGGAAGACGTTCATACCAACGTTGAGGTATTTGTCAGCGAAGCCCAGGGAGCGGACGCAGGAGGACGGATGCACATCGGCAGAAGCCGTAACGACCAGTCAGCCTGCGATATGCGGCTTTATCTTCGCAACCGGGCTATCAAACTGTTCGGGGAATTAAAAAATTTTGCCGAAACCCTGCTTGGTCTCGCTGAAGAACATACCGGGACGGTGATGCCGGGTTTTACCCATTACCAGCCTGCCATGATCACCAGTTGGGGGCACTGGCTCTGTGCTTATGTTCAGGGGCTTTGCAGGGATCTGGAACGGCTTGGTTTTACCCTCAGGCTGGTCAATCGTAACCCGTTGGGAGCGGCTGCCGGATTCGGAAGTTCCTGGCCTCTCAACCGTGAATTGACCACCGAGTTATTGGGGTTTGATCGTGTGGAAAGCAACTCGCTGGACTGCATCGTTTCCCGTTGGGAAAATGAAGCCCAGCTGGCCCATGCCTTCAGCATGTTGATGAACCGCCTCAGCGTCATCTCCCAGGACCTGATCATTCTCAGTCTGCCCTACCTGAAGATGGTCCGCATCGATGACGGATTCGTCACCGGGTCCTCGATCATGCCGCAGAAAAAGAATCCGGATTTTGCAGAAGTGATCCGTTCCAAGGCGGCTTTTGTCCAGGGACAGCTGCAGAGCCTGCTGGGAATCCAGAAAGGCGCCCTGAGCGGCTATAACCGGGATACCCAATGGACCAAATACTTGATCATGGACGTGGTACGGGAATGTGAAGATGCTCCCGGAATCCTCCGTGAAGTTTATCGGACCCTGGAAGTCGACATGGATGCAATGCGGCGGCATTGTCAAAGCGGATTCATGAATGCCGTTGACCTGGCAGATTTGCTCTGTCGTGAAAATGGTCTCGCCTTCCGCGAAGCCCACAACATCATTGCCCGAGCCGTCAAGTTGAGTTCAGAATCCGGCTCCATTTCCGCGGATTCCCTGAAAAAGGCTTTTCAGGAATCGGGACGAGATCCGCAAGAACTTCCTGAAAACATCGAAGCCTACCAAAATCCCACGACTTTGATCGAAGCCAGGAAACACACGGGTTCACCCTCGCCGGAACAGGTTCATAATCAGATTGAAGCATTACGGAAAGAACTCGAATCAATCTCCAAACCGATGATTGAGATCAGCAGCAGGGCAGAAAACGCCTGGCAGCGATGCCGGAATGTAAACCCCGGTTGAGCCAAGTTCAAACATCGAAAGTCGGGACAAACTTCGCTAAAACTTGTTTTGGAAGTCTATTTTTGGAAGTATGTGGGTTTGATTGAAATGATTGAATTGGGATTCTGCAATCCATAGAATAGGCAGAATCATTATCGGAGAACCCATGGCAAACGAAAAAGTTATACACCTGAACGACCCTGCAACTTTTGAAGAACAAACCAAAGAAGGGTACGCCCTGGTCGATTTTTGGGCAGGCTGGTGCGGCCCCTGTCTGGCGCTCGCCCCAACCATCGACTCTTTGGCAGACCAATACGACGGACAGTTAAAAGTCTGCAAGGTGGATGTCGATTCCAACCAGGATTCTGCAGCAAAATTCGGAGTCCGCGGCATCCCTTTCATCGCCCTGCTCAAGGACGGAAAGCTGGTTGACAGTGTTACCGGAAACGATCCTACCAGAGTCCAGGCCTTAGCGGAGATGGCTGTCAGCTGACAGCTTTTTTCCTGTGCCGTCTGAGTCAAACTGGCTCCTTCTGATTTCCTACGACGGCACCAACTACAACGGCTGGCAGGTCCAGCCGAACCAACCCACCATCGAGGGCACTTTAGAAAATGCCCTGCATCGTCTCACCGGCCAAGTTGTCAAAGTTCACGGTTCCGGGCGAACCGATGCCGGGGTCCACGGTCTGAACCAGACCGCGAGCTTTTCCGTCGTTTCCGAATTCAGTCCTGAAAAATGGCGTATCGCACTCAACGGGGTTCTGCCTGACGATCTGGTGGTCAAACATGTCCAGCAGGTTCCCTCGGATTTTCATGCCCGACACTCATCGGTCGGGAAGCGCTATCGTTATCTGGTCTGCAACCTGCCCTACCGTTCTCCTTTCAGCCGGAACAAAAGCTGGTGGGTCCGAAAATCCCTGAACCTGGAAGCCATCCGTGAAGCATCTTCGTATTTAATGGGCAAACATGATTTTTCCGCTTTCCGTGCCGCAGCCTGCAGTTCACCCAATCCCAACAAGGATCTGCGTGAAATTTTGTGTGACGTGAAACCGTGGCTTCATGCTAACCTGTGCTTCGAGTTGGAAGCAGATTCCTTTCTCCAGCACATGGTAAGGATCATGGTCGGAACATTGGTGCAGGTCGGAACCGGAAAACTAAAGCCGGAACAGATGAAAGGAATCCTGGAAAGCCGGGACCGCACGCAAGCCGGGCTGACTGCTCCGGCCCATGGCCTCTATGCCCTTGCGGTGCGTTATCCCGAAGACCGTATTGAATGGCCAGATGAATTGATGGACTCGTGAAGATGACCCAAGACATTCCCTTTTTGCTTGAATCGGATTACGGCCCCGGGGGTGACCAGCCCCAGGCGATCCAGGAACTGGTCCAGGGTGTTGAAGAACAAAAGAAACACCAGGTGCTGCTGGGCATCACCGGTTCCGGAAAGACCTTCACCATGGCCAATGTCATCCGGGAACTGCAGCGCCCGTCTCTGGTGATCGCCCATAACAAAACCCTGGCTGCCCAGCTTTTCAACGAATTCAAGTCCTTCTTTCCCCATAACGCGGTCGAATATTTCGTCAGCTACTACGATTATTACCAACCAGAAGCCTACGTTCCCCACAAGGATCTTTACATCGAAAAAGATACTTCGCTGAACGATGAACTCGACCGTCTGCGTCTTTCGGCAACCCGTTCCATGTTGGAACGCCGGGATGTGATCATCGTCTCCAGCGTTTCCTGTATCTACGGGATCGGCGCCCCGGAGGAATACGGCAAGATGCTGATGTTCCTCAAGGTCGGAGAACGGTTTCCACGGAGCAAGATGCTGGAACGTCTCGTGGAACTGCAGTACGACCGTAACGACATGGATTTTCACCGCGGGAAATTCCGGGTACGCGGGGATGTGGTGGACATCTACCTGGCCGAATCGGAATCCGCGATCCGTGTCGAGCTTTTCGGGGATGAAATCGAGAGGATCATCAAATTCGAACCACTTACCGGAAAAAAGCGCTCCTCCCATCAGCATTATGTGATCTATCCTGCATCCCATTACGCCACCTCACCGGATCACATTCCTGATACCGTGAAGATGATTCGGGAAGAACTGCAGAACCGTCTCAGCGAACTCCATCAGCAGGGCAAGCTTGTGGAAGCCCATCGGCTCAAGCAGCGCACCCAGTTCGATCTGGAAATGATCCAGGAAACGGGGAGCTGTTCAGGAATCGAAAATTACAGCCGGATCCTGCAGAGACGTCCACCCGGAAGCCCTCCGGCAACCCTGATCGATTACATGCCTTCGGATTCGTTGGTCTTCATCGATGAAAGTCATGTCACGCTGCCGCAGCTGCGAGGCATGTTCCTCGGTGACCGTTCCAGGAAGGAAACCCTGGTCGAGCATGGATTCCGCCTTCCCTCGGCGCTGGACAACCGTCCTCTGCAGTTTCCTGAATTCCAGAAAATCCCCCAGAATCTGCTCTACGTTTCTGCGACCCCCGCGGAATATGAAATGGAACAGGCGGGGAACCGATACACTGAACTGATCATCCGTCCCACCGGCCTCGTCGATCCCAAAATCGAAGTGCGTCCGGTCCTCGGACAGGTCGATGACATGCTCCATGAAATCCGGATCCGGGCCGAAAAGCAGGAACGGGTCTTGATCACCACCCTCACCAAACGCATGTCCGAAGACCTCACCGAATACTACCTCGATCTCGATGTGCGTGTGCGTTACATGCATTCGGATATCGACGCGGTGGAACGGACCCAGATCCTCCACGACTTACGTGCCGGAGAATTTGATGTGCTGGTGGGAATCAACCTCTTACGGGAAGGCCTCGACCTTCCTGAGGTTTCGCTGGTGGGGATCTTCGACGCAGACAAGGAAGGTTTTCTCCGTTCCACCCGGTCCCTGATCCAGACCTGCGGTCGTGCCGCCCGGAATGCCAACGGGATGGTGATCCTCTATGCCGACAAGGTCACCGAGTCGATGCAGCAAACCATCGATATCACCGAAAACCGTCGGCGCAGGCAAATGGCCTACAACCAGGAACACGGCATCATTCCCAAAACAATCGTCCGGGAAATTGCGCCTTCCCTTGCGCCGGTGGAACTCGAGGAAGACCTGGAAGTTGCCGAAGAGGCAGGTCCTTTCCAGAGTCTGGCAAAACTTGAAAACGAACTCGAGGAACTGGAAGAAGCGATGCGCCGGGCCGCCGAAGCCCTGGAATTCGAAGAGGCCGCCGGGTACCGTGACCGGATTGCCCAGATCAAGTCCAAACTTGAAATGGTGAACTGAGTTCGCCATTCTCGAACCTTCACTCAATCTATAAAATCATGAAAGCCTGGATTCAAGAAGAATTTGGAGAACCCTCGGAAGTCCTGAAATGGAAGGAAGTGCCGAGTCTGGTTCCTGAAAAAGCGCAGCTGAAAATCAGGGTCCTCGGCGCGGGTTTAAATTTCCCGGATCTGCTCTGCATCCAGGGAAAGTACCAGGTGAAACCGGAACTGCCGTTCACTCCGGGTGCTGAAGCCTTTGGAGTGGTCGAGGCAACCGGCCCCGACTGCAGGATTTTCAAGGAAGGCGACCGGGTGATGGGCATTGCCAGCCATGGCGCCTTTGCCGAGGAAATGCTGATCGAGGAAAAACAGGCCTTTCAGGTACCCGAGACCCTGCCGGTGGAACACGCTGCAGGGTTTTTGATGACCCACCAGACCTCTTATTTTGCCCTCGTCCACCGTGCGGCTTTGAAACCCGGGGAGACCCTGCTCGTCCACGGTGGTTCCGGAGGAGTCGGCACCACCGCGATACAAATCGGGAAAGCCCTCGGTGCCAGAGTTTTTGCCACCGCAGGAACCGAAGAAAAACTCGAGATCTGCAGACAATGCGGGGCGGACGAAGTCGTGAACTATGAAAAGGATGATTTCATTGCTGCGGTGAAGGAATGGACCGGAGGACGGGGAGCGGATGTGATTTACGATCCCGTCGGAGGAGAGATTCTCGAATTGAGTACCAAGTGCATCGCCTGGGAAGGTCGTCTGCTGGTGATCGGATTTGCAGGAGGAACGATTCCGAAAATTGCCGCCAACCGCATCCTGCTCAAGAACATTTCCGTGATCGGACTCTTCTGGGGAAATTACATGATGCACAATCCAACCCTCATCCGTGAGACCCAGCAGCGTCTCTATGCCCTCTATGACAAGGGCAAGATCAAGCCCGTGATCCATCAAGCCGACAACATGGACCAGCTTCAGCAATCCCTTGAACTTCTGGCCAACCGGCGGATTCACGGAAAGCTGGTTTTGGTCAATCCAGTTTCCGGTTGAAACCGAACCTTTTTCCAGCAAAGACCCCATGAAGGCATACCAGATCCGGGACGAATGGTCTCTTGAAAACCTCCAACTCGTCGACCTTCCTGAACCGGTTCCCGGCCCGGGGGAAGTCCTGGTGGAGATCAAGGCTGCATCGCTGAATTACCGGGACCTGTTTGTGGTCCGCAGGGGATATGGTTCCAAAACCGGTACCCTTCCGCTGATCCCGGTTTCCGATGGAGTCGGGATCGTGAAAGCGACCGGAAGCGGGGTGAAACGGGTTTCGGAAGGTGACCGGGTTTGCCCCCTGTTCATGCAAAACTGGATTTCAGGCCCTCCCAATTCGGAAAGGCTGACCCATACCTTGGGGGGACCGATCGACGGAACCATGGCGGAAATCCGCTGTTTTCCGGAAGAAGGAGTCTCCAGGATTCCCCAGGAATTAAGCGACCTGGAAGCATCCACCCTCCCCTGCGCTGCCCTCACCGCCTGGAGTGCCCTGGTCGAAGAAGGAAGGCTCAAATCCGGAGATTCGGTACTGATTCAGGGTACCGGCGGCGTTTCCCTGTTTGCCCTGCAGTTTGCGAAAATGGTGGGCGCACGGGCGATGGTGATTTCGGGGAGTGAGGAAAAAATGCAGCGGGCCAGGGATCTTGGAGCCGATGAAGTGCTGAACTACCGGGAAAATCCGGAATGGGGAAAACAGGTCCGGGAATTTTCCGGAGGCGAGGGAATCGACCACATTGTCGAAGTCGGCGGCCCGGAAACACTTCCACAATCGTTGAGGGCGATCCGCCCGGGTGGAACGATTTCCATGATCGGAGTGCTTTCGGGACCGGAAATGAAGGCCCAGCTTGGGCTGATCGTCACCCGCCAGGTCCGTTTGCAGGGAATCACCGTCGGTCATCGGGACGGTTTCGAAGCGATGTGCCGTGGAATTCAGGCATCCGGAATCAAACCGGTGGTGGACCGTGTTCTTCCTTTTGACAAGCTTCTGGAAGCAATGGAACTTCTCCCGCAGGGCAGGCATTTCGGCAAGATCTGCCTCGAATTCTGAATCCTCTCAGGAAGCCTGCTCCTGGGACGGATGCTTCAGAAACAGGGCGGCGATGGAAAAAGTCGCCGGCAGCAGGGCAAGGAAACGAAGCGTCAGGTCATAGTCCCCGGTAAAATCCGCTGCTATCGCCAAGGGTATGGGACCTATGGAAGCCCCGACCACCATGATCATCGATGCGGTTCCCTGGATACTCCCCAAATGTTTTCGGCCAAAAAACCGGGGCCAGAAGAATGAAAAATAAGTCATCGTCACCCCGTTGTTGATGCCGAAAACCGCCGCATACATCACCCCGCTGTAGACCCCTTCGACAAACGTCACCGACAGGAGGGAGGTCGACATCACCAGCAGACCGCCGGCAAACATCAGGTTTGAACGAAAACGGTCGAGCATCCGGCCGATGATCGGCATCGAAATCGCAGCCATGATTCCTGAAACGGTAAACATCAGGGTCGCCGTCTGGGGGTCGAGTCCATGCCGGGTGAGAATGCCCTTGTTCTCCACATGCAGTGAGGTCACCAGCATCGAAAGGGAAAACAGTCCGCTGCAGAGAATGTAAAAGGCCGGAGTCCGCAGAGCCTCGCTCAGCGTCATGCCCTGGATTTCAACCGGTCCTCCCTCGGAATCCTTTTCAAGACCACCGTCCGGTTTCAAACCCAATTCCTCGGGTTTGCTGAAAAGAAAAATCAGCACGGGAGGAAGGAGCAAGACCCAGGTTGCAACACCCAGCCAAATCCATGATTCACGCCATCCCACCTGTCCGATCAGCCACTGGGCCAGTGGAGGATGCACGGCCATCGATATCGGAAAACCGAGGGACATCAAACCCAGCGCCATCCCCCGTTTTTGATCGAACCATTGGGAAACCAGATTGGCACAAGTCATCATCATCGAACCCTGGCCTAAAAAACGCAGAAAACCGAAGCCGATGGCAATGTAAATCCAGTTGAACGCCATGCTGAACATCACCGCCGCCAGTCCCAGGCACAATACCAGGATCCACATCAACCCCGCGGCTCCGAAGCGGTCGACCAGTTTCCCCACCTGAGGCAGCAGAAATGCCGCAACCAGGGTGGCGCTTCCGTAAGCTGCGGCAACCGAAGTGCGAGGGAGTTCCAAATCCGTTGCCAGCGAATCAAAAAAAATCCCGATCAGGTGTGACTGCCCCGGACCGGTTCCGAACATTCCCAGCATCGCCACCACCAGAATCACCCAACCGTAAAAAACCCGACCCTGGATGGATTCAAACGCTGCGGTTTTGATTCGTCTCAACATGAACTAAAATACTTTCTTGAATTCGACCTGACCCTGAAAAAGAATCATATCTAACGCTAAAGATAGCAGTTGATTTTGTCAAGCAATGCCAGGCTGGAACCTAAGACCCTGTTTTTTCATGATGAGAGATTTTTCTCTTGGTAAGATACACCGATCTTGGTTGATGAACTTTTCCAGCTGAACAAGGAACTCCGTTGATCTATCTGCGCTCGGTCCGCCTGGACAAAGAGGAACTCCCTGCAGGGTTTCCCTTCGACATTCCCTGTATCCGAACCCTGGAAAGTTTGGATTTCACACACCCTTTGACCTTCTTTGTCGGTGAAAACGGCTGCGGGAAATCCACGCTCCTGGAAGCAATAGCCTGCGGCATGCAGACGCCCGCCATCGGAAGCGCCGATGTCAGCCAGGATCCATCCCTGGAAGCCCAAAGGCAGCTTGCCCGTCACTTGAAATTCACCAGAAACACCAACCCCAGGATCAAACTCTTCTTCAGGGCTGAGGATTCTTTTGGCTTCACCCGTAAGATCCAGGGAATGCTTGAAGAATTTTCAGCAATGGAAGGGGAATTCGAAGCAGAAATCAAAGGAGAATATGGACTTCAACTGGCAAAAGGAGTCGTCCAGGGACAGGCGAAAAGCCTTGAGCAAAAATATGGAGAGAATCCGGACGGCCGTTCCCATGGAGAATCCTTCCTGCTCTTCCTCAAGGAACGGATCCATCCCAAGGGACTCTACCTGCTCGATGAACCGGAAACCCCGCTTTCACCCATCCATCAGATGACACTGATGGTCTTCCTTCACCAGCAAATCGAGGAAGGCTGCCAGTTCCTGATTGCCACCCACTCTCCGATGCTGATGGCTTTCCCGGGAGCCCAGATCCTCAGCCTCGATCAAAACCCGATCCGCCAGCTTGAATGGGAAGACGTCGAACACGTAAGACTGATGAAACGCTTTTTCCAGGATCCTAAAAATTATCTTCGGAGGTTGTTCGAATCTTGACTTTAATATATAATACAAATTCAAAAAAGCTTATTAACTTTTATTCAAAATAAATCAACTATGAAGAATTTTTATTTATTCGTAATTATTTTAACCATTCTTGGTTTGAATTCTTGTTCAAATAAAGTTTTACCAATTATCTCAAGAAGCAGTCCTGAAGAAAAAATAGTCTCTCAACTTAAAGAAACAAAGAAATGTATTAAATGCAATTTAGAAAATAGTAATTTAAACTATATTAAACTTAAAAATTCAGATATATCTGAAAGTACATTTGTTGGTTCAAGTATGAATGGAGTTGATTTAGAAAATTCTAAGGTATCAGAAGTCAACTTTGAAAATGTTGATTTTAGTAATGCAAAGCTTAATAAGATTAGCGGCGTAAATGTATGTTTTGAGGACTCTTTGATGACAAGAATGAATATGATGGAAGCGAAATTACAATCTTCAAATTTTTCGGGTGTGGATATAAGCCAATCAAAATTGAATGATTCAATATTAAAAAATTCTGATTTTTCTCGCGTAGTTATGGTTGGATCTGATTTGACGGATGTGGATTTGTCAAATAGTGATTTAAGTAAGGGTATATTTAATGAATCAAATTTTAAAAATGCAAATTTAAGTAATTCGGAAATTATTGATAGCGAAGCAAAGAAAACTTCATTTTCTAGCTCCAAAATGAATGATACTAATTTTTCAAATTCCAATCTAGAAGATTCGATTTTTCAAATTCAAACCTGACTCGATCAGTTTTTCGTAATGCAGTAATTTTAAAGACTTCATTTAAAGGTGCT
>OCVP010000391.1_pt1 | contig 20222 bp, 20 predicted proteins | sample 1539171 | NCBI WGS metagenome assembly OCVP01 (sample SAMEA51879418, study PRJEB22527) | metagenome
CATCGAGTTGAGCGTGGCCCACGCCCAGAAAGCCGACGCCGTGCGCTCGCTTCGGCAGCGCTTCGATGCCTCCACTGTGCTGTTCGTCGGCGACGACCTGACCGACGAGTCGGTCTTCGCTGACCTGAGCGGGCAGGACGTCGGGATCAAGGTGGGTTCGGGTGAGTCAGCTGCCCTGTGGCGAGTGGAATCACCGCAGGATGTGGCCCTGCTCTTGCACCGCCTGGCGCAGGAGCGTTCGACGTTCAACCTCTAGCGGCGTTTAGCGCCTCCCTGCGGGTGCGCTGTTCCCACCCGCACCGGCGTCACTCGTCCAATCTGAACGGCGGGTACTTGTCCGTTGCCAGCACAAAGGCGTAGGCCTGGACCCGCCATGACCAGCGCAGGACCCCCACCACGAAGTTGAACAGCCCGCGCGGGTAGCGACCGGTGATGATAACGATGATCCACGCGACGACGGTGACACCGAAGACCGCCACCCATAAGAACGCCAGAATGAAGTAGTGCGGAATAGCCAGGAACCATTTCACCAGTGGCATACCGCGACTGAGATCGGTCTGGGCGTTGGGGTAGGTCACGTCGAGGTGGACGTTCTGATCGTCTTCGGTTGACGGGTATTTGTCTGTCAGAAAGCCGAAGTAGACGATGACGCGCACGGCGAAGCGGTGAAGCCCTACGTTGAAGTCGAACCACCATTTTGGGTACCGCTTGCGGAACAGAATCATGAGCAACGTCGCCGCGAACAGCGACCACAGGATTCCACTTCCCGTATTGGTTGTCCCAGAGACGATCTCGCCCTGGTCGTTGATCACGATGAGAACGGACTCCGGACCGGAGGCAATGATGCCCAGGATGATGGCGATCGGGATGATCAAGATGGACCGGAAAAGCGTCGTCACCCGACTCAACTTCTCCTGGTAGTCGACGCTGAATGTCGCCGGATACGCCTGGTGTGACACGGCTTGCGGAACGCCCTCGGACATGGTGCCTCCTCCACTTCGATGGCTTTCGCCTCAGGCTAGGTGGTGCAGGCGCCGACGCGGCCCAGCGACGCGGCCGCCCGATCGTCGTTTCACCCCGGCATCAGGGCCCGATTCGGGTTGAACGGATCCAAATCTGGACCTAATCTAAGCATTGATGAACGACGCCCCCACGCTGTTGCGTCAGCACGGCCTGCAGGTAACCCCGCAGCGGCTCGCCGTTTTGGCCGCCGTGCAGGGCTCACCCCACGCCACGGCCGACATCGTTGTGCACGATGTTCGCCACACCATCGGCTCGATCTCGCGTCAATCGGTCTATGACTCCCTTGCGGTTCTCGCCCAGACTGGACTTCTCCGCCGGATACAACCCGCCGGCTCTGCCACCCGATACGAAACACGTACCGGTGACAACCATCACCACGTGGTCTGCCGCACCTGTGGCGACCTTGCCGATGTCGATTGCGCCGTCGGCGACGCCCCCTGCCTGACCGCAGCAAACGATGAAGGCTTCGTCATCGACGAAGCTGAGGTCGTCTACTGGGGTCAATGCCCTACTTGCTCACCCGAGCACACCACTTCCCACACCTAAGAAACACCACTGATAGGAGAGCCAACGATGGCAACCGAAAGCAAGTGCCCGGTCGACCACGGATCCGTGGGTGTCGGCCAACAAAACGATGACTGGTGGCCCAATCAACTGAATCTGCGGGTCCTTCCCCACGGCACAGCTGGCGCCAGCCCGATGGGAGACGACTTCGACTACGCGACGGAATTCGAATCCCTCGACCTCGCCGCGGTCAAGGCCGATCTCGTGGCTCTGATGACTGATTCGCAAGAGTGGTGGCCCGCCGACTACGGCCACTACGGCCCGTTCTTCGTTCGCATGGCCTGGCACAGTGCCGGCACCTACCGCACCAGCGATGGGCGCGGAGGCGGAGGCGCAGGCATGCAGCGCTTCGCTCCGCTGAACTCCTGGCCAGACAACGTCAACCTCGACAAGGCCCGCCGGCTGCTATGGCCGATCAAGGCGAAGTACGGCCGCAAGCTGTCCTGGGGTGACCTGTTCATTCTGACCGGCAATGTGGCCATGGAGTCCATGGGATTCCAAACCTTCGGGTTCGGTGGCGGCCGCGCTGACGTCTACGAGCCGGACATCACCTACTGGGGCTCGGAAGCCGAGTGGCTGGCCGACGAGCGCTACACCGGTGACCGCGACTTGGAGAACCCTCTCGCCGCGGTTCAGATGGGCTTGATCTACGTCAACCCCGAAGGACCCAACGGCGTACCCGATCCGATGGCCGCTGCGCGCGACATCCGCGAAACCTTCGGTCGGATGGCGATGAACGATCACGAGACGGTCGCCCTCATCGCCGGAGGTCACACGTTCGGCAAGGCGCATGGCGCCGGCGACCCGAACGCGTACGTCGGCCCCGAGCCCGAGGCTGCCCCGCTCCAGGACATGGGGCTGGGTTGGACGAACTCCATGGGTTCGGGCAGCGGAGACGACACCATTAGTTCCGGACTCGAGGGAGCCTGGACGTCGACACCCACGACGTGGGACATGTCCTACTTCGAGACGCTTTTTGCACACGAGTGGGAGATGACCAAGAGCCCTGCAGGAGCCACACAGTGGATCCCGGTGGGTGGCGCGTCAGCCGACACGGTTCCCGATGCTCACGATCCGAGCACTCGCCACGCGCCGATCATGTTCCCCACGGACCTTGCGCTGCGCACGGATCCCATCTACGAGCCGATCTCCCGGCATTTCCTGGAGAACCCAGATGAGTTTGCGGACGCATTCGCTCGCGCCTGGTTCAAGTTGACCCACCGAGACATGGGACCCAAGGTGCGCTACCTCGGGTCCGAGGTTCCCGAAGAGAACCTGATCTGGCAGGACCCGGTTCCTGCTCCAGACGCGCAACTGATTACCGACGCAGACGTGGCCGCTCTGAAGAGCATGATCAACGCCTCTGGCTTGACCGCTGCCGACCTCGTGCAGACGGCCTGGGCGTCGGCTTCTACGTTCCGCGGAACTGACAAGCGCGGTGGCGCGAACGGTGCTCGCATTCGACTCGAACCGCAAAACCAGTGGGCGGTGAACAACCCGGACCACCTCGCCCAGGTGCTCAGCACCTTGGAAGGTGTCCAGGCGGAGTTCAACGCGGCCGGTGGCGCGAAGGTTTCCATGGCGGACCTCATCGTGCTCGGCGGTGCCGCCGGTATCGAGAGCGCGGCTGCAGCAGCTGGTCACACGGTCACGGTGCCGTTCACTCCCGGACGCACCGATGCGACCCAGGAAATGACGGACGTCGAGTCCTTCGCAGCCCTGGAGCCAGCCGCCGATGGCATGCGCAACTACGTAGCCAAGGGTCAGGTTCGGCCCACAGAGCAGTTGATGGTCGACAAGGCCAACTTGCTCGGCTTGTCTGCTCCGGAGATGTCCGTGCTGGTGGCGGGGATGCGCGTTATCGGCACCAATGCCGATGGCTCCGACGTCGGGGTCTTGACCGAACGCAAGGGTCAACTGACGAACGACTACTTGGTCAACATGCTGGACATGGGCACCGTGTGGGAGCCCACGGACGACACCGAGACCCTGTTCGAGGGTAAGGATCGATCCTCTGGTGATGTTCGGTGGACGGCGAGCCGGATGGACCTGGTGTTCGGCTCGAACTCCCAACTCCGTGCGGTTGCCGAGGTATACGGCTGCGCCGACGCGCACGACAAGTTCGTCACGGACTTCGTCGCCGCGTGGGACAAGGTGATGATGCTTGATCGCTTCGAGGTCACGCGGTAGCGAGGCTGTCATCGCGAAGGGCCGGGTGGTGCGCACCCGGCCTTTCGCTTATGCGGGAACTACCGTTCGAGCGACGATCGTCGAATCGCCCACCAGGAGATCAGGCTCGACAGCGTGGCGATCACGCCGAGGATGATGAGCCAGGACAGCACCGGGAGGCGATTGTCAGCCTGCGCAGCGACGGCCGGCTCAGGGATGGTCAGCCTCGCCCGCACGCCGACGTGATCGGTGGGCAGGCAAAAGGCACGTGGCAGCTCGACACCCATGATGGTGGCGGCGAGGTCGGCGTTTTCCACCTGCTGCGCATCGGTGCACTCCCACGCCCCTTCGGGAGTGGGCCAGGTCGCGGAGACGAGTGAGGATTCGACCACCTCGATACCGGCGGATGTGAACACGTAGTCCAGGCGATCGGTATACCCGTACGGGTTGTTCGGCGCTTGCGCGAGACGATCGGGGTCGGGTCCGGCAAGAAGCGCGTGGGAACCCCACGTGGCGTTCAACGGGTCGAGCGCGTCGGGCCCTGCATCGCGGAAACCGGCACGCACCATCGTCCAGTACGGGCTGCACTCGGCTCGAGCCGTCGCCTCCGACGGGTTCTCGACTTGCGCTTGGCAATCGGTGGTCGTGTCTGGCTGCAGTCCCGGATTCGGTGCTGTGAGCGGCCGTGGGTCGCGTGGGTCACTGTTGAAGTCGCCCATCACCACCGACGGCATTCCCCACCCGTCGACGACCTCCACAAGTTCCTCCGCCTGCTCCGCATTGACCGGCGTCGCTCCTTCACTCCACAGCGATTCCAAGTGGGTGGTCACGAAGCGAACCTCGCCTGCGCCGAACGCGAGATCGATCCACACATAGCCGCGATCGATCTCGAAAAGCACCGGAACAATCGAGTAGATCGTCGAGTAGTCACCCTGACCGACGTCCCGTACGTCGTCTGCGCGATCGGCCCGCACCAGCAGCGCATCACCAATGGTGAACCCACATGCCGCGGAGTCCGTTCCAAACAACGGCTGAAAAGTCATCGGGTCGCGGACGGTTGTCAGATACGGAAGAACTGGGATGGAGTACCCAGGATTCATCGCCGTCCGGTCACCGGCAGATGCGAGGACGTACTCCACTCCCGTGTCCTGAGTCGCTTCCAGCAATTGGGCAAGAAAATCGAAAACAACCGTGGACGATCCGAACAATGTCGGTCGGCACTCCCAGGTCGTTGCTTCCTGAATTGCGACCACATCGGGAGCATCCGCCGCCAGCTCCGCTGCCAACAGGGGCGCTCGACGTGAGAAGTCGGTGGCCGCCACCTGCTCCCACATCAGTTGAGCCGCTGCAGGCATATCGGGCAGCAACTCCAAAGCCGAGCCGACATCGGCGCCGAGGTAGATGTTTCGACTGACGACCGTCACCGTGGCGTCTGCGTCGGCTTGCGTAGGTATCTCGTGAGCGAAAGCCATCCGCGCGCTGGTTCCCTGCGGGCTTGTCACATGAGCGAAACCAGTGATCCCAAGCGCCAGCCCCAGCGCGAGCAGGCGGATACACCAGCGCTTGTCGATCAACGGAAATGCGAGGCTCGATCGGCAGTAACTGCCACGTCATCACCTCCTAGGTCAGCAGGCTACGCCCGAGGTCTGGATCAACGATGAGTACGTCGATAAGTCCTCCGTGGATGGCAGCCCGCACTGCCGCTGCCTTTCCCTTGCCGTGGGCGATTGTCGCAATCGTTGGAATGCGCCGAACGTCGGCGAGATCGAGCGACACCAGGCGTCGGTGGATCGCAAGGTCCACCTGTTCACCGTTGGCGTCGTAGAAGCGACCGGCAAACTGCCCCACGACCTTCTTCTTCTTAGCTTCACTCACTTCCACCTTTGTCGCTCCTGCAAGATCGAGGAACGTTCGTGTGGTGTCTGTGGGAAACGACCCGATGCCGAGAAAAGCCACATTGGCCTGCCGGGCGAACTCCAACGACCGCATCACCTCGGGAGTCGACAAGAGCGCGTCCGCTTCCTCGGCGCTGGCGGCGACCGCAGGGGCGTTGAAGTAGGAGTACCGGCCGCCCATCTTGTCCGCAAGATCACGCACCAGGTTGTGGCCCGACAGTCCGGGGTCAACGCTCCACTCTCCGGCGAGCTGCACAACGTGGGCGTCGATCCTGCGATCGAAGCGGGCCACGTCCACCATGGTTTTGACCGTTGTTCCCCAGAAGAGAGCCAGGGTGTCGTGGTCCACGACGTTGTCTTGGATCCACTCTGCTCCCGATCTGGCGAGGCTCATCATTTCCGCTTGGCTATCCCCGCGAGCGTGAGTTTCCGAGAACGCCTGAGACACGATGACGTCACGCACTCCGAATTCGTCGAATGCTGATCGCAACTCATCTTCCAAGTCCAGCTCGCGGTGGATCGGGTAGGAGATGTCGAACGTCACGACCCCTTGCTCGCGGGCCGACCTCATCAGCCGAGACACATTCGATTGGCTGGTGCCCAGGCGCCGCGCGACTTCCTTTTGACTCAAGTCTTGTACGTAGTACCAGTAGGCAGCCTTGGCCAAGGTCTCCCTGCTTACCCGTGGTGCCACTGCGTCTCCCCTGTCGCCCTCTTCGTTAACTCAGCGGCCCTGCGACACCACTCTCACGTGGCGTCGCGAAGTGATCGACGAGCGCTTGGGCGACGGTGTCCTCGTTCGGCAGGGCCGCCTTCTCCAACACGGCACTGATGGTGGGCGCAGATTCCGCACCCGAGATCCGCTGGATCGGTGAATCGAGCCAATCGAAATAACGGCGCTGAATCTCGTCGGTCAGCCATCCCCCGTACGAGGTCCCCCGGCTCCCTTGCTCCACGATCATGACGTTGTTGGTCTTGCGGATGCTCTCTCCGATGGTGTCCCAGTCGACACTTGCCGCGTCTAGCCATCGCAGGTCGATGACTTCGGCGTCCACCCCGCTGGATTCGGCTGCATCGAGAGACTGCTGCACCATAGATAGGTAGGTCAGAACTGTCACAGCGCTGCCCTGTCGACGAATTGCGGCCCGGCCAACAGGGATGTGGAAATCAAGATCGGACTCGGGCGTCTCCCCCGAGGTCTTATAAAGATCAGCGTCGTGTTCGAGAACAACCACGGGATCCTTGCAGCGCAGGGCGCTGTTCATCATGCCGATGTAGTCCAGCGGCGTAGATGGTGCAGCGATACGCCACCCCGGGGACGTATTCATCACTCCGGCTGGATCCATGGAGTGCTGGGACCCGTACCCGGTGCGCGTTCCGATCTTCACCCGCATCACCAGCGACATGTCATGCTGCCCGCCGAACATGTGACGCGCCTTGCCGATCTGGTTGAAGATTTGGTCGGCGGCAACCCAGATGAAGTCGGCGTACATCAATTCGACCACGGGGGTGTATCGGCCATCAAGGGCGATGCCACCAGCCAGACCGGTGAAGGCGGCTTCGGAAATCGGCGTGCCAAGCACCCGATCGGGGAAGGCGTCCTTGAGTCCTTTCGTTGCTCCGCGCGGCCCTCCATTGAGCTTGTGGATGTCCTCGCCCATGACCACGATCGAGTCGTCTTCCTCCATACGGCGCAGCATCACGTCCGCGATCGCGGTGACGAACTTCCGCTCGACGGTCTGACCGACGAAGTCCTGCTCTTCTTTGAACTTGACTCCCTCAAACTCGGCGAGGTCGCTGCGGATGCCGTCGTTGATGGTTGTCGGGTCCGGCCACAACGACGGAATAAAGCGACGTGTTCCGGGAGCGTCCGGGTTGTCCTCCACGAGTCGACTCGCCACGTCGGACATCAAGGACGTGCACCGGGAGCGCAGGTCGGCGATCTCGTCGTCGGTCATGATCCCGCGTCGCACCACGTGTGACTGGGTTTGCTTGATGGGGTCTCGATCGCGCCACGCAGCTTCCTCTGCTTTGTCGCGGTAACCGAAGGCGCTTCCGGGGAACGGTCCGTTCTGGTGGAAGTAGCGGTACACATCCGCCTCGACGAGCGTGGGGCCGTTGCCCGAGCGCATGTGCTCAACGGCCTTCTGCATCGTTAAGTACACCGCGAGCGGATCCATACCGTCGACTCGCCAACTCGCGATCTTGAAACCGGGGCCTCGTCCGGATAACCGTGGCTCACCGGTGGCCTCCTCGACCGTGGTGGATACCCCGTACTGGTTGTTCTCGACGAAGAAGCACACGGGCAATTTCCACGCAGCTCCCAGGTTCAACGACTCCAGGACCGATCCGATGTTCATGGCCCCATCACCGAAGTAGGAGACCGAGACCGCCTGACTTCCCGAGTGCTTGTTCGCCCAGGCGAACCCCGTCGCAAACGGCACGGCGCCACCGACGATGGCGTTCGTGCCGAGTGCACCGGCCTCCTTCCACTGCAGGTGCATCGACCCTCCGCGGCCAGCGCAGTAGCCCTGCGCCAGGCCGCAAATCTCCGCCAGAGCCCGCTGCACCACCGTCGACACGTCATCGGAGAAATCAGCCCGGGGATCGAGACCATCGGGTGAGATGAAACCGAGTGCCTTGGACAGAAATTGGTGATGACCTCGGTGGGAACCGTTCACCTGATCCGACGGAGCCAACGCCAGCACCGAGCCCGCGGCACCGCCCTCTTGACCAATGCTGGAGTGCAACGGTCCGTTCACCAGTTTTTCACCGGCGAACTCGAGGGCGGTCTCTTCGAACGCACGAATGATGTGCATATGGGTGAGCATGGTGGTCAACAGAGCGGGATCAGCGGCATCCCAATCCTTCGTTGAGACCTGCACCTGCGACCACGGCGCATCCATCGATAACTGACGCGTCTTCGGCATTACCTACTCATCTCTTCGTTCACTCTCGCTCAGCGAAAGCTGCGTTGGTTAAATCGTTGTGCGTTCGTCGTTCGACTAGTCGGTCGCGACGCCGGCGGCTTTTGCGGCCATCGCAAACGACACGGCGCCGGGGTCGGGGGAACCGACCGAGCGCTCACCGAGGACCCGTGCCCTACCCATGCGCGGCACCAGCGCTTCGGTGCCTGCGGCGGCTTCTTCCGATGCCGCCGCTGCGGTCTGCCAGGCCTGCGAAACATCGCCGCTGGATTCGACGGCCGTCCCGAAGGCCTCCGTGAAGGGCACCAGCGCATCCACGATCGTCTTATCACCCACGTTTGCTTTGCCCAAGGTGATGACCGAGTCCACGAAGGCCTGAACCGCAGCAACAGCGGCGGCGTTGTCGACGTCACGATCGTCGCCGAGCGAGTTGCCCGCGGCCGTCAGGGCTGCGCCCCACAGCGCACCCGATGCACCACCGGAGTGCTCGGTCCACCGCGCTCCCGCACCCGCCAAAGTCGTCTGCGCTCCCGCGCCCTCGGCGACTAATTCACGGGCGGCTTGCGCGGCGGCAGTGGAGCCGCGGGCCATTCCGGCCCCGTGGTCTCCGTCACCGGCGACGGCATCCAAGTCTCCGAGCATCGACTCGTTCGCGTTGAGGACATCGCGCACCCGTTCGAGCGCGTCGGCGATGAGCGCGGCGGCGGCTCGCGAGGATGCGCTGCCCTCCTGCTGGACGGTGAGCGGCTCGGGTTCGGTGTTGAAGGTTACGCTGGCGTCCAGAGGTGGGTCCTGCAACGCGGGGCGTGAATACGCGGCGCTGTCACACGGAGCGAACCACAACGTCTCGAGATCGTCGTCTAACCACATCAAGGTCAGCGACAGTCCGCCCATGTCCAGGGATGTCATGAACTCCCCCACCTGACCGTCGACGACGTCGAGTCCGGCATCGCGGAGTTTGCTGGTGACCGAGGTGAAGGTGACGAACAGTTCCTCGTATTTCGCTGATCCCAGGCCGTTGAGCATGGCGACTACGCGCGTGCCGGCGCCTTGCGGGACCTCGTTCATCAACGTGTCAACGAGTAGTTGGGCGACATCGTCAGCGGTTCCGAGGTCGGTTTCGTAGATTCCGGGCTCTCCGTGGACGCCGAGGCCGACGGCCATCTTGCCTTCGGTCACCTCGAACAGCGGCTCATCGGCTCCGGGCAGCGTGCACCCAGAGAACGCGATACCGCAGGTCCGGGTCCGGTCGTTGGCCCGCTGGCAGACGGCCGTGACTTGATCGAGGGTCATTCCGGCTTCCGCGGCGGCGGACGTCACCTTCAACACGGCCAGTCCGCCGGCGATGCCGCGACGCTTGTCTGTTTCTTCCACCGGTGCGGACGCGACATCGTCGGTGACTGCAGCATTTCTGACGTCGAAGCCATCGGCTTTTAGGAGCTCTCCTGCCATGCCGAACTGCAGCATGTCGCCGGCGTAGTTCAGGTAGGCCAAGAGAATTCCACCGCCGTGGTCGGCAGCCTTGGCGACGCTATGGACTTGAGACGCCGCCGGTGATGCGAAGACCTTCCCGGTGACGGCTCCATCGACGAGTCCGGGTCCCACCCAGCCCATGAAGCCGGGATAGTGCCCGAGACCGCCACCGGTCACGATCGCGACCTTTCCGGGTTTGGTTTCGGTGGATCGAACGACGCCGCCGTAGACGGGTCGGACGTAGCGGGTGTTGGCTTGAATGAAGCCATCGACGAGCTCAGCGGAGAACTCGACGGGATCGTTCACCAAACGGGTCATGTCACTACCTCACTTCGCATGCACTGTTGTTATGGGCGGGGTGTTGTCAGAATCTGGGTGAGAACATCGAGCGTGACCTCGTGATCGACGCTGACGTCGTGGGGGTTGGCGAGGACCGACGCCGCCGGCTCCGGGGAATCACCGAGGGACGTGACCACCAGGGATGCTCCCGTGAAGTCTTCCTCGCTCGTGAAGCTGCTGACGGTTACCACGGTGCGCAACTGCGCGGCGAGGGCCGCACGTAGTCCGTTCGCACTGTCTTCCACGACGACTGCGTCATCGACTGGGACGGCAAGTTCGTGCAGGGCGAGTAGGTAGATGTCGGGTGCGGGCTTCTTCTTGGCCACGATGTCGCCGGCGAATACCGAGAAATGGGCAGCCATGTCCGTGCCGACAGCATGCTCGAGTACTGCGCGCACGGAGTCTTCGTGCGACGTGGACGCAACCGCGAGTGTCCATCCCGCTTGGTGAGCCGCGGTGACAATCCGGGCGATGCCCGGGCGGCCTGGCATGACACCGTCGGCGACCAGATCGGTGTAGACGCCGGTCTTGTACGCATGCCAAGAAGCGACGGAGTCCGACAGGCCCTCTGGATCGGTAGGAAGGTGAGCCTCGCCGATGAACTCGGGTGTCAACAGGCTCTTTAGTCGCTCTTTCCCCCCGCCGATGGTCAGTTTCTGTGCGTACTCTTCGTCACTCCAACACACGGGAAGATCGAAGTGCTTGAAGGTCGCATTGAAGGCGGGCAGATGCCCATCGCGCTCGGTGTCGGCGAGAACACCGTCGCAGTCGAAGATCAACGCCGGCATGGTCTAGGCCGCTTTCCCTGCGCTGCCGAACTGCTCGGCGAGATCGACAACCATGGCGACGACGGCCGCACGGGTGTCCCTGAACAAGGACGGCGGATCCCACTTGTTCTTCTTCTCCGTCTCCACCAAGTACGCCAGCGTGGACTTCATGTAGAGCTCTTTGAGTGCGGTGGAGATATTCACCTTGGCGCACCCTCGAGCGATGAGTTCGGCGAACTGCTCGTCGGTCAGCCCGCTGCCGCCGTGGAGCGCGATCGGGATGGGCCGGCGGGCCACGATGTCCGATACCCGATCGAAGTCGATGACCGGAGTCGTCTTGTAGGAGCCGTGTGCGTTGCCGATGGACGGGGCGAAGACGTCGACCCCGGTTTCCTCGATGAAGGTCAGCGAGGTTTCGAGGGACTCACGCTGCGCCTCGTCGTCGGAGCCGTGATCATCTTCAACACCGGTGATGGCCTCGATCTCGCCTTCGACGGCGGCACCGACGGCGTGCGCTTCCTTGACGACCTCGATTGTCTGTCGCTGGTTTTCGGCTACCGGCATTTCGGATGCGTCGAACAGCACCGAATTCCACCCGTGCTCCAGGCATTCGGTGATGACGTCTCGGTGCGGGCAGTGATCGAGGTGAAGGGTGACCGGAACCTCGATGCCGGCGGTCATCGACCGCCACATGCTGGCGAGCACCTCGACCCCGATGCTGCGGACAGTCTTGACCGAGGTCTGCACGATCATTGGTGAGCGGGCGTCGACCGCTCCGGCGAGGACTCCTTCGAGGGTGAGGTCGTTGAAGATGTTGATGGCGGGGACGCCGTAGCGCTGCTCGAATGCTGGAGTGGTGATCTGATCGAGCGACACAACGCCCATTGGGGCCTCCTCCTTGACCGCCGCCTGCTCGGGGCGCGGCGACGTGAACAATTTTGACAATTTTTAGTGCATTTCTATTCACACGTCAATCTTTATGCATATATTCATCCTCGGGGGATGACAGGACAGCGGACATCTCCGGACGGAGGGTCCGGGGAACGGAAAGGACATTCGATGGCCGACAGTGAGAATTCGACTGACGTGCAGTTCGGCGGGCATTCGCTCGTCTGGGCCGGCGATTGGTCACCCGAGAGTGCGCGCTTCGCAGCAAGCAGCGCCAGTCGCGCAGGCTACAACTTCATCGAGATTCTGGTCGCCGAGCCGGAGAAGGTCGATCCGGTGATGACCAAAGATCTGCTCGAAGAGTTCAATTTGACCGCCACCGGGTGTCTGGTCTTCAACGGCGATACCGACATCTCCAGCACGGACACCTCAAAGGTGGATGCAGGTTTGGATCGTGGTCGCCGCGCTATCGACGTGGTCGCGGCCTGGGGCGGAACGATTATCGACGGCCCCATCACCGCCAGCCTTCAACCCTTCGAGCAGCCGGCGTCCAAGGAAAACCGGCAGAACTCGGTCAATGCCCTGCGGGACATGGCCGATTACGCAGCCGACAAGGGTGTCAGCCTCAACATGGAGATCGTGAACCGCTACGAGTCGAACCTGATGAATACGGCAAAAGAGGGAATGGTCTACCTAGAGGAGGTCGATCGCCCCAACGTCTTTATCCACCTCGACACCTACCACATGAACATCGAGGAAGACGGAATGGTCGAAGGCGTACTCGCTGCCGGTGATCGCCTCGGCTACGTCCACGTCGGAGAGAGCCATCGCGGCTATCTGGGGACGGGCAACGTCGACTTCGATGCGTTCTTCGGTGCTCTGAAGCAGATCAACTACACCGGGCCCATCGCGTTCGAGTCGTTCTCCTCCGCCGTGGTCGATCCGGCGCTGTCGGATGCCCTGCGCATCTGGCGAAACCTGTGGACCGACTCCGATGATCTCGCGACCAAGGCGCTTGCCTTCATGAAAGAGCGCTACTGAGCGGCCTGCATGAACCCGTGGGAGCGGGGGCGTTCTGAAGGGAACGCCCCCGCTCCGCGTCTGTGGGGAACCTCCACCCCGCCTGACCACCGATGGCGTGAGACAAATTCGCCCATAGTGTCCCGCTCACAGCATTGTGTCGACGATTGGCTGAGTGACACCCTCCTTGCGCGGGAGGCAATACGTGATGGTCGAAGCAGCAACCACGTTCATGTTTCAGTCGATGGACCCCGGGATTCTGGGCGCCGTCGTGCTGGTCGGCATCCCGGTGGTTGCGATCACACTCTTCGGTATCGCGGCGCGGTTCCCGATGGCGCGCCGCAGCACAAGTGCCGATGCACCGTATGGCGCACCGGCACTTGAACAGCGCTAGTTTCGATTCACGCCGGTAGAAACCGGCGCATCAAGCGCGCCTCTAGATACCGAGGGCTTTGGCCTTGGCCGCCGCGAATTCCTCGTCACTGAGAACGCCCTTGGCGTGCAGGTCCGCGAGTTCTTGGAGCTTGGCCGAGGTGTCGTCGGCGGGTGCCGCCGCCGGCTGACTCGGTGTGTTGCGGTTATGGGCGCGGGTGGCCGCACCGGATACTGCGGCGGCGGTTGCCGCCTTTCGAACGATTCCCATGATCTTCCTCCTCGTGTCGTTCTTCTTCTACATCCAAGCCAGCCAGAGCCAGCAGGAAACCGCAGCTGTGACAAGAGTCGCCAGCACCGCCGGCGTTCCCAATCGCACGTAATCCTTGAAACTGTAATCCCCGGGTCCCATCACCAGCAAGAAACTCTGGTTCGAGAACGGGTTGATAAACGACAGGCACGCGGCCACCGCGAGCAACGCCAGCAGCGGCTCGGGAGCCACCGAAAGGCTCGCGCTGACGGCCAGGATGATCGGCACCAGCATGCTGACGGCCGCCGCGGTAGTGACCACTGCCGCGAGGACCACGGCCACCACCGCCACGAGAACAACGAGGATCGCGACCGAGTCTCCGGACGTTCGCGTGACCCAGTCGGCGATCGCGTCGGTTAGCCCGCTGCTGGTAGCGATGGCCCCCAGCCCCACCGCTCCTGCGAGCACACCCAGAAGGTTCCAGTTCAAGGCGCGGAAGGCTGCCCGCGGCGTGATGACGCGAAACAGCAGCATCGCCAATGCTCCGGCCGATGCCACCCACTCGGTCGGGAAGATGCCCAGGATCAACACGACCACGACGACGCCGAGAATCGCGACACCCTTAGCGGTCTTGGCGACCTGGGGGGCGCGGTTCCCCACATCGGCCACCATCGCGACACCGTCGACGCTTTCCACCAAGGACTGTGCGTCGGCCGTGACGTAGAGCAACTCCCCTGCTTGTGCTGGTGTTTCGCTCAGCGCCTGCGTGGCATTGCGGGCACTGATGACGTCCATGTCGTCACGGGCGTTCAACTCGCCGAGGTTTCCGGTCGCCTCTGCTCCTAGGGTGACCTCGTAGAGACGTTGCTCCTTTTGGCCGAATCGAGGGTTGCCCCACAACTCGCCCACACCATCGGCGTTGGCTTGGAAGACCACTACGTCCCCGGCTTGCAGGCGTTCGTCGGTCGAGATCTCTTCGGTCGCGCGCATGACCGTGACGGCGGTGAAGTCTCTGGTCGACGCGAGTCCTTGGCTGGCGAGCGTCTTGTTCAACAGAAGGGCTCGTGGCGCGATGGGCAGCTCCACGCGCCACTGCAGCGCGCGCACTTCGATGGGTGGGCCTTTGGGAATCAACCGGCGCACCACCAAGATCACCAGAACGATCCCGACAATGAAGGTCGGGATCGCGACCGGGGTGAAGGCGAAAAAGTTGAGCTCCACTCCCCCGAGGTCGGCCAGCGACGCAATCAGGAGGTTGGAACTCGTGCCGATGAGCGTGATCGTTCCGCCCAGGGCGGCGGCGAACGCGATCGGCATAAGGACACGTCGGGCGGGAATGCCCCTGGTTTGCTCCAGTTCTTGGGCGGCTGGAATCGTCATGGCGATGATCGGCGTGTTGTTCATCAGCGATGACGCAATACCGACGGGGAACAGCAGTCGGATCAGCGACTGTTGAAGGTTGGACGCGCTTCCCAGGATCCTGCGTGTCGCCCGCGAAACAATGCCGGTGTGCACAACGCCCGCCGCGACGACGAGCATCGCGGCCACGGTGACTACACCCGTGCTGGACAGGCCGCTGAGCAATTCACTGCTCGGGGCAACGCCCAGCAGGCCGGCCAGGGTGAGCGTCGCCGCGAAGGCGAGCACCGGCGGCACACGCCCGGAGGCCAGGGCAATCAGGCAGCCGAGGATCAGCAGGCTGGCAACGAGCACGGGTAAAGGGCCCTAGGGACGAGGGGCGGTTAGTCGAGGGCTTCGGACGCCGGAATGCGCGCGTTGAACAGCAACACTCCGCCGGCTCCCGCGAGGGCCGACACGAGGTTCTTCGCCCACAGGTGTTCGAAGACGAGCACCGCGGCGGAGTTACCCGGCTCGAGCATGTCTGCAACGTCCTGGAAATCGTCGTTGTCGACGTAATCGCCGTCGGGAACCACGGTCAGTTCTGCCCATCCGCCTTCTTCCATGTCGGCGGCCTCGAGGGTGACGACATCGCCGTCAACAGTCTTCGCGACGAACTCCAAATCCAGAATCGCTATTTGACCGCTGTCGACCAGGTTCGCGAGTTCGGGGAGGATCTCGCCGCTGAACTGATTCCCGGGAAAGCCCAGAACGAGTACTTCGATGGGACCGGTGGACATGTGTGCTCCTTTGTTTTCGGTGATGTGATTACTGACATTCGCTTGCTTGACCGAACGCATCGTCCAGGTCGTCCTTGCGCTGACTCAGGAGATCGCCGAGGCCGGCGAGTAAGTCCCGGGTGAGTGCCAAGGTTGTCCCGCCGGTGATGGCGGCTTGGGCTGCTTCGAGCCCCTTGTCGACGTTTGAGTCAGCCGCCATCACTGCTTCGATATGCACCACGGTCTCGTCCTTGGCGGCGATGATCGCGGTGATGTCCGTACCCACGTCGACGACGTTCGACACACTGTCCTTGTAATCGATGGGGGCCTGGCCGACGTTGAAGGCCAGTTCCTCGACGGCGCCGTTGACGTCGGCCATCTGAGCTTGCAATTGGCTGATGTACTGGTCGAAGACTTCATCGTCCGCGGTGGGCTCGTAGGAGAGGTCCTCTCCAACGGCATCGACGGTGGCCATCAGGTCGTCGAACGCCGTGCACACGCTTCCGGCCCAGAGGACTTCTTCGGGGATGGTGGGCTCCGGCTCGGGTTCAGCGACCTCTTCCTCGCTACTGCAGGCGGCCAGGCTCAGGCTGAGGGCAAGAGCAGCGGCCAGGGCGCCCACGGGCGCCAAGCGGCGTAGAACCTCCACGAAGCGACTCCTTGTGATTGATAGACGTGCAGTGGGACCCCCACAACTAAGCACATCACCCCAAGCGCGCGCACGGGAAGAAACAAATGGGCCCTGTTTGTCTCATGTCCTTGGGTTTGACCGAACTAGCCCGCACAATAAAGACATGTCTAAAGACCATTGGGGCCGTCGAACGGTCGCCGCCGTCGCGGCGGGATTCTTGATTTTCGGCGTCGCCGCCTGTTCGAGCGACGGAGATTCGACCACTGCTGAGGTGTCCGAAATGTCCAAAGACGAGCTCTTGGAGTTCCTGGTGTCCGAGGGCACGACCCAGGAAGAGGCGGTGCGCATCATCGAGGACCTGGGGTACGAGTGGCGGGGGGTGCCCTTCCACGGGGGGCCGGCCCCGCCCCCCTCGGGCAACCCAGGAAAACGGCCCTCCGCGGTGACTTGACTAGGAGTCGTCGTCGGCGCACGCTGGGAGTAGCCGGCCCACGCTGCCCGCACTATCGGCTTGCTGGCACTAGCTGCTTGCCAGCGATATCGATCTGCGAGCGCTGTCGACCTGCGAATGCTGTCGACCGACGCTTCCCGGTTATCCACCCGACTCACCATCAGGTGAGACCGGCGAGTCCACCCAGGAGCAGTTTCACGCCGAAGATCACCAGAACCACGATGGTGATGGCATCACTGTTGGACTTCATCCACTCGCCGAGGTTGGCGAGTAGTTCATCGGCCTTGGATCGCATCAGAACGTAGATGCCCATGGGCACGAGCACCGTAACGCTCGCAACAACGACGTAGGCGAAGCCGGTGATCCACAGTTCGCTCGACGAGAGGCCGCTGGCTCCCAGGGTCGCGGCGGCTCCGAGGGTCAGCATCAGGTTTTTCGGGTTGATGCCACCGAGGAGGAACCCCAAGACCGCGGCCTTACCGGGTGCACTGTCCTGGAGACCGGACATCCACTTCGGCGGCGTGGGCTCCTGACCGCTGGGCACACGTTGACGCCACTTTCGGATCGCAGCAACGAGTAGTAGCGCACCGAGAAGGGTCCTCAACCATTGCGTCCACCGTGCCGGATCGTCCGAAACGGCCAGGCCGAACGCGACCCCCGCAGCGCACACGACACCGACACCGAGGACCCACCCCAAGGTGAAGGAGAGCCCTGACGACAGCGCCCGACTGCCCTGCAAGATGAGAACGAGAGCAATGACGGCGACCGCGCTCGCGGCGACACCGATGGCGAACGGCAGAGTTTCGCTCAACGTGGATAACACTGATCCCTCTTCCTGAGCCGGCGAGACGATTTCGTGGCTCTTCTCTAGCGACATCATTCACAAAAATGGGCCCCGGGACGGGCACATCGATCGAGATGGGACAAATTGATACAGTCTGTTCCATCTAAACTTGGGGAATCCATCTTGAAAGTCCTAGCTGCACTCGAGCGGCTCTTGCAGTCCTATCCCATCGAGCAGATCACCTCCGGTCGACTTGCTCGGGAGGCAGGCATTTCTCGCTCTACCTTCTATCGCCAATACGCCAACGTGGATGACGTCCTGGTCCAACTGTTCGATCACGTTATCGACGAGATGGTCGTCGCCGGCGATGGCTGGATTTCAGGAACGGACCCGCTCTTGCGGCCCAGCCTGCGGGGCATACACAAGGTCTTCTTAAACCATGGACCTTTGCTACGGGCTGTTGTCGACGCCGAGGTCGGTGAGCTGACGGCAACATCCGAGCGCTACCGGGGGGTAATGGCAATGTGGGACGAGGCAGTGTCCTTGAGACTTCAGGAGTCCTACCCCTGGGTTCCTCAACCCGACCTCATCGCCCATGCATTGAACGCTGCAGACGAGCGGCTGATGTACTACCAGTACGGTGACGGACCGGCGTCAGTCTCCGAGGAACATTTCAACCAGACTTTCGATGTCATGTACGGAATGTGGTGCAGTGCCATGGGCATCCAGCCGGGTTCAGAAACGCGGGTAGATTCATCCCCCTAATGACACTTCTTGCTGCTCTCGAAAACCTCCTGCTGTCAACGCCTGTCGACAAAGTGACCGTGGGACGGTTGTGCCGACAACAAGGTGTTTCTCGGTCCACCTTCTACCGTCAATTCGACAGCTTGGACGACGCCCTCGACCAGCTCTTCCAGTCGGTGATCACCGAAATGGTTGCAGCCGGTGACCCGTGGCTCTCGGGCGCCGACCTGCGTCTCGAGCCGCACCTGCGGGCCGTCTATCGGGCCTACCTCAACCACGGCCCCCTAATGCGGGCGGTCGCCGACGCCGAAATGGGTGAACTAAAGGCCACCTCGCAGCACTACCGAGAAATGATGGCGATGTGGGACGAGGCGGTTGCCCGCCGGCTCTCTGACTCCTACCCCTGGGTGGACAAGCCCGAGATGGTCTCGCACGCCCTAAACGCCGCCGGTGAGCGCATCATGTACTACGACTTCGGGGGTGGGCCCACGCAGGTGACCGATGAGGACTTCGACGGTACCGCGCAGATCATGTACTCAATGTGGTGCAGTGCCCTGGGCATAGAGCAGGGATCCGAGAGGCGGATTGCGCAGGCCTGAGGCCGAGTTCGTGTCTGACAAAACCTCTGAGCCCAACGCAAGCAGCAGTTCATCTCTTCGTCGGCTCGGCGACCGTGTTGGCATCGCTACCGAAACTCTTCTAACGAGGCTAGAACGGCTTGGCGCCGCCCGCCCCGTCGGATGGACGGCCTGCGGACCCTGTCTTCTTGTACCGGCGCCACGGTCCGGGCAGAACCCAGATGAACATGCTCAGCACCCACACCACGAGCGTGCCCCACAGCCAGCCCCAACCACTGATGGAGATGCCGTCGGTGAACAGCGCGGTCACTGCCAACGCCAGGAACGTCGACGCCAGTCCCGTCAGTGGCACAAGCGACCCCGCGTGACGCAGCAGCGTGCGGAACATCAGCCACGTGAAGAGGGCGGAGAGGACGGCGAACACCACCAAACTCACCAGGAAGCCCGTGACGCCGTCGATACTGAAATCACTGACGATCAGCGAAGCGAGAAGAAGGCCCAGTGCGTTACCGCCGAGGCCGAGAAGCCAACCCATAAACCATCTGCGCATAACCTGAGCCTAGAAGGTTCGACGGTGCGCGTCCACGACATCGCCGAGAAAACCGCGCCGACGGTACGAACGCCCCCCAGGGGCCACTCCTGACTCGATACAAAGGCCCCTCGTGGCTGGTGCTCTCCATCGTGCTGAGTGTCTTTTTGCTCGGTGCCGCGGGTCTGCACGTCACGGAGATAATCCGTTATCGAAACTTCGCCTGAGGGGAACACCTGGGTTCTTCTGTACGACGGGGGGCTGCCCGTGTCGCTCATCGCCCTGCTGGTCGCCGGCGCCGCCGAGAACGGCCGAAGCGGCCGTCGCGCCTTGGGGTGTACGACGACCGCTCCGGGTCTATCGCCCGGCACGCTCCCCTGCGGGGTGCCGGGCAGTCTGGGTTACCTCACTCGGAAATTGTAGAACTCCGTCAACGACTTGTACTTGCGTTTCACCTTGCTGGCTTTGGCTTTCACGGTGCAGGTGCCCTTCTCCTTACCCTTCGAGGAAACTCCAAGCGTTGCGGACTCTGGTCTTTACACGTACTCGTGCTTGCGCAGGAAGCGAATCGCGAAGACGCCGTAGATCGGCGGTAGGGAGAAGGGGACGAGGCGGAAAGTGGGCGCCGGGGGCAAGGCGGTATCGGCGGGGGGGGCCAAACGTTTCTGGGGCCGCGCGGGGGCGGCGCCGCCGCGGCCCCC
>OCVP010000396.1_pt1 | contig 20118 bp, 19 predicted proteins | sample 1539171 | NCBI WGS metagenome assembly OCVP01 (sample SAMEA51879418, study PRJEB22527) | metagenome
AATTAATGGACCAGCATCTAATTCAGATGAAACATAATGTATTGAAATGCCATGACGAGAATCTTTATTTTCAAGTACTTTTTCATGAGTATGTAATCCTGGATACACAGGAAGAAGAGAAGGGTGAAGATTGATCATTTTATTGGAAAATTTAGATGTTATTTTAGTTCCAAGTATTCGCATGAAACCTGCTAAAACGATTAAATCTGGACTGAGTGTATCTAAGAACTCCTCTAACGAATTTTCAAAATCAATTCTTGATGAAAACTTTTTATGATCAATAACTTTTGATGCAATATTAAACTTTGATGCCCTTGAAAGTCCAAAAGCATCTGGATTGTTAGATATTACATGAATAACCTTTCCATTTATCTTTTTTGCAGTGCATGATTCAATAATTGCTTCCAAATTAGAGCCACTGCCTGATATCAAGACTACTATTTTTTTCATTTTAAGTGTTTAGACAAATATTACAGAAGATTCTTCCTTTTTATTTTTGACCGTTCCTATCACGAAACTATTCATTTCTAATTCTTTTATTCTTGAAGAAATATCTAATGCTTCATCTTCATTAACAAAAAGCACCATGCCTATTCCACAATTGAATATTCTATACATATCATTGTCAGATATTTTTCCGTTTTCTTTTAACCATTTAAAAATATCTGGCATTTCCCACGAGCTAGTATCTATTTCTATACAGAGGTCACTAGTTATAGATCTTGGCAGATTTTCTGTAAGACCACCTCCAGTAATATGTGAGAGGGAATTAATCTTATAATTTGAAATTAACTCCATTATCAATCTGGGATAAAGTATAGTTGGCTTAAGACATTTTTTAGCTATTTTAGTTTTTTCTTCTTCAGCTAATTTAGATTCTTTAATGATTTTTCTTATCAAAGAGAACCCATTTGAATGCGGACCGCTTGATTCAATTCCTATCAATACATTGCCACACATGACATTATCATTTTTAATTATTTTATCCTTGCTAACACATCCAACTGAAAATCCTGCAAGATCAAAATTATCATCAATATAATGACCAGGCATTTCAGCAGTTTCACCACCTAAAAGCGCACAATCAGACTCGATACATGCATCGGAAATGCTTTTTACAACAGTAGCTGCTTCATTAACATTGAGCTTAGATGATGCATAATAATCTAGAAAAAAAAGAGGTTTTGCTCCACATACAATTAAATCATTCACACACATTGCTACAAGATCTTGACCAATACCTGATAGGTCATTGTACTGCTGAGCTAGCGAAACCTTTGTTCCAACCCCATCAGTACACGCAACCAAAACTGGATTCGCAATATCTTTATCAAGCTCGTACATGCCTGCAAAGCCTCCAATATTATCTAAGACATTTTTATTGTGAGATACAGCAACACTTTTTTTAATTTTATCTACTAGGGTGTTACCGGCATCGATATCAACTCCTGCAGATTTGTATGGATCATTTTCTATAATTTCTTTTGTCATTTAGAATACCTTCATATACTAAAAATATGAGATTTTTAAAAAACACTTTATTTAGCCTTATTATCTTTTCTAATACTTGCTTTGGAAAGGAGTTTGATAAACTTTTTGTGGTTTTAGAACCAATCGAAAGTGTGTCTCAAATAGAAAAATCACTAAATAATTCATTTAATACCATGGTTTATAGGTTAAGCGGCAGTGATTCTCCATCAAATATATGGAAAATTATCAATGCTGGTAATTCACGTAAAAATTTTATCAAAAGTTACTCAGTTAAAAATATAGATAATAAGAGTTTTTTAGAAGTTGATTTTGACAAAAATTTATTTATTGAAGTGTTTAAAGAGCTTTCTATTCCAGTTTTAAGCAGTTCTCGACCTGTTATATTATTTTTAATTGAAATTGATTCAGGTAATGATGAGCCATATTATTTAACAAACTCACAAAACAATTCTGAATTAGATGTTTTGTTAAAAAACTATTTAAAAAATGAATCAACTTTAAGAGGAATTTTTCTTGAAATCCCAGAGCTTGATCTGATCGATGTCAATCAACTAATTAATTTTGAGAAACTTATTGATATCGAAGATATTATTAAGGAAAAATATATTTTTGATGAATTAATTAAAGTTAAGATATCAAAAACAGGCATTGATCAGTGGTCGATTGGTGGTGATATAAAAATGACACTAAATGAAAGAGATTTTATCGATCTTTTCATTGAGCAATTTAAAAATCATACTAAAACCAGAATAAACAAAACGCTCAGAGAAAACGTAATTAATACATCAAAAAAAGAAGTAATTAACATTTCAGTAGCAAATATAAATTCTTATCAAGATTATGAAAGATCACGCAAGGTCATTGAGAATCTTGTGGGATTAAGAGACATAGACATAAGTAGATTTGATATAGATACTGTTTTTTACAAACTAGGCATTTATGGTGACTTTGATTCAATTGCCAAAGAAATATCTGAAAGTAATTTTTTTGAGATTGTCAGTCAATATAAAGATAATTCTGAGATAAATATTAACTTTGTTAGATGAAAAAGTATTTTATATTTATTCCTAACTTACTTACCATTATAAGAATAGCTCTAGTCTATCCAATATTAAATAATATTTATTTAGGAAATTTTGAAATAAGCATTATTTACTTTATTGTTGCTTCAGTTACTGATGGATTGGATGGCTTTATTGCTAGAAAAATGAATTGGCAAACTGAGCTTGGTACTCTTTTAGATCCAGTTGCAGATAAAATTCTTTTGTCAGGATCTATCTTTATATTATGGCTTAATCAATTTATTCCATTTTATATTTTTGTAATTTTTTTTAGCAGAGATGTTGCTATCCTTTTAGGTGCAGCAATTCGAATGACAATTATTGAATCTGATACACCGACTCCAAACCTTCTTGGTAAGTTAACAACTACTTTACAGATAATCTATATCGCAATTATTTTCCTTAAAGAAATTCTTGACATAGATTTTGCATTATTTGCTCTAGATTTATTTATAATTTTTGTAACTGTACTTAGTTTAGTTGTATATACATATAATTGGATTAAAGATCTTAGGACTTATCACAATGAATAAGCCGCAACAATTAACATTTCCATGGAGCAAACAGAATAAATTCACATTTGATGACTTTTTCTTTGATTCACCCAATGAAGAAGTTAGATTAGCTTTGAAAAATAATGATGACATTTTTTTGTATGGAGCTAAAGACTCTGGAAAGTCATTCTTACTTCAATCTACATGTAATTATTATGCATCTGATTATAAATCTTCAGTTTACATACCAATTTCTGAGGCAATTAAGCATGAAACTAGTTTTATAGATTCATTAGAGGGTTTAGATCTTATATGCCTGGATGATATCGATTTAATTGCATCAAATAAAGATTGGGAAGTTGGAATTTTTAATCTCATAAATGATTGTCTTTCATCAAATTGTCGACTAATTTTTTCTTCAAGCAAAAATCCGTCATCAATAAATTTTGAGTTAGATGACTTAAGATCACGAATAAAAAGAATTGACCATATTGAACTTTATCCTATTAGTGATGCAAACTTACCAGAAGCAATAAAATTTGTTTCTCAACTAAGATCAATTAATTTGGGAGATAAAGAAATTAATTATCTTGTTACATATACAAAAAGAAATATGTCAGATCTCATTGAGATTATCGGTAAACTAGATCAGCTGTCGATGGAGCTAAAAAGAAAAATAACAGTACCGTTAATAAAAGAAATTATTTAGTATCGAAATATTCACACTCAAAGCAAAAAGATACCATATCAACATCTTTCTCTTCGTTTATAAATCTGTATTGGTTATTCATTAAATTTAATATTTTTTTTGACCTAGCGCCAAAGTTGAATTCAATATCAAGATTATCAAGAAGTTCACTTATAAAAATTTCAAATGGATCTAATTCTTTGAAATATCTTACTACTTTGTAGTTATCAATTTCGGCCATTGCTGATGCAGATTCTATCGCATCATCTAGCTCTCCAATTTTATCAATTAAGCCTAATTGTAAGGCTTTTTTTCCAGACCATATTCTACCCTTAGCAATAGCATGAACCTCTTCATAGGGCATATTTCTATTAGCAGAGACTTTATTTACAAATTTATCGTATGTATCATCAACCGAAGCTTGTATTGCACTTGTAACGTTTTCAGGCATTTCAAATCTTGGATCCCAATTTGCTGCATCTGTTGAACTAACTCCATCAACTTGAATTCCTGCCCAGTCATATAAGTTTTCAATAGTTGTAAGCACACCATAAACTCCAATTGAACCAGTCAAAGTTTCCTCTTTGGCCCATATTTCATCAGATAATGTTGTTACCCATACTCCGCCTGATGCAGCAATATCTCCCATTGAGCTTACTATTGGTCTGTTAGTATCTTTAAATTCATTTAGTGCATTTGTAATTAATTCGCTTGGATAAACTCCGCCACCAGGACTATTTACTTGAAGAACAAGAGCTTTAACATCATCATCCTTTATTGCTTTTCTGATATTTTTAACAATTGTATCTGAGCCCGCAATACCGTACATAGATTCACCAGTAGAAATAGCACCTTCAATGTTAATAACTGCAATTTTATTCTTGGAATCATTTTCTTCAGATTCAATAGTAGATAAATAGTCATATATTGATATTGAGTCAGGAAATTTATTTACGTCATTATCTTTATTTGGATATTTATCAAAGAACCAATGCCTTAATTCCTCAACTGTAAAAACCATATCCACCAATCCTTGATTAAGAGCAATTTGGGAAACTTCCGGCTCTTCAAGTGCTAATTCCCAAAAAGAGTCACCATAATTTTGAATTGTTCCAGTATCAAGATTTCTTCCACTTTCCATTAAATCTGTCATTTTTTTCCAAAGAGGGCTAGCAAACTCATTCCATTGGGTCTTATCCTCTTCAGACATGGTGTTTCTAGTGAAATTTTCTGGACCAGTTTTCCATTCTCCAGCGATAAATACATGTTGGTTTAGTTTAATATTTTCATAAAGATCTTTTACGTACTCTCTTTTTCTTGAAAAACCAAAGGAAGATACTTGACCATATTTATTTAATATAATTTCATTTGCTTGTGAACTTATTAAGAAAGCATTGTTTCCAAAATTTTGACCATAAGCTATTACTCTTTTGCCTTTGTCTTTAATATTTTTAACTGCATTGGCAATTTCAAATGCTGAAGCGTAATACATTCCAAGTTCAGATACGTTTATATAAATTGCAGCAAGGTTTTTATCATCAGCTGCATTTTCTAAAACCTTGATTAGATCTTCTAATTCATGTTGTTGTATATCAGTTGAACCAAGAATAAGAGCATCAAGAGATGTCGACGAGCTTGAAGAACTATCTACTACTACTCCAACTGGTTTAAACCATAAAACTTTATCTTTTGTTGAAATGCTCTCTTCTTCAGAAAAAAATGAACCGATTCCACCTATCAGTGAGAACGTAATCACTATAAGGACAACAACGGTAAATAAGTTAATAATAATTTTTCTTGATAATGTCAAAAATTTATCTGCTTTTGACCATACTGATTGAACTTTGCTCATTAATAATTACTCCAAAAAAAGACTATGATGATATGTCATATATAGTTCTAAGTAAACGCATTTTAGTTCATATTATTTATAATTCTTGGTCCATACATGGCACTAATAAACAGAGAGGATATTAGAAATAATTCTAGAATATCTAACCAGAATGGGGTTGTTCCAAAAACTCTCAATGAGCAGGATAGAAAGTATATGATCAACAAAAAACAAAACCATTGATAGGCTTTAATTACCAATTTGTTTATAAAGATGTAAAAAATTAATATTGGTAGTGCCCAAAAGATGTACATAAATATATCAATTCTTTGTTGAATAACATTGAAAAATTTTGAAATAAACAAACATATAAAGATTAAATTTAACAGGAGTTTGTAATTAGTAATACTAATCATTAATTTTCATTACTAATTTGCCAAGCCTTGATCCAGTTTTTTTCGCAATATCATATTCGTCTTTTGTTAATTCATTTGAGGAATTAAAATTTTCAACATGAGAGGGGCCGTAAGGTGTTCCACCTGACTTTGTTTTATTCAGTTCATCAATAGAATAGGGTGTTCCAGCTACAACCATTCCATGATGTAACATGAAAGTAATTAAACTAAAAAGAGTTGTTTCTTGACCACCGTGCATAGAGCTTGTAGATGTAAATGCTATTCCAGGTTTATTCTCCAATGCATTTGTTGCCCACAAATCACCTGTAGAGTCCAAAAAGTACTTTAATGGAGATGAAATTGAACCAAACCTTGTTGGAGAACCCAAAGCAAGACCACTACAGTTAATTAAATCATCCTTAGTACAGTAGATTTCGCCAGATTCTGGAATATCATCTTCAATTTGTTCTACATTTGATGATATTTTTGGAACTGTTCTCAAGCGAACATCTAAACCAACATCTTCAATACCATCGGCAATAGCATGCGCTAAATTTTTAACTGATCCAGATGCAGAATAAAATAATACTAATAAAAAATTCTTTTCCATGTTTACATTTAAAGTTTTAATTATATTATGTACGCGATGAAGTCTAAAATTATACAACTTTTCTGTTTGTTGCTTCTCTTTGCATGTCAAAAAAATGATATTGAAGTATTTAATGGATCAAATACTAATCTTACCAAGCTTGAAGGTAGCTGGGTTGTTATTAATTATTGGGCTGACTGGTGTGCGCCTTGCATAAAAGAAATTCCAGAACTTAATGAGTTTGCGCATGAAAATAAAGATATATTTGTATTCACTTTTAACTTTGATCAACTCGATCAAGAAGATTTAGCACCAATTGCAAAAAAATTTAATATAGAAGTTCCTTCGTTGGTGACTCATCCTCGAGATATTTGGGGTATTCAAACACCTCCAGCAGTTCCAGCTACTTTTTTCATAAATCCTAATGGCGAATTATCACTCTCATTATTTAGACCTCAAACAAAAGATGCGCTCAACGACATCTTATTGGATTTAAAGCAGGCTTTCTAAAAAGTTTTCTTGAATAATTGATTCTGGATTGATCCTTACTTTATTTAAATACACTGTCCAATGTAAATGGGGTCCTGTAACTCTTCCAGTTGATCCAACTTCTCCAATTTTTTGCCCCTTTTCAATTAATTCATTTTCATCAACAAGGACTGATGATAAATGACTGTATGAACTTATTAGACCAAATCCATGGTCTATTATTATGTAATTTCCTGCATAAAAGAAATCACCAACTAAAATTACTTTACCTTTTGAAGGAGATACAATTTTTGTTCCCTCAGCAGCAGCAATATCCAAAGACAGATGAGGAGATCTAGGTTGATCATTGATGTATCTCTTTTTACCATATCTGCTTGAGATAATACCCTCAACAGGATTAATAAAATTTAAATCAGGCACTAAAAATTTTGAATAGTTATTGAGTGCTTTTTGTATAATTTTAGATTCTTTAAAAGCCCTATCAGAATCTTCTTTACTTAGATTGACCATAGAATTGTTTTCAATAGTAATTCTAGATTCACCAAAATCTTTTTGATTAATATAAATTTTTTCACCATCTACATTTATTGAATCATTTTGTTTTTCAAATGGCAGTGGTATTAATTTATAGAGAGATTCACCAATTTCGACTGTTAAGTATTTATCAAGATCATTACTTGAAGCTTTTATAGCAATTATTTCGCCAGGATCACCAAATCTCTCCGCATTAATGAAAAGAGAAATTAAACATATAGAACAAAGAGAGGAATTTTTAAGCTTATTTCTCATTTTTTATTACTTCAACATCAAGTGAGCCTTTATTTAATCTTGTTTTCAAAATCTCTCCTTTGTTGACATCTGAAAAAGACTTTATTGCCTCACCTTTATTATTAGTAACGATCGCATATCCTCTATCTAATATTGATAGTGGGCTAAGTATTTCTATATTTTTAAGCAATTTATCAACTAAATTTTTATTTAGCATTATCTTTTCATTGATATTTCTATGAAGTCTTTCGTTAACTTGAATTAATTTATTTTTAATAAGATCTAATTTTCTTTTTGGATTGTTAAAACTAATCTGAGAATTAATTTTTTCAATTTGATTCTTTTTATCATTGATGATTGATTTTTGTTGTTTTTGTATTCTCAGATCTAGATTGTCTAAATATTGATTTTTCTCTCTTAATAGCGACAAAGGATCTTTTAACCTTGATCGATTAAAATCTAGATTTCGTTTTAAGTCTTCAATAAAAGTTCTTATATTTTTATTTAGCTTTGATTTAAATTCGTCTAGCTTGTCTAGAAGTTTAAAATTAAATTCAGTTACAAGCTCTGCTGATGCTGTGGGAGTAGGAACTCGTATATCGCAAACAAAATCACAAATAGTAAAATCAATTTCATGACCAACTCCAGATATGGTTGGAATTGGATATGAAAAAATTTCTCGAGCTAAATCCTCATTATTAAAGCACCAAAGATCTTCTATTGAACCTCCACCTCTAGCAAGAATGACAACATCAATTTTGTTATTAGGATTTTTCTCGTTGTGCAAAATTATTCTATTCAGTGCATTGATTATGCTGACGTGGGCATTGTCGCCCTGAACTACGGCATCACTTAATGAAATTTTAGAGTTTGGTGCTCTTCTTTTAACAGTTGAAATAATATCTTGAAATGCAGCAGTCGATGAAGAGGTTACAATCCCAATGTGATTAGGTGATTGAGGTATATCTACTTTATTATCTAAACTAAATAATCCCTCGTTTTCTAATTTATTCTTTAGCTTTTCAAATTGCTGCATTAGATTTCCTGCACCTGCAGGCTCAATAGTTTTTACTATTAATTGATAGTCACCTCGCGGAGCATAAATACTTACTTGACCCTTGAGCACACACTGATCTCCGTTTTCAGGTGAAAAATTTAATTTCATGTTTTGATTTTTGAACATTGCACATCTTATTGCACCTTCCTCATCCTTTAATGTGAAGTAGATATGCCCTGAACTAGGTCTTGAAAGGTTTGATATTTCACCAACAACGGATACATTGTTGAAGTTATTTTCTAATAAATATTTTGCAGATTTATTTAGTTCGCCTACTGAGATAATTTCATCATTCTGCACTACAATGTTACTAGTCATATTGAAAGTATAACTTTATGAAAACTAATTTTCAGCGAACAAATCACTTTCTTATCCTCACACTTGGAGCTGTACTAATTGGCTTTGCACCAATTTTTGTTAAGTGGAGCATGTTGTCTTCATCAGCAATTAGCTTTTATAGGATGTTGCTAGCTATACCTTTTTTATTCTTATTAAACTTAAGATTAAATAAAAAATTTAAGTTCACTGTAAATGATAGTAAAACAATTTTTTTTGCTGCATTAGCATCTTTAGCATTTACAACTGATTTAACTCTTTGGCATTACAGCATGAATATAACATCTGTATCCAATGCAACTATAATAGTTAATTCTTCTCCTGTCTTTGTGGCCATACTTGGTTATATATTTTTTAGGGAAAAACTATCAAGGAGTTTTGTTGTATCTTTCCTGATTACTTATATTGGAATACTGGGGTTAATTTATTTTTCAAATAATTATGCTACTGGGAGAGTTGTTGGTGACATACTCTGTTTAATTGCGGCTTTTTTTTATGGAGTGTATTTATTAATAATTGCAAAATTAGGTAAAGAAAATTCCCTAAATATAATTTTTTACACAACATTATTTTGTTGTTTATTTTCAATAATCCCAATGCTTATTCAAGGTGGAAATATGATACCGTCTACTTCATTTGAATGGATAAACTTATTATTACTTGCAGTTTTATGTCAATTTGGAGGTCAATACTTAATTACTCATGGAATTGGAAAAATATCTGCCTCTGAAGGATCTGTAGGACTTTTAATGCAACCCATTACAGCAACTATTTTAGCTGCATTTATATTTGGAGAAATTTTAAATATTACACAAATAATATTTGTACTTGTTGCACTTTTTGGCATCTATTTAGCAAGAATCAATCTAACTGGAAATCAACAAAAACAAACCTAACAAATAATGTTATTTTTTTTCTAATAATAGTATTATTAGCACCCTTAATTGTTAATTAAGAAGGTTAGGGTGATTAGCTCAGTTTGGTAGAGCATCTCGTTTACACCGAGAGGGTCGGCAGTTCGAACCTGTCATCACCCACCATTAAGGTTGAACTTTTATTAATAACATATAAGATGCAACCTTTATGTGGTCCGGTAGTTAAACGGTTATAATTCCGCCCTGTCACGGCGGCGTTCGGGGTTCGATTCCCCGTCGGACCGCCACTGAATTTAATATGGATACTTTAATCATAAGTCTTTTAATACTTTGCTACTCCCTAGTACTTGGAATCATTTTTGCACAAGTGCTTCTTACAGCTCCAGTGGTATTTAAGGTACTGGATGACCAAAATGCATCTAAATTTTTGAGAAAAATTTTTCCTCGCTACTACTTACTACTTTTATTAATTACCTTACTTGCTTTATTAATATCCTATTTATTTTTTGAAATATTTGATGTTTATATAGCAATTGTGGCTGTATTTTTCTCTTTTTTTGGATACATAATTATTCCACTCACAAATAGTGCAAGAGACAGAGGCTGGGACAACCTTTTTAAATGGTTACATAACCTTAGTGTGTTTAATACAGTGGTAATAATGGCTATAGCCATAGTGCAAATATTTAGAGCAACAACTCTATAAGTCATGGAAAATTCCAAAAGTGTTGCAGTTCTCGGAGGAGGAAGTTTTGGGACGGTTCTAGCAAATTTAGCAGCATCAAATGGATACAATGTTTCATTGTGGGTAAGGGACTCTGAACAAGCTTTAAGAATAAATTCTGAGGGAGCTAACACCACATATCATCCTGAATTAAAATTATCTAAAAATATAATTGCATCTGATAACTTAAAAGAAGTTTTAAATAATAAATCTATAATTTTTATTGCGACACCAAGTATTGTGTTCGAGCAAATTGTAATTAGAGTTTCTAATTATATAGATGAAAAACCATATTTAGTTTCATGTACAAAAGGTATTCTTGATGATCCATTTAGACTATTGTCAGATATTATTTCATCAAAACTCAAAAATACTATTGGTGTTTTGAGTGGCCCAAACCTAGCAAAAGAAATAGCGGATGAAAAAATAGCAGGTACAGTCATAGCAAGTCCAGATGAAAGTTTAATAAATATAGTTAAATCAGTTTTGTCTTCTGAAACTTTTAAAATATATTCAAGTAAAGATATGCAAGGAGTTGAAATGGCTGGCGCATTAAAAAACATTTATGCAGTAATATGCGGAATGGCTGAATCACTAAAAGTTGGCGAAAATGCTATTGGACTAATACTAACTCGTAGCATGGCTGAGATGAGTCGGTTTGCTGTTGCAAAAGGTGCAAATCCGATAACATTTTTGGGATTATCAGGAATGGGTGATTTAGTTGCAACATGCATGTCAACTTTATCAAGGAATTATCAACTTGGTTTTAATATTGGATCTGGCATGTCTTTATCAAAGGCAAAGGAAAGCGTTGGTCAAGTTGCTGAGGGAGTAAGGACTCTTGAGGTTGTTTTAAAAGAATCATCAAAACTGAATATTAAAATGCCACTAGTCGAATCTATGTATAATATAATTTACAATAATGCTTCACCAAACACACTTATTGATGATTTAATTAATAATCCAAATGAGATTGATGTAGAATTTAATTATTGAATATGGAAACTATTAACAAAGACGAAATTTTAAAATCAAGTAAGTGGATTAGATTCATTTTTATGGTTCTATATGCGTTTGCATTAAATTTTGTTTTACCAATATGTATTGGGCTTGCAGTTATTCAGTTTTTATTTGTTCTTTTTACATCAAAAGTAAATCCATCAATAGCTAATGTAAATTCTTATGTTATTGAGTTTTTTGAAGATTCTTTATCATTCTTATTGTTTCAAACTGAAGAAAAACCTTTTCCTTTTAAAAACAATTCAGAAGAAGAGGTTGTAATTGAAGCGGAAGAAATAGAGGACTCATCCTCAAAACAAGAAACTAATTAATTAGACGCTGCTTTTTCTGCAGATTGAAGTGTTTGAAGTATCAACGTATTAATTGTCATTGGTCCTACTCCTCCAGGCACTGGAGTATATGCGCTTGCAATTTTTTCAATATTATCAAGATCAATATCTCCGCATTTTTCTGGATGGTAACCAGCATCGATAACAATTGCATCTTTTTTAATCCAATCAGATTTTATAAATTTAGGTATTCCAACAGCCCCAACTATTAAATCTGCATTTTTAATTATTAAATCTAGATTTCTAGTTCTTGAATGACATATTGTCACTGTAGCATTCATATTTAAAAGCATCATTGCCATTGGCTTGCCCAAAATTGGACTCCTACCAACAACGACAGCATTTAAGCCTTCTACTTTAATATTATGATGGTTAATTAATCTCATAATACCAGCAGGTGTACATGAGCCATAAGCATCAAGCCCCATCGACATGTTTCCAAAACCCAGGCAGGTCACTCCATCTACATCTTTATTAATATCTATTTCATCAAAACACAATCTTTCATCAATTTGAGATGGAACTGGATGTTGAAGCAAAATGCCATGTACATTCACATCATTATTTAAACTTCTAATTTTTTCTAAAAGTTCTTCAGTAGTTGTATCTTCAGATAATTCAACAGCTATAGATTCCATACCTACTCTCGCACAGGTATTTCTTTTCATTTTCACATAGGTTTCAGAAGCCGGATCATTACCAACAAGAATAGTTGCTAAAGTTGGCTTTATATTTTTTGATGATAATTCCTGAACCTTTTTCTTTATAGATTCTTCAGAAATTCTTGAGAGCTCTTTACCATCTAATAATATTGCAGACATGATATTATTATCTCATTAATTGATATTTATGCCCATGAAGATTGCTTATTTATTATATTAACTTTAATATTTGCATCCTCGGGGTATAGCGCAGTCTGGTAGCGCACTCGCTTTGGGAGCGAGTGGTCGTAAGTTCGAATCTTACTACCCCGACCAAGCGCCTGTAGCTCAGCTGGATAGAGCAACTGCCTTCTAAGCAGTGGGTCAGGAGTTCGAATCTCTTCAGGCGCGCCATTTTTTTTGATATGTATAAAATTGCTACTTTATATAAATTTTCAAGGATTCAAAATCCATTAAAAACTCATAAAGACATTCGTTCAAATTTAAAAGAACTCAATATTAAAGGAACAATTCTTGTTGGTGAAGAGGGTCTCAATGGAACGATTTCTGCGACTAGTGAAAAAAAATTAAGTAAAGCAATTAAGTATTTACGAAGTATAGATGGCTTTGATGCTTTAGATGTAAAGTATTCTTCATCAGAAAAAAATCCATTCGTAAGAATGAAAGTTAAATTAAAAAAAGAAATTGTAACAATTGGAGATAATTCAATAGATCCAACAGAAGAGGTTGGTGAATATGTTGACCCAAATAACTGGAACAAATTAATAGAAGACAAAAACACAATTTTAATTGATACAAGAAATAACTATGAATATTCAATAGGGACTTTTAAAAACTCTATAAATCCTCATACAAATAAATTTAGAGAATTTCCAAAATGGATAAAAAAACAAAAGTTTTCCAATAAGGACAAAGAAACAAAAAATATAGCTATGTTTTGCACTGGTGGAATTAGATGTGAAAAAGCTTCTTCGTTGATGAAAAATCAAGGGTTTAAGAACGTTTACCATCTCAAAGGAGGAATATTGAAATATTTTGAATTAGTCCCTGAAGAGCAAAGCAAATGGCAGGGAGAGTGTTTTGTATTTGATGATAGAGTTTCTGTAAAACATGACTTATCTGAGGGAACATATGATATGTGTCATGGATGCAGAATGCCAATTACTGAAAAAGATAAAACTTCTAAAAAATATATCAAAGGTGTATCTTGTTCAAAGTGTTTTGATAAAACAACTGAAGAACAAAAATCAAGATACATGAGCAGACAAAAACAAGTAGACTTGGCAAAAAAAAGAAATCAGCGACATATTGGACCTAAAGAGGAGGTAATTAATTAATTACTATGGAATATCCAATTTTATATTCATTTATTAGATGTCCATATGCAATGAGAGCAAGAATGGCATTAAAACTTACAAATATTAAATGCGAAATAAGAGAAGTAAGGCTGAATAATAAGCCCAAGCAAATGATAGACAAATCTCCTAAAGGAACCGTCCCAGTGTTAGTTCTTGAGAAAAAAGTAATTGATGAGAGTAATGACATAATTGAATGGGCTCTTAGCTCAAACAATATATTTGATGGAAACATAGATCATTATCAAATAGACTTAACAAACAACCTAATTGAGCTTTTTGATTCTAAATTTAAATATAATCTTGATAGATATAAGTACGCGACAAGATATGAAAATATTAATAAAGATAAACACAAGAATGAGTGTTTAGAGATTTTAATTAATTTAGAAAATGTAATCTCAAACGAAGGATGGATTCTTGGAAGCAAAATAAACAAATTAGACATATCAATTTTGCCTTTTATTCGACAGTTTAGAATTGCAGACATTGAATGGTTTGATAAACAAAATAAAATTGAAGGAGTCCAAAAAATTTTATTTAATTTTCTTGATTCAAACTTATTCAAAGAAGTAATGTACAAATATGATGTTTGGGAAGAAAATGCTGAGCCTCAATTTTTTCCTTAAAAGATATCAAAAAATAGATAATAATTTTATTTAAACTATAATACCGAATCTTGTGGCGGGCGTAGCTCAGTTGGTTAGAGCGCTGGATTGTGGCTCCGGAGGCCGTGGGTTCGAACCCCATCGCTCGCCCCAGTTTTGAGAGAAAAATAATGAAAGTAAGTATTAAAAAATTAAAAGATCTTGAAAGGAAGGTTTTAGTTACAATTCCAGTTAATGAATATGAATTAAAATTTTCTACAAAATTAAAGAACATTAAAACTAAAGCTAAAGTTGATGGATTTAGGAAGGGCAATGTGCCTAATGATGTTTTAGAACAGAAGTATGGAGCTTCTATTCATAATGAAGTTATTAATGAACTCATTCAAGAGACATATCCAAAGGCAATATCAGAAAATAACATAAGACCTGCATCATCACCTCAGGTTTCAATTGATTCAGAAGATCCAAAAAAACCTTTAACTTATTCAGCAATTATAGAAGTATTTCCCGAAATTAAACCTAAGTTCTCAAGGTGGACAAATTATGAAGAGTTTGAAATCGAGATAGAGGAGAATGACATAAATCTTGCAATAGATGATATCAAAAAAAGATATGGAGATTGGAACGATGTTCAAAGAGAAGCAAGATTAGATGATCAGGTTGTAATTGATTTTATAGGAAAAATTGATGGTAAAGAATTTGAAGGTAATACTGCAAATGACTTTAAGCTAGTATTAGGAAGTAAGTCAATGATTCCAGGATTTGAAGATAGCATTGTTGGAAAAAAACCATCTAAGTTTTCAATAGAATGCACCTTTCCTGAAGACTATTTCAAAAAAGATTTAGCAGGCGTTAAGGCTGAATTTGAAATTAATCTTAAAAATGTTCAGGAAATGAAAGAAGCAAACATTGATAAAGACCTTTTTGACAAACTTCAAATGGAAATTAAAGACAAATCAGAATTCAAGAATGAAATCACATCTCGAATGAAAAATGAGGTTGCAACTCAAGAGAAAGAACTCACTAAAGAGTCAATGTATGAAACACTGTTAAAAACAAATAACTTTAAAATTCCTAACGCTACAGTTAATGAACAAGCAGATTTGATGCGCAAAGATGCGTTGATGAGAATTGGACATAGCGAAGATAATGCTGGCGATGATCTTTTTCCTATAGAGAGCTTTATGGAAAAAGCTGAAAAAAGAGTAAAACTTGACTTACTATTTGCTGAGTTAGTTAATCACTTTGATATAAAAGTAGAAAAACAGAATATTGATGATTTTATAGATGAGGAGTCAAAAAGATATAAGGATCCTGAACAATATAAAAAATGGATAACTGGTCAACCGCAGCAATTAGAGCAATTTAAAATGATTGTGTTAGAAAAACAATTAGTTGAAAAATTAGAAAATGTTCTTAAATCAAAGAAGAAAGTGATAAAATTTTCAGAATTAGCAAATAGATAATTTATATGGAAGATATTAAATCAGCGCTTATACCAATGGTAATTGAACAGACTCCCAGAGGTGAGAGGTCGTTTGATATTTATTCACGTCTTTTAAAAGAAAGAGTTATATTTCTTTCTGGGCCTATTGATGACTACATCTCTAATTTGGTTGTTGCTCAATTATTATTTTTGGAGTCAGAGAATCCAGAAAAAGATATATCCATATATATTAATTCACCCGGTGGAAGTATCTCTGCAGGACTTGCAATATATGACACCATGCAATTTGTTACTCCATCAATCTCTACGATGTGCATTGGACAGGCTGCAAGCATGGGAGCATTGTTGCTAGCAGGAGGCGACAATAAAAAGAGGTTTGCCTTACCTAATTCAAGAATAATGATTCACCAACCTTTGGGCGGATTTCAAGGTCAAGCATCTGACTTTGAAATTCATGCGAAGGAAATTTTGCATATGAAAAAAATAGTTAATGAAATATTAGCAAAACATACTGGTCAAACTATAAAGAAAATTGAAAAAGATACTGACAGAGATAATTTCCTAGATGCAAATGCTGCAAAAGCATATGGTATTGTTGATAAAATATTAGAGGAAAGAAAATAAGATAATGAGTAACGAAACACAAACTGATAAATTAAATTGCTCTTTCTGTGGAAAGGTTCAAGATGAGGTAAAAAAACTTATTGCTGGACCGAGTGTATATATTTGTAATGAGTGTGTAGATCTTTGTAATGATATTATTGAAGAAGAGATTAAAAATGATGAAGAGTCACCATATGATCAATCTTTATCACCTCTTGAGATATATAATCAACTTGATGAGTATGTTATTGGTCAAGAAAAAGCAAAAAAGGTTTTATCGGTAGCTGTATATAATCATTATAAGAGGCTTAGAAAAGGAAAATCTAAAGATAATGTTGAGCTTCAAAAAAGTAACGTTCTCCTTCTTGGGCCAACAGGAAGTGGAAAAACATTATTAGCTCAAACTTTAGCAAAAATACTTAATGTTCCGTTTACTATTGCAGATGCTACTACATTGACTGAAGCTGGTTATGTTGGCGAGGACGTTGAGAATATTATTCAAAAACTACTTCAAAAAGCTGACTACGATCCAGAAAAAGCTGAGTTAGGAATTGTTTACATAGATGAGATAGATAAAATTGCACGAAAATCCGATAATCCATCCATTACAAGAGATGTTTCTGGGGAGGGTGTTCAACAAGCTCTCCTGAAGTTAATAGAAGGAACTGTGGCATCAATTCCTCCCCAAGGTGGAAGAAAACATCCTCAGCAAGAGTTTATTCAAATCAACACATCTAATATTCTATTTATTTGTGGTGGAGCTTTTTCTGGCCTTAACAAAGTTATAGAGCAAAGAACAAATAAAACAGGTATTGGTTTTAGTGCTGATGTAGATACTCAATCAAATGTAAGCAAGATAGGAAAAAATATTGATGATCTTGAGCCAGAGGATTTAGTAAAATATGGTTTAATTCCAGAATTTGTTGGCAGGTTGCCAGTAATATCTAATCTTCATGAACTTGATGAAGATGCTCTTGTAAGAATTCTTAAAGAGCCCAAAAATGCTTTGGTTAATCAGTATAGTCACTTATTTGAAATTGATGATGTTGAATTATCATTCCGAGATGAAGCACTTAAAGAAATTGCAAAACAAGCCATTAAAAGAAAAACAGGTGCAAGAGGACTACGTTCAATTATGGAAGATATATTAATGGATACTATGTTTGATCTACCTAATGATGACCTGGAGAAAGTTATTATTGACGAAAAAGCAGTCCTTAATAGATCTGAACCAATTAAATTATTAAAAACTAAGTCAAAAAAAACCTCTTCAGGTAATTGATATTTACTTAATTATCCCTATATTTAATCTATGAGTAAGATTAAATCCGATTTGCCTTTAATACCCCTAAGAGATGTTGTAGTTTTCCCTGGAATAGTAACAACACTTTTTGTTGGAAGAGCAAAGTCTGTTGAAGCTTTAAATATTGCTATGACTTCCAACAAGAAATTGGTATTAGTAAGTCAAAAAGATGCAGGCAATGAAGATCCTAAAGTTGAAGATATTTATCAATATGCTTCCATAAGTAACTTATTGCAACTAATCAAACTTCCTGATGGCACTATGAAAGTCCTAGTAGAAGGTTATAAAAGGTGTTCTATAGATAAGATTATTGAAAAAGATTCATATACTATTGCAAGAGTTACTGAAGAGGATGATCTTCCTTTAAAAGAAAATGAGTCTAAGAATTTAGTTAGATTAATTAAAGCAAAATTCGAAGACTACATTAGTGTTACAAAAAGAATTCCTCCTGAAATAGTTTCAACAGTAGATTCATTAGATGAATTATCAAGATTAATGGATACAATTACTGGACATCTTCCAATTGAAACCTCAAAGAAACAAGAAATTCTAGAAACAGTTGATCTTAAAGAAAGAGCTGAAAAAGTTTTAACTTTTATAGAATCTCAGCTAGATGTAGTTGATGTTGAAAAAAAGGTTCGAGACAGAGTCAAAAAGCAAATGGAAAAATCTCAAAGAGAGTACTATCTCAATGAGCAAATTAAAGCTGCGCAAAAAGAACTTGGTGAAATAGGTGAAGAGGGCGATGAGCTAGAGAATCTTGAGAAAAAAATTCATGAAGTAGGCATGACAAAAGAAGCCTTAAAAAAAGCAAAGAGTGAGCTAGCAAAATTTAAACATATGGCACCATCATCAGCTGAGGCTTCAGTTGTAAGAACTTATCTAGATTGTCTTGTAGATGTACCATGGAAAAAGAAGTCTAAGGTTAAAACAGATGTAAAAGCTTCGATGGAAATTCTTGAAGAAGATCACTATGGACTTGAAGAGGTTAAAGAAAGAATAGTTGAGTATCTAGCTGTTCAAAAAAGAGTCAAGTCAATGAAAGCTCCTGTTTTATGTCTTGTTGGTCCTCCAGGCGTAGGAAAAACATCATTAGGTGAATCTATTGCTAGGGCTACTAATAGAAAGTTTGTAAGAATGTCACTTGGTGGTGTGAGAGATGAGTCTGAGATTAGGGGACATAGAAGAACTTATATAGGTTCAATGCCTGGAAAAATTATTCAAAAACTTTCAAAAGTTGGGGTAAAAAATCCATTATTTCTTTTAGATGAAATTGATAAAATTGGAATGGATCATAGAGGAGACCCAGCATCTGCTTTGTTGGAGGTTCTTGATCCAGAACAAAATAACACCTTCAGTGATCACTATCTTGAGGTTGACTATGACTTATCAGAAGTTATGTTTGTTTGCACAGCCAATAGCTTAAATATTCCAACGCCTCTTTTAGACAGAATGGAAATTATCAGAATTCCTGGTTACATAGAGGATGAAAAAATTAATATTGCAGAAAAGTATTTATTGCCCAAGCAGATGAATCGAAATGGATTGAAAGATGAAGAAATTAAGTTAAACAAAAATGTAATTCTTTCATTGATCAGATACTACACTCGAGAGGCTGGAGTTAGAGGTCTTGAAAGACAAATAGCAAGAATTTTGAGAAAGGTTGTTAAGGAAAGGTTGGTAGAAAATTCAACTAAACAAAAACCTACATCTATTTCTTCTAAAAATCTTGAAAAATATTCTGGGGTCAAGAAATTCAAATATGGAGTTGCTGAAAAAGATAATGCTGTAGGACAAGTCACTGGCCTAGCTTGGACTGAAGTTGGGGGCGAACTTCTAACGATTGAAGCCTCAAATATTGATGGTAAAGGAAGAGTTATTAAAACTGGTTCTTTGGGTGATGTAATGCAGGAATCAATACAAGCAGCACTTACAGTAGTTCGTTCAAGAGCAGAATCTCTTGGAATTCAACCAAATTTTTATGAAAAATATG
>OCVP010000398.1_pt1 | contig 20111 bp, 18 predicted proteins | sample 1539171 | NCBI WGS metagenome assembly OCVP01 (sample SAMEA51879418, study PRJEB22527) | metagenome
ACTTGTCATCCCTCCCCTTGAGGTTAAAATTCCTTTAGCTGCATGCATACCGTGAATATCTTCAGGTGATGTTTCAACTCTTACCAAAATAGTATTTTGCATCATTCCATTAAGTCTTTCGGCCTCTTCTGATGAGAAGACTACCTTTCCACTGACTGCACCTGGAGATGCGGGTAATCCTTTTGCTATTACTTTTATTTCACTTTTTTCATCTAAGGTTGGATGAAGAAGTGTATCCAAAGAATTTGGATCAATTCTTAAAATAGCTTCTTTTCTAGAAATTAGTTTTTCTTTTACCATATCTACTGCAATTTTAACTGCTGATTTTGCTGTTCTTTTTCCAGATCTAGTTTGAAGCATCCAAAGTTTTTTATTCTCTACAGTAAACTCAACATCTTGCATATCTTTGTAGTGCTTTTCTAAAGTAGATAATATTTTTTTAAGTTGTTTAAATACTTTTGGCATAGTTTCTTCCATCGATAATTTTTTTCCACCAGAATTAATCCTTGCTTTTTTTGTAATATGTTGAGGCGTTCTTGTCCCCGCAACAACGTCCTCACCTTGTGCATTGATCAAATATTCACCATATATTTCATTTTTTCCACTTGATGGATCTCTAGTAAAAACTACTCCAGTTGCACAATCGTCACCCATATTACCAAAAACCATTGATTGAACATTTACAGCAGTGCCCCAATCATCTGGTATATGATTTAGTTTTCTATACACTTTAGCACGATGGCTTTGCCAAGATAAAAAAACGGCAGATATTGCACCATCAAGTTGTTTATAAACATCTTGTGGGAATTCTTTCTTTGTCTTGTCTTTTACAACATTTTTAAAGTCGCTGATTAATGCATCCCAGTCTTGTTCGTCTAGCTCAGTATCTAACAAAACTCCTTTTGTTAATTTATAATTCTCAATTAACTCCTCAAAATTAAAGCTATCTACTCCAAGTACAACACTCGAATACATTTGAATAAATCTTCTATAACTATCTTTTGCGAACCTTTTGTTTGAAGTTTTGTTAGCTAAAGCCATAACTGTTTTATCATTTAGACCTAGATTTAGTATCGTATCCATCATTCCTGGCATTGATACTCTTGCTCCTGATCTAACGGAAACTAATAAAGGATTTTTTAAATCTCCAAATTTTTTGTTTGTTTCTTTCTCTATTTGAGATAATTGCTTGTTAATTTCTTTTATTAATTGCTTGTTAAGCTGTTTATTGTTTTTATAAAATATATCACAAACTTTAGTAGAAATTGTAAATCCAGGAGGAACTGGCAATCCCATTCTTCCCATTTGAGATAGATTTGCACCTTTTCCACCAAGAAAATTCTTTGGGTTTTTAATTTTTTTTGAAAACTTAGAATTAAAGTTTAAAATTAAATCACTCATTAAGCACTTTCGATTTTAGAAAAATTTATATAATTTTCGAATGTTCTACAAAACATTTGAAGGAGTTCCAATCGATTTTTTCTAATTATTTCATCATTGTCATTAACAATTATATTATCAAAAAAAGCAGAAATAATGGGTTTTGCAGTCTTTAGATTATCAAGAGTTGTTTCGTAATTTTCATCTTTATCTATATTTGTAAAATATTTCTTTAATTCTTTTATTTTTTTAAATAAATTTTTTTCAAAATCATTTTTAAATATTCCTGGATCAGCAGTATCTGCCAGCTCTAATTTATTATCTTTTAGCTCATTTTCAATAATGTTAGATGCTCTTTTATAACTTGAGATAATATCTATTCCACTTTCTTTATTTATAATTTTGTTTAAGTTTATAACTTGAAATAATATCTATTCCACTTTCTTTGTTTATAATTTTGTTTAAAGCGAAAGACTTTCTAAAAATTTCGTTTATATTATTAATATTTTTATTATTTAGACTAGCATTAATTATATCAGGTCTAATAGCTTTATCTTTCATGTAATATTTTAATCTTTCTAATAAAAATTCAGATAAATCTTTTAATACAGATGTATTATCAAATTTATAACTTTGTTCTTGGTACAAAAGCAAAGAATAATTTATTAGATCTTTAATTCTAATATTTTTCTTATTTTCAAGTATTAGTCTAATAACTCCTAATGCTGCTCTTCTTAATGCAAATGGATCTTTTGAGCTTGTGGGTTTTTGATTAACACCGAAGAAACCAACTAATGTATCTAACTTATCAGTCAACGAAAGACCAAGACTAAACGGTCTTGTTGGAACTTTGCTTTCAAGTGAATTAGGTAAATAATGTTCTTTTATTGCAATAGAAACATCTTTATCAAAACCCTGTGATTCAGCAAAATAACCTCCCATTATACCTTGAAGTTCTGGAAACTCCCCCACAAGATCAGACAGCAAATCAGTTTTACAGATAGAGCATGAAATTTCAATTTTATCTTTACTAATTAAAAGTTCATCTGAGATTGCTCCACCTAATTTCCTCATCCTTTGAATTTTATCGAAATAAGTTCCTAATCCTTTGAAATAATTCATACTTTTTAGTTTGGAAACTTGTTTAAATAAATTTTGATTTTTGTTTTTATTCCAGAAAAATTCAGCATCATTTAGTCTTGCTTCTACAACTCTTTCATTTCCTGCTTTAATATAGCCTTTTGGATCTTTATTATTTGCAACAACAAAAAACTGATTGGTAATATTTCCTTTTCTATCTAAAGTATGAAAATATTTTTGATGGTGTTGCATTGTAATTACAAGAATTTCTTTTGGCATAGATAGAAAGCGTTTATCGAATTGACATAGTAAAATATTTGGCTGCTCAACTAAATCTGTTACTTCTGCCAAAAGCTTTTCATTGATTTCAATATCAATGTTATTTTTTTTTGAGTTTTTAATAAGTTCTTTTTGAATAATTGATTTACGTTGATTTTGATCAATCGTGATATTTAATTTTTTTAAACACTCTATATAGTCTTTATATCCTCTTACTATTTTTTTTTTATCCTCAAATTCTTTATCTAAAATTATAAAATTACAGCTTCTTAAATGATGGTAAGTAAAATCGATAAACTTATTATCAAAAATAGCTATTAAAGATTTTAAAGGTCTTCCCCACTGTAAACTGTGGTCTGACCACCTCATAGAATTTTTCCAGTCAATTTTGTCTAATATTGTTGGTATTTCTCTTTCAAGTACGTCCTTAGTATTAATTTTCTCTCTTGGTTTTAAAAAAAAGTAAAATTCACCTTTTTCAGTTTCTTTTTTAAAGATTTCTTTTTCAGTAATTTTATTTGATCTTAAAAAACCATCTAGTGCTTCTTTGGGTGATTTTGTACTAGGTCCTCGCTTCTCCTCCTTTTCAAAAATTATTTGTTTACTTAAACCATCAAATAATATTACTAATCTATTTGGAACAGAAAAGACTTTGCTATTTTTATATTTTATTTTTTTTTCTTCAAATAATTTTTTAAAATTATAAAATAAATAATTTCTCGCATCATTTTGTAATTTTGCTGGTATCTCCTCTGTAAAAACTTCTAAAAAAAATTCAGACATTTTTAAGTTTGATTTTTTAACCAAATTTCAGCTGCCCCTTTTGTAATATCTCTTATCCTTGATATATATTCGGCTCTTTGAGCAACACTTATTACACCACGTGCATCTAAAATATTAAAAATATGGCTTGCCTTTAAACATTGATCATAGGCTGGTAATGACACGTTATTTTCAGTGAGCATCTTTGCTTCTTTTTCAGTCATATCAAAAATTTTAAAAAGATTTTCTGTATTTGCTAATTCAAAATTATAAGTAGAGAATTCCTTTTCTGCTTGATGAAATACATCTCTATATTTAATATCTTCACTGTTCCATATTAAATCATAAACATTTTTTTTCTGTTGAGTAAACATACACAACCTTTCTAAACCATATGTAAGTTCAACCGAAACTGGTTTGCATTCAAAGCCTGCCATTTGTTGAAAATAGGTAAATTGAGTTATCTCCATCCCATCGCACCAAACTTCCCAGCCAAGTCCAGCTGCACCTAATGTCGGGCTTTCCCAATCATCCTCTACAAAACGAATATCATGTTCTTTATGATTGATGCCTATCGTTTTTAAACTGTTTAAATAAAGTTTTTTTATATTTTTTGGTGATGGTTTAATAATTACTTGAAACTGATAATAGTGCTGAAGCCTATTAGGATTGTCTCCATATCGTCCATCAGTTGGTCTTCTTGAAGGTTGAACATAAGCAGCTTTCCAGGGATTTGGACCTAATGATCTAAGTGTTGTGGCTGGATGGAATGTTCCAGCCCCCACTTCAATATCATAAGGCTGAAGTATCACGCAACCATTTTTACCCCAATATTTTTGAAGATTAAAAATTGTGTCTTGAAAAGTTTGAAACTTGGGTTTTTTTTTAATTTTAATTTTAGAAACCATATCTTTGCCAGATAGATCTTTCTTCCATAATACTTATAACTTTATCAGTATGACTTTCTGACGATAGTTTACTTGCAAGCCAACCTTTTTGTTTTTCAAATTTTTTAATAACAACATCTTCACCATATTTTTCTTTTAATACTTTTTCAGCATTTCCTATTCCATCAATAAGACCAAGCTCTTTTGCTTTTCTTCCAGACCAAAATTCACCTGAAAATAACTCTATTCCAGAATCTTTTTTTAATTTATTTGAACGACTATTCTCTACTACCTCTATAAAATCTTTATGAAGATCTAATTGAATATTTTTTAATCTATCAATATCTTCTTTTTTTTCCTCCATAAATGGATCAAGAGTACTTTTATTTTTTCCAGCTGTATAAACTCTTCTTTGAACACCAATTTTACTTATTAGCTCAGTAAACCCAAAAGATGAATATATAACTCCTATAGATCCTATAATGGAACTTTGATTTGCATAAATTTCGTCACCAGAACAAGCTATAAGATATCCTCCTGATGCAGCTACATCTTCGGCAAAAATTAGTACCTTTTTTTTATGTTTTTTGGCTAAAGACTTAATTTGATCATGAATTAAATGTGATTGGACTGGAGATCCTCCAGGAGAATTTATTGAAATTGCAACTGCTGGTGCTTTTTTTATAGAAAAAGCCTTTTTAATTATTTCTTCCTGACTAGCAAAATTTATTCCTTGCTTAAACTTTCCAACATTACCTATTACCCCATTTAATTTGATATGGGGTATAATTTTTTTTTTTTTGAAAATTGAAAACATACGTATGCTTATAAAATTTATGATAAAATATAAAGTCTACTTATAGTTGAAGTTTTAGGTGCGTCAATTGATAAGTATAATATTGATGTTATTATACTAGTTTACAGCCATGGGTACAGTTGTTCAATTAAAAAATAAGATAAATAATTCTTATTCAGAACTTAAAAGTTCTGTTGAAGATAAGTTAATTTTAGTTGAGGAAAGAATTAAATCTAAATTGTCTAGTAAAGTCGAGCTAGTTGACGAAATGACAAGTTACCATTTAAGAACAGGCGGAAAAAGACTAAGGGCATTACTAACCTTAGGCTCAGCAAAACTCTGCGGCTACCAAAAAGGATCTAGAGATGTAAATTTGGCAGCATGTGTAGAATTAATTCACGCAGCAACTCTAATGCACGACGATGTCATAGATAATAGTGATGTTAGAAGAGGTAAAAAGACATTAAATAAAATTTGGGGAAATCAATCATCAATTTTAGTTGGTGATTATTTGTTGAGCAGATGCTTCGAAATGATGGTGGAGGATGGCAATCTAGAAGTTTTGAAACTTTTATCATCGACTTCAGCTGAAATATCACAAGGAGAAGTACTTCAACTTCAACATAAAGGTGAGGTTGATATGTTAGAAGAAACTTATTTAAAAATAATTTCAGCAAAAACTGCTTCATTATTTGCAGCAGCAACTAAAGTTGGTTCTATTCTAGCAAATCAAGATAAAAAAATTAAGGACGCTTTAGAATTTTACGGAAAAAATTTAGGTCTTACATTCCAAATTGCAGACGATACATTGGACTATAATTCAGATCTAAAATTTTTTGGCAAAGAGATTGGAAATGATTTTTTTGAAGGAAAGGTCACTTTACCAATTATATTATTGTATCAAAAATTAGATGAAACGAAGAAAAAATATTTAAAAACAATTTTTGAAAAAGAAGAGAGAAATAACGATGATTTAAAATTTGTTTTAGATTTAATTAAAAAAAATAATATCATTAATGATTGTTACATTAAAGCTGAATATTTTATAAATCTTGCATCAAATTCTTTAAGTATTTTTAATAACTCAAAAGAAAAAGATATTTTAAAGAAATTAACATCATTTAGCTTAGAGAGAAATTTTTAAGGGCTTAACAAAATTTTTTCCCAATTTCCGGTTTTGGATTTTATATATTTTAACCTTTGATGAATTCTATTGTCCCCATCAAGCCAAAACTCAATCTCTTTGGGTGATAAATTCCATCCTGACCAATTTGGAGGTCTCGGGACTTTTTTTTCATCTGGAAATTTTTTTTTAAAATTATTAATTGATTTATATAATTCATCTCTATCTTTTAAAATGGTACTTTGTTTAGAAGCCCATGCTCCAATTCTACTTCCATATGATCTTGAGTTATAATAAGTATCAGCGTCTTTATCTGATACATTATTTAATTCACCAACTATTCTTATTTGTCTTAAAAGACTTTTCCAATGAAAACACATTGAAGCATGAGGATTGCTCTGAATATCCTGACTCTTTTTACTTTTTAAATTAGTATAAAAAACAAATCCTTTTTCATTAAAATCTTTTAAAAGAACCATTCTTACTGAAGGTATTCCATTTTTTGAACTTGTTGCTAATGCGAGAGCGTTTGGATCGTTTATTTCAGTTTTTTTTGCTTCATTAAACCATTCTTTGAATAATTCTAAAGGATTTTCATAGTCCTTAAAGCAAATATCTAGTCCTAGCGAGTTTTTTTCATTCATAATTTTAACAAAATAAATTATATAATATATTTAATGTCATTTAATACATTTGGAAAGATATTTCGTTTTACTACATGGGGAGAGTCTCATGGTCCAGCAATTGGTTGTATAGTTGATGGATGTCCTCCTAATATACCTATTTCAGAGAGAGACATACAGATAGAGCTAAATAAAAGAAAGCCTGGCCAATCGAAGTTTACTACTCAAAGAAAAGAGGACGATAAAATAAATATTTTATCTGGAGTTTTTGAGGGAAAGTCAACTGGGACACCTATCTCAATGATTATTTATAATAAAGATATGAAATCAAGAGATTATGAGACAATTAAAAATAAATTTAGGCCTGGACATGCTGATTTTACGTATTTCAAAAAATATGGAATAAGAGACTATAGAGGTGGAGGCAGACAGTCTGCAAGAGAAACTGCCGCAAGAGTTGCTGCGGGCGCAATAGCAAAAAAGGTTTTAGAAAAAAAAATTGGAAAAAAATATAAAGTTGTTGGAGCAGTTACTCAATTAGGCATACTTGGTTGTGACGTAAGTAAATGGAATGATAAATTTATCTCAAAAAATCCGTTTTTTTGTCCAGATAAAGATATTTTAAAATTATGGGAAAAATATTTGTTGAGCGTTAGAAAAGCAGGTTCTTCATGTGGTGCAATTATCGAAGTTAGGGCTCGAGGTATTCCATTGGGCTTAGGAGCACCTATTTACTCAAAACTAGATATGGATTTAGCAGCTGCTATGATGAGCATAAATGCTGTTAAAGGAGTGAATATAGGATCTGGAATGAACTCAGCTCAGCTGTCAGGTGAACAAAATTCTGATGAAATATTTCAGAGAGGAAAATCAACAAAATTTAAATCAAATAATGCCGGTGGAATACTTGGTGGAATATCTACTGGTCAAGAAATTGTAATATCTTTTGCCGTTAAACCAACATCTTCAATATTAACATCTAGAAAGACTATAGATAAATTTGGAAAAAATACGTCTATTTCAGTAAGAGGTAGACATGATCCTTGTGTTGGAATAAGAGCTGTGCCAATTGGGGAAGCAATGATGCACTGTGTATTATTAGATCACTATTTGCTTAATAGTGCACAATGTCTTTCCTAATTTGATTTTTTAATTATTACCTTTGAATTAAGAGTGTCAAAAACCTTATTTTCTATATTTCGTGCATCAAGGCCTGCATTTTTGTACATTATATCAGGCTTATCATGATCGATGAACGTATCTGGTAAAATCATAGATCTAAATTTTAAACTGTTATCAATCAAATTTTTTTCAGACAAAAAGTGAGATAGATGTGATCCAAATCCACCAATCGAACCCTCTTCAATTGATATTATTGCTTCATGATCAGTTGCTATTTGCCAAAATAAATTTTCATCTAAAGGTTTGGCAAATCTAGCATCTACAATTGTAGGATTAACCCCTTTTTTTGAGAGATTTTCTGAGGCCATCAAACATTCACTTAATCTTGCTCCAAAATTAATTATTGCAATTTTCTTTCCTTCTTTAATTACTCGTCCTTTTCCAATTTCTATTTTTTCATCAATAGAAGGTAAATCAACTCCTATGCCATTTCCTCTTGGATATCTGAATGCTGATGGTCTATCATTTATATCTATTGACGTGTTTACCATTCTTACAAGTTCAGCCTCATCGCTTGCGGCCATAACTACAAAATTTGGTAAAGTAGAAAGATAGGTTATGTCAAAAGAGCCAGCATGAGTAGGTCCATCTGCACCTACTAGTCCTGCGCGATCTATGGCAAACCTAACTGGTAAATTTTGAATTGCAACATCATGAACAACTTGATCATAGGCTCTTTGCAAAAAGGTAGAGTATATTGCTGCATAGGGTTTGTATCCCTCAGTAGACAGTCCAGCTGCAAAAGTTACCGCATGTTGTTCGGCAATTCCAACATCGAACATTCTTGAAGGAAATTTTTCCCCAAATAAATCCATCCCTGTTCCTGATGGCATTGCAGCAGTTATTCCAATTATCTTACTATCTTTTTCAGCATGTTTAATTAGTGTATTGGCAAATACTTTAGTATATGCAGGTGAGCTCGAGGTAGATTTTTCTTGTATGCCAGTATTTACATTAAATTTGGATACACCATGAAATTTGTCTTTTGATTTTTCAGCAAATTCATATCCTTTTCCTTTTTCTGTTTTTATGTGGATCATAATAGGACCATCGTAATTAATTTCTTTCGCATTTTTCAATACTGAAACAAGAGCATCTACATCATGCCCATCAATAGGTCCTATGTAATAAAATCCCATTGAACTAAAAAGAGTTCCACCTGTCATTGCTGATCTTAAAAAATCTTCAGCCTTACCGGCTTTTTTGCTAAATCTTTTTGAAAATGCAGATATTATAAGCTTAAGTGTTTCTCTAAAACTAAAATATAATTTTCCAGATAAGATTTTAGCAAGGTATGCTCTCATGGCACCAACCGGTTTAGCAATCGACATGTCATTATCATTTAAAATTACAATCATTTTAGTTTTACTAGAGCCTGCATTATTCATTGCTTCATAAGACATTCCTGCACTTATCGCCCCATCGCCAATGACAGCAATAACATTATCAGTTTTATTTGATAATTTGTTTGCAACTGCAATACCTAAAGCAGATGATATTGAGGTAGAACTATGAGCAGCTCCAAAAGGATCATACTCACTTTCTGATCTTTTTGTGAAACCAGATAGCCCACCACCTTTTCTTAATGTTCTAATTTTATCTTTTCTTCCAGTTAAAATTTTATGGGGGTAGGTTTGATGTCCGACATCCCAAATTAATTTGTCGTTAGGTGTGTTAAAAATATAATGAAGAACAACTGTTAGTTCAACAACGCCCAATCCTGCTCCTAAATGTCCCCCAGTTTCAGAAACTGCATCAATAAGTTCTTCTCTCAGCTCTTTAACTAATATTTTAAGCTCAGATTGAGAAAGTTTTTTTATATCAGATGGAAAATTAATATTATCTAAATATTTATAATTTTTATTCATTTACTTCTGTTAACTATATAGTTTATTGTATCTTTTAAATCTTTACTTTTTTTTCCATATATTAAAATTTTTTTTAAGATATTTAATTTTAAATTATCTCGATAATCAACTGTATTTTGATATCCTAAAACTTTTATGAGCGTAGCTTTACCTTTTTTCATATCTTTTTTAGTTTTTTTTCCAGCTCTTTTAGAGGAGCTTTTTAAATCAATTAAATCATCAACTATTTGAAATAATAGCCCTATTTGTTCTCCAATTAACTCAAATTTTTTTATATGTTTTAATTTATTTGAAACAATAATGGGTGCCATACAACAAAAACTAAAAAGTTTTCCCGTTTTTTTTACCTCCATAATTTTAATTTTTTGAATTGAAACTTTTTTTTTCTCAAAACTTAAATCAAGATATTGCCCCCCTGCTATACCTGTATGGCCAGAACATTTTGAGATAGAATTTATAAGATTGATTTTAGTATTGCTATCTATTTTAAAATTCTTGTCAGAAAGAATTTCAAACGCAATTGTTAATAAAGAATTTCCAGCTAGTATTGCAGTTGACTCTCCAAATTTTTTATGGGTTGATAATTTACCTCTTCTAAGGTTATCGTTATCCATACATGGTAAATCATCATGTATTAAAGAGTATCCATGAATACACTCTACTGCTGCAGCAATACGTATTAATTTTTTATATTCAATATTAAAAATTTTACCAATATCTATAATAAGTTTTGATCTAATTTTTTTTCCACCTGGAAACATTCCATATTTCATTGGAGGAATTAGTTCAGTTTTTTTTTGCATATAAAAAAAACTTTTTATAAATTTATTAGTATCTTTTGCAATTTTATTTAGTTTTTTTTCCATTTTTATTTTGTAAAATTAATTTTATTTTATCTTTTGTGTTCTCTGAAATTTGTTTAGAATTTTTTTGAAATTTTTTTTCTATTAAATTATTTAATTTTATAAGCATTTGATATTCTTCAACCGAGTTCTCTAAATTTTTTTTATTTTCAAGATTTTCGATTATATTGGTAGCTAAATCTGTCAACTCTTCGACAGATTTACTTTGAATATCGTTTGGCAAATTTTTATCTTTCATATAAAAAGTCTTATTATTACATGAAAAAAGATCTTTCAAATATTAAAAAAAGTAAATTTTTTTTGAATAGAAATGAGTGTATTGGAATACCTACAGAAACCGTATATGGCTTAGCAGCTAATGCATACTCTGATCTAGCAACTTCAAAAATTTTTAAATTAAAAAAACGACCAAAAAATAATCCTTTGATTGTTCATTATTATTCTTTAGAAAACTTAAAAAAAGATTGCAAAATAAATCAAAATTTTATCAAACTATATAAAAAATTTTGTCCCGGCCCAATAACTTTTATACTAAAGCTTAAAAGTAAAAATAAAATATCAAAAAATGTAACAAATAAAAAAAAAACACTTGCAGTAAGGTTCCCAAAGCATTCATTAACAAGAAAGTTGCTTAAAGAGCTTGATTTCCCTCTTGCAGCACCAAGTGCAAATATTTCAACAAAAGTTAGTGCTGTTTCAAAAAAGGATGTTAAAGAAGAATTTGGTAATAAAATAAAATTCATTTTAGATGGTGGCAGTTCAAAAATAGGTTTAGAGTCAACAATTGTAAATTTAGATCCTAAACCTGCTATTTTAAGATTAGGAGCAATAGAAGTAAGTAAAATAAATAAAGTTCTCAAAAATAAAGTAAATTATAAATCCAAAAATAATAAAAATTCTGTTCCAGGTCAGGGTAAGCTTCATTATTCTCCTGGAATTCAAATTAGAAGAAATGTTAAAAATCCTAAGAAGCATGAGGCATTTCTATTAATTAAAAAAAGAAAAATATCTGATAAGAATTTCTTTTATTTGACAAAAAATAACAATCTTAATGAAGCGGGTAAAAACTTATATAAAACACTTAGAATGATTAAAAAATTAAAATATAATAGTATTTCAGTTGAAAAAATCCCAAATAAAGGAATTGGCCAAACTATAAACGATAGGTTGATTAGGGCATCTAAAAGATAATGCAATATCCTATTGATGTTAAAAATCTGTCAAAAAACTATTCGAATAAAGCTGCAGTAAAAAATATTAACTTTAAAATAAATAAGAATGAAATTTTAGGTTTATTAGGTCCAAATGGTTGCGGTAAAACTACGACAATAGCAATGATGCTCGGACTGCTTAAACCTACAAATGGAATAGTGCTGATAGATGGTGAGGATATTGAGAAAAATAGAATTAAACTTTTACATAAAATGAACTTTATTTCTCCTTATATCGAATTGCCAAAAAAACTAACTGTAAAAGAAAATTTAATTGTGTATGGAAAACTATACGGGGTAAAAAAAGTTTTGTTAAGAATAGATTATTTATCAGAAAAATTAAGGTTAACAGAATTTTTAAATAAAAAAACTGGTGAATTATCATCCGGCCAAAAAAATAGAGTAAGTTTAGCTAAAGCTCTTATCAATGATCCAAAAATACTATTTTTAGATGAGCCTACAGCATCATTAGATCCTGAGACAGGTGATTTTGTTAGAACCTTTATAGAAAAATTATCAAAAGAGAGAGAAATGTCGATTCTGCTCGCTTCACATAATATGGATGAAGTAAAAAGACTTTGTAAAAATGTTTTGATGATGAAAGATGGTTTGTTAATCGATCGAGGCACACCCAATGAGTTGATTAAAAAACATGGCAAAATAAATCTTGAAGAGGTTTTTTTAAAATTAAATAGGACATCAAATGAGTTTTAACAGAATTTATGGACTTTTTTTAAGACACTTTTTTTTAATTAAAAGTTCACTTCCAAGAATATTAGATTTGATTTACTGGCCAACAATCCAAATTATTTTGTGGGGTTTTATTTCTTTATTTTTTTCAACTTATAGCAACTATTACAATAATACTTTGGGTGTTATATTAACTTGTGCGATACTTTACGATTTCCTATTTAGGTCAAGTATTAGTTTTAACATGCTATTTTTAGAGGAAATATGGAGTAGAAATTTCACTAATTTATTTATTGCTCCTATGAGAATAAGTGAAATAATTATATCTTTAGTTGTGACTGCTTTAATTAGAACCCTAATAGGACTTGTGCCTGCTATACTAATTACAAGTCCTTTGTTTGGTATTTCAATTTTAAATCTTGGCATACCTTTATTATTTCTATTCTTAAGTTTGTATATTTTTGGAATAACACTAGGTTTGTTTGTATCGTCTGGTCTCTTAAGATATGGACCAGCATTTGAAAATATAGCTTGGTCCTCATTATTTTTGTTAGCTCCATTGGGTTGCATATATTATCCAATAGAAATTTTACCAGATATGCTACAAACTATGGCTAAGGCTTTACCGCTTGTGTATATTTTTGAAGAGGCAAGATCGATTTTAGTAAATCAATATGTTGACTATTCAAATATTAAAAATGCCTTTATTCTCAATATATTCTATTTATTTATAGGTATTATTCTTTTCTATTACTCATTTAGACAAGCGCGGAAAAAGGGATCTCTTATAAATATTGGAGAATAATGGTGCGCCTGCTAGGAGTCGAACCCAGAACCTCCTGATCCGAAGTCAGGCGCTCTATCCAGTTGAGCTACAAGCGCATATAGTATTATTATTATAATTTATGAAAAATAACATTAATTTAATTGTTCAAGATAAAAGTCCAAAAGAGAGAGTGGACCAATTTTTAGCAAAAAAGTATAGTGAACTAAGCAGAACTAGAATTAAAAATCTTATTATTGCTAAAAATCTTAAAATAAATGGGAAGTTTATTTTTGATCCATCAAAGAAAATATCGCCTGGTGATAATTTAATTTTTACAATTCCTGAACCAAAGAAAACTTTAATCAAACCTTATGATTTTAAGTTAAATATAGTTTTTGAAGATAAATATCTTTTGGTCATTAACAAGCCTGCTGGAATATCAATGCACCCTGGTGCAGGTGATTATGATAAAACATTAGTCAATGCCTTGGTAAGTTATGACAAAAAAAATTTATCTAATATTAATGGTGAAACAAGGCCGGGTATAGTCCACAGAATAGATAAGGATACATCTGGTTTAGTAGTAATCGCAAAAAATAATTTTGTACATGAAATTTTATCCAAACAATTTAGTGAACATACTATCAAAAGAGTTTATCAAACTTTGGTTTGGGGAAAATTGAGACCACAGAAAGGGAAAATTCAAACTTTAATTACCAGAAGTTCAAAAAATAGACAAATTATGGAGGTAGGAATTAGTAGGGGAAAAAATGCAATTACTAACTATAAGACTTTAATAGTATTTGAAAAAAAAAAAATACCAACTTTTAGTTTTGTGGAATGTAAATTAGAAACAGGAAGAACTCATCAAATAAGAGTTCATATGTCTTATAAGGGTAATAATATTTTAGGTGATAAAAAATATAAAAAAAAATTTAAAAAATTTAAAGATATAGACAAAAATGTTGAGAAAAAATTAATAAATTTAAAAAGACAATTTCTTCATGCTAAAACATTAGGCTTTGTTCATCCAGTTAAAAACGAGAATATGGAATTTACATCAAATTTACCTGAAGATTTAGAAAATATAATAAAAAGCCTTAAAAATGCTTAAAAAAACCCATTGTAAAATTATAAAATTTTATTAAATAAGTGTCATGAGTTCTACAACATTTAAATTTCCTGCGTTATCAAATGAAGGTGGCTTAACTGCTTACCTTGATCAGATAAAAAAATTTCCAATGCTTGATGCTGAGGAGGAATATATGCTTGCAAAAAATTGGAAAGCTACAGGAAATGTAAAATCTGCAGAAAAATTAGTCACGAGTCATTTGAGGCTAGTTGCAAAAATCGCAATGGGCTACAAAGGCTATGGTTTACCAGTAAGTGAAATGATTTCAGAAGGTAATATTGGATTAATGCAAGCTGTAAAAAAATTTGAACCAGAAAAAGGTTTTCGTTTAGCAACCTACGCAATGTGGTGGATAAAAGCATCTATTCAAGAGTATATTCTAAGATCCTGGAGTTTAGTTAAAATTGGAACAACCGCAGCTCAAAAGAAATTATTTTTTAACCTTAAGAAACTAAAAAATCAGATTGCACCTAAGACAGAGGGTGATCTTAAAAATGAGCACGTAAAGGATATTGCGAGTCGACTTGATGTGAGTGAGGATGAAGTAATATCTATGAATAGACGATTATTAGGAAAAGAGCAGTCTTTAAACGCACCCATTGGTGAAGATGGTGATGAATGGCAAGATTGGGTTGTTGATAAAGATATGGATCAGGAACTTAAATTTGCTCAGCAAGAAGAAATAGAACAAAGAAAAGATTTGTTATCAGAGTCTATAAAAATTTTAAATGATAGAGAAAAAGAAATACTATACTCGAGAAGACTTGCAGATGAACCAATTACTTTAGATGATTTAAGTAAAAAATATAAAATTAGCAGAGAAAGAATAAGACAAATTGAAAACAAAGCATTCGAAAAGCTTCAAAAGCATATGCTCAATGCTGCGAGGTCAAAAAATTTGTTGCCAGTCAATTAATTATTAAAAGGATCCTCAATCAAAATTGTGTCGTTTCTTTCTGGGCTAGTTGATATACTTGATATTTTAGTTTCAATAAATTTTCCAAGTTCAGAAACATAATTTTTTGCATTTGTCGGTAAATCATTAAAGTTTTTAATACCTTTTGTTGAAGACTTCCATCCTTTAAAAGTTTTATAAATTGGAGTGACTTTTAATTGGTCATCAACTGCAGCTGGTAAATAATCTATTTTTTTACCATCTAATTGATATGCAACACAAATTTTTATTTCATCAAGTTCATCCAAAACATCTAATTTAGTTAAAGCTATACCATCTATTCCTGAAATTTTTATTGTTTGTCTTACCAAAACTCCGTCAAACCATCCACATCTCCTTTTCCTGCTAGTAACTGTTCCAAATTCTTTTCCTTTTTTTCCTAACTGTTCTCCAATGCTATCTGTTAGTTCTGTTGGAAAAGGACCTTCGCCTACTCGGGTTGTATAAGCTTTAGTTATGCCAAGCACATAATTTATGCTGTTAGGGCCACAGCCAGAGCCTGTTGCGGCAGAGGCCGCTACTGTATTTGAGGAAGTTACAAATGGATAAGTACCATGATCAACATCTAATAAAATTCCCTGTGCGCCTTCAAATAATATTTTTTTTTTCTGCTGTTTAAATTCATCAATTTTCTTCCATACTGGCTGAGAATATTTTAATATTTCTGGTGCGATTTTAAGTAATTCTTTTTTAAGTTTATCTTTTTGAAATATCTCTTTTCCAAGACCTTTTCTTATAGCATTATGATGCATTAAAACAGTCTCTAATCTGTGATTTAAGTTTTCCTCAGAAATTAAATCCATAACTCTAATTGATCTTCTTCCAACTTTATCTTCATACGCAGGGCCTATTCCTCTTCGTGTTGTTCCAATTTTTGCTTTTCCAGCTGTATCTTCTCTGATTTCATCCATTTCTCTATGAAAAGGCAAAATTAAGTTTGCTGCCTCAGATAAAATTAAATTTTTTTCAGAAACTTCTACACCTTTTGATTTAATCTCTTTTATTTCTTCTAAAAGAGCCCATGGATCTACTACAACACCATTTCCAATTATTGAAATTTTATTTTTTCTAACTATACCAGAGGGTAATAACCTTAATTTATATGTGATGCCATCAATAACTAAAGTGTGACCTGCGTTATGTCCACCTTGAAATCTAATAACTACATCTGCCTCACTTGAAAGCCAATCAACTATTTTTCCTTTACCTTCATCGCCCCATTGTGAACCAACTACTACAACATTTCTCATTTAAATTTTTTATTTATACTAATTACACTTATGTGGTTTATTGGTCCATGACCTTTTCCATACCTAGGACCACTCCCGATAGCATGGTTAACATAATTGATCGCCATTCTACAAGAATTCTTTAATGTTTTTCCACACGAGTAATATGTTGTTATTGCACTAGAAAGTGTACAACCAGTTCCATGTGTATTTTTAGTTTTTATTCTTTTACTTTTGAATATTACTTTTTCATTTTTATTTAAGTAGATGTCAAAAACATATTTTGATTTTAAATGACCACCTTTAATTAAAACATTTTTTACACCAAGTTTTAACAGTTTTTTTCCAGCAAAAATCATATCTGGTATTGATCTTATTTTTGTATTTGTAAGTATCTCAGCTTCTGGGATATTCGGAGTAATTATTGTTACTTTTTTGATTAGATGTGATTTAATAATTTTAATTGATTTATTATCTATAAGTTTTGTGCCACCCTTTGCTACCATTACTGGATCTAAAATTATTTTATTTATTTTAACTTTTTTTAAAGATTTTATAATGGTTTTAATAACAGGGGAGGAGTGTAACATTCCTATTTTAATTGCATCTGGCTTGATATCTTTTGACGTAAATTCAATTTGATTTTTTATTTCATTTATTGGAACTTTTAATATAGAAAGTACGCCAGAAGTATTTTGCGATGTTATTGCGGTAATTGCTGTCATTGCATACGAACCAAGGCTTGTAATTGTTTTTATATCAGCTTGTATTCCTGCTCCTCCTGAAGAATCCGAGCCTGCAATTACCAATATTTTAGATTTAAGTTTCAATTTAATTAATAGATTTTTTTACAATATTGATACAATTTTGTAATAAATTTATATTGTTAGACTCTCCCATTATTCTTATTTTAGGTTCAGTTCCTGACTTTCTTACAAGCATCCTACCATTATTTTTAATAAGTTTTTCTGCTTTCATTATAGCGATTTTACATTTTTTTGAATTAATTATTGATTTATCTTTAACTTTAATATTCTCCAAAATTTGTGGAGTTAATTTAAATAAATTAAACAATTGACTAGCTTTAACGCCTTTTCTCATTGAAAATAAAACTTCTAAGGCAACTAATAATCCATCTCCAGTTGTTGCAAATTTTCCAAGTATTATGTGTCCTGATTGTTCACCACCCAAGTTGAAATTATTAATCTGCATTTTTTCTTTTACATATCTATCTCCGACATTAGCTCTAATAAACCTTATTTTTTTACTTATAAAATAATTTTGTAAACCGTAATTTGACATCAAAGTTCCAATAACGCCTCCTTTTAAGATTTTTTTTCTTTTCCATCTTGTTGCTAACATAGCAATAATTTGATCACCATCAATAATGTTCCCTTTTTCATCAGAGATTATAATTCTATCAGCATCACCATCCAAAGATATACCGATATGAGCGTTATGTTTTTTCACTAAGCGTTTAATTTTATTCGGGAATGTTGAACCACAATTTTGATTTATGTTTAAGCCATTTGGTGATGCCCCATATTCAAAAACTTTTGCACCTAGACTTCTAAAAAGTTTTGGTCCAGATTTATATGCAGCACCATTTGCACAATCAATTACTATCTTCATGCCTTTTAAACTAAAATTACTTGGAAAGTTTTTTTTTAATATTTTTATATATCTATCATTTGCATCCTCTAATCTTTTTACCCTTCCCAAGATTTTTGGTTCTGAAAGATTTTTAACAATTTTAATATCAATTAACTTTTCTATTTTTTTTTCAATTTTATCAGACAATTTTAGACCATCTGGTCCAAACAGTTAATATCAATTAATTTTTCTATTTTTTTTTCAATTTTATCAGACAATTTTAAACCATCTGGTCCAAACAGTTTAAGGCCATTGTCATAATATGGATTATGTGATGCGGTAATCATTATACCCAAATTTGCTCTCATTTTTTTGGTTAACATTGCTAGGCCATTTGTAGGTAAAGGCCCCAAGGTATAAACATGCATACCAGCTGATGCCAACCCAGAGACGAGTGCGGGCTCAAGGGAATAACCAGATAATCTGGTATCTTTTGCTATTATAGCAGTTTGCTTAAATTTTTTTTGATTTTTAAAATATGTGCCAGCAGCTAGGCCAAATTTAAAAAACATCTCTCCATTAATTTTATTCTGGTTAACTTTTCCTCTAATTCCATCTGTTCCAAAATATTTTTTTGTCATTTTAAAATTTGAGTGATTTAAAGACCTTTATACTTTGATTTACCTCATTAACGTCATGCACTCTTAAAATTTGAACACCTTGCATAATTGCAAATAAATTTGATGCTATTGTTCCTCCTAACCTTTCTTTGCTGTCATTTTCTCCAGATAAATCTTTTATGAATCTTTTTCTTGAAGTACCCAACATTACAGGAAAACCAAGTGAGTGGAAAATAGAAATCTTTCTCAATAAGGTAATATTATGTTTCAAGTTTTTACCAAAACCAATACCTGGGTCTAAAATGATATTATTATGCTTAATACCGATCGACCTTAAATATTTTATTTTATTCTCAAAAAAATCATAAATATCTAAAATCACATTTTTATATTTCGGATTTTTTTGCATAGTTGCTGGATTTCCCTGTATATGGTGAATTACAAAAGGTATTTTTGTTTTCTTTAATAGTTCCAGAGTTTTAACATCGTGTTCAAGGCCAGAAATATCGTTAATTAAATTAATTTTATTTTTAATCCCTTTTTCCATTATGTCACTTTTTCTTGTATCCAAAGAAATGAATTTTTTGAATTTTTTAATTTTTGATAGTGTTGGATGTAATCTTTTCCATTCTTCTCTCGAAGAAATTTCTTTAGATCCTGGTCTGGTAGACTCTCCACCAACATCTAAAATGCTACATCCATCATTAATTAATTTTTTTGCATGTAATAGCCCGTTTTTATTTTTAATATATTTTCCTCCATCAGAAAAACTATCAGGGGTTAAATTCAGAACTCCCATCAAAATTGGTAATTTTTTAAAATTAAGATTTTTGATTTTTTTTTTCTTAGAAATTTTCTTTAAGTCAGAAAAAATCTTATTCTTAATCTTGCCTTTAATTTTTCTAATTTCAAAAATACTTAGTTTTCTTGAACTCTTCCTAGTTATAAGTTCAATCATGTCAAATGAGATTGAACTGTCTCCAAATAATGGAAGTGAATTTTTTTTCTTTACTTTTTCTTTAGATGTTTGGCCAAAATAAAAATTACACGCTCTTGTGTAATATTTTGGCAT
>OCVP010000403.1_pt1 | contig 19995 bp, 19 predicted proteins | sample 1539171 | NCBI WGS metagenome assembly OCVP01 (sample SAMEA51879418, study PRJEB22527) | metagenome
GGTAGTGCGCGCGACTGGAAATCGCGTGGGCCTGTCCCTCGGGAGTTCAAATCTCCCTCTCGGCGCCACATCTTTCTAAGGTTCAGAATCTGGTATTCTAAGTCAAGATGATTGACCGTCTGATTCCTTCAATTGTATATATCCACTGAACCCTGCGGCAATAGAAAGTCCCGCAGACAAAATTGCGAACCAAGGACCTCTTCCCCAATCCAAATTATCTGCTGCATCTGGTAGCATAAAATGCCAGAAAATTAGTGCAAAAATGATCAGGCCACCTGCACCCATTGCAATATAATTCGATTTCTCTAGAGTATCGGGTCTTCCCTGCATGAAAAACGCAGCGAATAGCATCACTGCGGCGATTATGATTAGCACTGATGCCGTCATACCACCGACATGCAAATCTGACCAAGGTCCGCAATACTCATCGATTTCTTCATCATCAGTTCCAATATCTTCCGTGCACATGTCGTACAGGTCCCCGAAGTTCTCTTGGTCCGTATATTCACAATCAGTGCCATCAACACATGTCTCATACATCACTTGACGCAATCCAACATGTACTTCCTGCGTGAACACCGTATCACCCCATTCGTCTCTATCAATAGTCTGGGTCAACCAAACATCTTCGATTACCGATACTGGTGCCAAAATGAAGCTGGCAATAATCATGATATACACTATTGTAGATTTTGATTTAGGCTCTGGATTTGAGAATATTGTGTTACTCTTTTTCGATGAAAATTTAGAATTTATAGAGTTGATATCTATATTGATTGATTCGGGAGGGGTTGAATTGCTAACTTGGTGTAATTGGTTAGATTCTGCCATCTCTCTCATGACATTCGATTCAGCATTTATGGTATAAAGATTAATCCGGAATTGTCGTTAAGATCAATTTTCTGCGTAGCACAATTGATATGATTCAACAATTAGGCTATTTCATGACCGAGAGAGTGCTGAGTCCAGATGGTAAATTCATGTGGACTGGCTCTGAATGGATCCCAGCCCCTCCTGCTGGCAATAATATCGAAATGAAGGACTCTGTCATTGGTGGTGATGTGATTAGTAACACCACAATAAATAATGATCCGGAAGCAGTGACTGAAGCTGTAATTTCTGCTCTCCAAAAAATGGGAATGCTCGAAACTCCAAATGTTCCTCAATCACCTCCAACTCCTGAAATTGAATTGCCCCAATCATTCAATGTGGGTGATCATGTCGAATACCATAGCCCAACAAATCAGCGATGGCTAGACAGATGTAGGGTTATTGCGATCAACGAAGATGGAACTTACAAGATTGAAGTACCAAAAACAGGGCAAATTGAGATTAAGCATGCAGTAGTAATTGGTTCGGCGCCCGGAACAATTCGCCCAGCGGGAATACCATTCAATGTAGGTGACAGAGTCTTTGTGAATTGGAAAAATTACGGTCACTACTATCCTGGTAAAATAATGAAGGAAAATGACAATCATACCTTTTTCATTCAATTTGATGATGGGGATGTCGAAGATAATGTAGAGTGGGGTAGAATCGAGTCTTTGAACGAAGCATCGAGTGAAGTTCAAGAATACATTGAACATGACGAACAGGCAGAAAAGGAACTGATTGAAGCTTTCCAAGTGTTTGATGTAAATGAGTCAGGAACTATTCCTGCGAGAGAATATTTCCGAATTCTGACTGAACTCGGAGATGAACCACTCAATGTCGATGATGTACTCCAAGAATTCTCAGAATTGGGAATAGAATTAGATTCAGAAATCGATTACAGGTCCCTAGTAAAATTCATGATTGCTTCAGATTCGACGGAAAGCGGAAGCCCATCAAAACCTGAAGTGGTGATTAAGGACGCATATCTTGAAGATGACACAATTAGAGGTTATGCATACGCTCATCCAAAATTGGGTGAAACAAATCTCAATTCCAGTTCGATAGTTTCTATTTCATTTGATGAGAGAGCAACAGCAAGAGTTGAAACAAGAAATACGATTTACGTCGTCGGACCGACCGGATGGAAAATCAAACCTGAAAACCACCCCTTCAATAATCCGTTTTCAGTTGGCCAGAGAGTCAAAGTTGAGTGGAATGGCGAATGGTGGGACGCGAGTGTAGTAAAAGTCGAGCCAAGTACATTTTTCATAACATACGAAGGGTTCGATTCGAGTTGGGATGAATGGGTTGGTCCTTCGAGAATCAAGCCGCTATCTTGAGCGGTTTTGAGCAATGCCTGTCTAAAACCACACCTCCTACGGAGGTGCAAATGACCGAAATGACTCAAAGGGAGAGCGCCCACCACTGACCATGGCGGAGGTAGATGAGATCTCAGTTATCTCTGCCGACGGGCATGACGAAATGCCCTTCAGACTCGGGGATGTAGTCCTTGAAAAGAAGTTTGCAGACCTTCATCCAATGCTAAGCACTGTTGACCAAATTCGTCACGAATGGAAATTTCAATTCAAACTTCTGCGCCATGAATGGGGACAACCGCATTTGATGACACTGCTGACAGGAGTTTTTGCATTCCTTCTTGGCTCTGTGTCTGCAGATTTGTTTTCGGGTGGAGACCCTAAGGTTACAGGAATAGATGGATTAGCAGATATAGGTGGATTCGCATTCTTCCAACTGGTAGTTTCAGGAATCCTTTGGCTGTGGTTTTTCGTTCAGCTTTCAGTTAATTTCCCAGTAATGCGTGGACACATAATCAATGTCATTATCATCTGGTCATCCATTTTCCTGTCACAAGTCATGCTTCACGTAAACGCACCAAACTTCCCTATTGGCGCTAGCGCTGGTGATGCTTTAGGAGGAGTAATGCTGACTGCAGTTGGTTGTTTCTTCACATACTTCTTTTGGAAGGCTGTAACAGAGACTAGAGATTTTCATGTTCAAGAAAACCACGTTCATACCGATGTCAGAGTAATGGAAGAGGCAATGGCTGAGCACAGTCTTTTTGCCTGGACGATTATGGTAGTAGTATGGATTGTGACTTTGATATTGAACGGCTGGTCTGGAGCACATTTCATTGCTGAGAGAAATGTTGTAAACTACGCTGTTTATTCAATTCACTTGATCTCAGGAGTCGCGCTGATTTACTTACTAATGCACATACTTTGGTTCCCGCAAAGAATGCTAGGTGAAGGTGCGAAGGTACGAACTAAAGCAGCAGCAGCTGCAGATGCTGACCTGTTGATCGAGGGGGTTATTCTAGCAACAGAAGGCGAATGCCCATCATGCGAAGCAAGTGCCCCAATCAGCCAAAATGAAAGTGGAGAAACAATCGTTGATTGTGCTAGTCCTAACTGCAACAGTAGAGGTGTTGCGGGTGAAAAGTGCGAAGGATGTGACGAAAAGTATCCTTCAAGATACACTTGTAAAAACTGTGGAATAAATAGCCCAGTAGTTGATTTCATTCCTGACAAGGAGGCGTGGTGATGTTCTCAAAATTCAGACAGGATTTCCCTACTTTGGAGGGTGAAAGTCCTCCAATATACCTAGATAATGCATGTATGACTCTACGCCCTAAACCAGTTATCGAGGCTATTAGGTCGTACTACGAGGAATCTCCTGGATGTGGAGGCCGTTCTGTTCACAGATATGCCACTACCGTTTCTCGAAAGATGATGAACTGTAGAAAGAAAATTGCTGAGTTGTTCAATGCTAATGAATCCAATGAAATCATCTTCACCAAAAATGCCACACACTCTCTCAATCAAGTTGCAAAGGGACTATCTTGGAACAAAGGAGATGTTGTTCTAACCACAGACAGAGAGCACAATTCGAATCTAGTACCATGGCTACAACTAGAAGAAGAACAAGGCATTGACCACAGAGTTGTCAAATCCAATGAGGATAATACATTCAACCTAGAGAATTTCGAAAATGCCTGTGCCGAGGCTGGAAGTAATCTGAAAATGGTCTCACTATCCCATGTAGGAAATCTCGATGGAATAGCTACTCCAGTCAAGGAGGCTGCTAAAATCGCCAAAGATTTTGGAGCCATGGTATGCATTGATGGTGCGCAATCTACCCCTCACATGAAAGTGGATGTCCAAGATTTGGGGATTGACTTCATGGCATTCTCAATTCACAAAATGATGGGACCATCAGGCATGGGTGGACTGTGGGGCAGAATGGATTTGCTCGAAGGTATGCGTTCAATCACATCTGGAGGAAGTACGGTTGATACTTCTCATTACGATTCGTTAACTTGGTCAAAACCACCTGCAAGGTTCGAAGGTGGATTAGGGAATTACGCTGGCATCCTAGGAACAAGTGCAGCGATAGATTACATTTCCAATATTGATTTAGATGCTGTTCATGAGCACGAAGTTTCACTAAATCGCGTCATGACATCTATTCTAAAGGATGTTAATGGGTTGCAAATAATTGGCCCAGAAGACCCTGCACAACGTGGTGGAATTTGCTCGATTCTTTTGGACAATATTGACGCTCACGACATAGCAATACTCCTGGATGAGGCAGCAAGCGTCATGGTGCGTAGTGGAATGCATTGTGTTCATTCATGGTTTAATGCAAAGGGAATTGATAGAGGTTCTCTTCGTGCTAGCGGATATTTGTATAACACCGAAGATGAAGTGAAAATCTTCGCAGAAACACTAGTTGAAGCCGTAGAAGCACTGGGGTGATTACATGCAGCCAATGCCAGAGATCCCAGATGGAGAACTGGATAGCGATTTGGATTTCATAAAACAGGTTACGATATTTGCTACTATAGTGATTTTATTGGCAGCAGGAATTTTCGCATACATGATTTTCACAGGCGAGATTAGCCTTTCTGGACCATCTGCTCTAGTACTTGAAAAGGAAAAAGATTTTGACGAACTTGTCAATTATGACTCTGTAGACAATCTAACCGGTAGTGGTGTAGATGTATGCATGGTCGATTCTGGAATCGACATGGAGCACTCCGATTTGTCAAATCTAAACTTAGCAGAATGGTCCGACTTCATTGGAAGTCGTTCAAAGCCATACGATGATCATGGACATGGTACGATGATGGCTGGAATATTAGTAGCAGATGGGGCTTTAACTGGAATTGCTGTTGACATTGACTTGTATGTTGCTAAAGCTTTGTCAGGAACTGGTGAAGGCGATGATGCAACTGTTGCCCAAGCTATTGATTGGTGTGTCTCTAAAAATGTCAATATCATTTCTCTATCTTTGGGAGGTAATGCTTCTGGATTCTCTATCATTTTGGGAGATGCTGTGGAAGAATCAGTTGAAAATGCGTATGAAGCAGGCATAGTAGTAATCGCCGCCGCAGGTAATGATGGCCAAAATGACGATGGTGATGTATCATCCCCTGGCATTGTAGACACTGTAATTTGCGTAGGTGGTGTTGATGTTAACGGAAACCTATGGGACGGATCATCTATAGGAGATAACAATGGTAGGGTTTGGCCTCCAATGCTACCCCGAAATAGCCCCGATGAAAAGCCAGAAGTTGTTGCACCTGGACACAAAGTTCCAGTAATCATGCGGGGAGATAATTGGGGCCTTTCTTCCGGGACTAGTGCTGCAACTGTCTATGTTACTGGAGCAGTCGCTCTAATGTTCGAAGAACATCCTGAACTAAAGGATGGAGGAACGGGAATGTTGGACAATCTAAAACAGTGGATTGCTGATTCATCAAAGAAACGTAGTGGACAAAACAATCACGATGACCATTACGGATATGGAATGCTGCAAATAGACGCATTAATCGATGCTGCAGCACCTAGTGCTTAGGCAGCCAAGCAACAATACTTCCACCGAATAATGGTGCGAATGCTAAATGATATGACTCATTTGTTTCACGTATCAAATCCATCCATTTGTTGAATCCAACTACCTCTGCATCATCTTCTTCTCTATCGCCGACAGGTGGTGTCGGCTCAACAGTAAACAGGACTCCATTTTTGGTCAATAACGGCAACATCGCACCGATGTCATCAGCCAATCTTTCCATCGGCGCATCAACAATAATCACATCAGCAGAATCTAGCATTGGAGCATCGCCTGCTTTGGAAATTTTCCATGCCTTTAGTTCACTTGTAAGTAAACTCGGAGAACCAACCTTTATGCTAGTTGGAACTGAAGAATATCTCTGACAAAGACGTGTGAGAATAACTGCAAATCTGTTCCCTTCTTCGATAATTTGGAAATTTTCCAAATCATCTCTACCCTCATAGTGATCAAGAAGCCAAGCGGTCAAGTGTCCTATTGCGGCCCCCGTGTGAATAATGTTCTTTGGAGAAATTCTAGCGATAGCATCCCGGATTCTGCGACGCACAGAAATCGACCAAGTAGTCAACCCCATGTGCTCAAGTTGCAAGCCAATATTTGCTGCAACCTCTGGCTCATCACGAGAAAGTTCCTTGTCGGCGGCCAAAATCGCTGCCAACAGTTCTTCGCGCATGTATTCCGCTCTAGACACCACTTGACAAGGCTTCGCATTTGCCGACAGACTCAAAGGTGACTGGCATGGCCGTCAACATGGAGGGTAAAGCATGGATGAAGACTATGTCGAAGAAGAGCTAGTCGAAAATGTCACTGATTGCCCTGGCTGTGGGGAATTCTGCGGGCACAAAATCCTCAAAGAAAAAAAAGCAGGAGATGGAACTGATTACTTGCTCAAATGTGAGGAATGTGGTCACGTCCATACGGTTCAAATCCGCCCACCACGTCCTATTACAATCCCATTTATTCTGAGCGAGGGAGCCCATTCCCGGGTTGTAAAAATCGAGGTAGATGATGATGAAGAATTACACGTTGGTGATATCTTCGAACACGATGACGCCAGTTGGGAAATTAATCGTGTAGAAACAAAAACTGGTAACTCACGAAGAAAATTAGCCGCCCCGAAAATCGGAAGGGCTAACGCAGTCCGTTCAGATGTAGTGATGGTCAGACTCACTCTAACCCGTGGGGAATTTTCAGATAGCGACTCAATATTTGTTGAACGGGAAAGGATGTTCAAAGCAGGTTCGATAATGGAACATAACGGCTCAAAGTGGAAAATTAGAGCTATCCATACCGGAGCTGGAAGAACGATGACAGGAAGAGTCATTGCCCACGACATCAAGCGAATTTACTTGCATGAACCACCAAGACCTGAGGAGAATATTCCTCGTACACCTCGAGAACGTAGACAGGCTTGGAAGGAAGGACGACTAGGAAACAATCCCAACCCTATCATACCTGAGGCGGAAAAATCTGGCAAACCAAAGCAGCAAAGGCAAGGGCGACGTCAGAAAAAGAAGAGAACTTAATCACGGTCTATTTGTCCATGGCATCAGGAATGCTTTAGCTACTTGAGTGCCAATAGTTGGATTCTCTTTCAATCTTCGAATAGAGTATTCGTACCATTTTTCTCCGTACGGGATATAGACACGGGTTCTGTGTCCTTTTGCACATAATTTGCGTCGTAGTGGACCTCTGACGCCTAAAAGCATCTGGAATTCATAGCCTGGACCCTTTTGTTTTCTCTTAGGTCCAGCGTTCTCTCGTGGATCATCAGTTTTTGGACCCATTCCTCTTTTCTCTAGGGCTGAAAGAGTGTAGTCAATAACTGGGTGGTCATGGCTCGCAATCCCAACATAAGACCCTGAATCCAGCATTGCATCGATACATTGGTTTGTAGCATCGATAATCGGTTGGCGCTCTGTATGAGAAATGTCAGCGGGTTCCAGGTAGATACCCTTGCATATTCTGTAATCCGCATTTGGTCCTAATTTTTCAGCGACCATTTTGATGTCATCCAAGGTGCGGAATAGTCGACCTTGTAATACAACACCAACATTTGTTAATCCTTTTTCATGCATCTCTAGCATGACCTGAATCGTATCATCGGTAACTCTGTGGTCTTCCATATCCAATCTCACAAACATATCATGACCGTGAGCCATTCGAACAAGAGTTTCGATGTTTTCCATCCCTTTTTCTCGATCTAGAAGCAGTCCAAATGCAGTGGGTTTAATCGATAAATTAGAATCAAAATTATTGTCGATAATAGCGGTTACAACTCTCTTGTATTCTTCGAGGAAAAATGTAGCTTCTTCCATGGAACTTATTTCTTCACCGAGTACATCTATGGTGAAGCATGCACCTTCTTTCGAAAGTCTGTGCATCACTTTAACAGCATCATCCAATTTTGGTCCGGCCACATATCTTCGGCTTACCCAGCCTACGAACCATCGTGGCATCCTGATGGTCATCGCGACCACCATGCGTGAGAACCACCCGACCATGCTCAATGCTAGCGGAGGAGATTCTTGACCATTTTCATCCTATGATTTGTGCTCTTCGCAGCAATGGAACTTTCAGTTCTTCAAGTAATTCTCTAATCGCTTGCCTTTGCCAACCCTTGAACGCCTTTTTGTCCATGCTGCAAACTACTTCCCCCCCGGGGAATGCTGATTTTGTGGATGATATCGCTTTGCGTATGCTATTTTCCCACATACCGGACACATTGCCATTTTCATCTTTAGAAAATGGCAGGGCATAAGTTGCAAGCATATGTCCAATCCACACATCTTCATGCGATGCCAAGAGATTGCCCCTCGGTGCATAATGGCCACCACCCAAAGTTACGACTACACGGCCTTCCCCTGCCCAGTTTCCCAAACCTGATCCTCCATCTAGGCCCAATCCACGATAAATTATGCCAGCCAGTAACTTAGCTGCACCCATATGGCCCCATGTCTCGGCAGTCGAGCCTATTTCGATGAACAAAGATGGTGTTTCAATCCAAGGACCATGATGAGTTGTTTCCAATGATAGGTCGAAACCATCGATATTTTCTCCAACTCGATTTAATTCACGCCACCATGCTGCAATCCTAGGATTGGGCGGAGGGCAGTCCGCTGCTCTGCCGCCGTATTCTGGAACCGTATCAGGCGAAACTTGCATTGTACCGATTGGATGAAGTGTAAGGGAAGCGTTTCCGCTGGCTGCTGAATGTCGAGATGGGAAAATCACCTCACTAGGAGTTTCACCAGTTGCTTTGTGCCATCTTTTGTCGAGGTCGTCTTCCCACAAGCATCCATCCTTAACCCACCACATGCGAGCATGCTTGTACGAATATGCAGGCATCCCTTCAACTGACTCCAATTCTTGCCAGTCACATAACTTTAGCAATTCTTCGGCTTGATTTGTCGAAGCTATGTCACCTCCAGAAACCAATATCAGGCTGACCATGTTTATGGCGTACAGTTGATGTTTATTGAAGGAATTGTTACATCCCCCTTCCATTTGGCACAATCATGACGAGCGCTCCTTGGAAGATATTCCATCACGAGGGGCGCGAAGTTCTCATCGATGTAGATGGTGGAATTACGGTTGACGGGCATACTGCTTCACCGTTTCCAACGGACATAACACATGCGGCAATGTGTGATGAGGGATTGGTGGCAACATGGGTGGATCACGAATTACGACTTGCTAGAATGGCTCTCTTACCACTGACTGATAAGTTGGAAGATGGTATTTCAAAGTCGGAACTTAGACTAAGTCGCAATACTGCAATGGTTGCTGGAGCCACGTGGTGTCACATAATTGATGCAGAGCCTCTAGCACTCTGCGCAAAGGATGACAAAATTATCTTCGCACTATGGATGCGTGGACTGTATTGTGTTGACTCACAGGATAATGAAGTGTGGAGGTTGCCACTTTTCGAATCAAAAGAGAAATCCCCTCCAAGGTCGGATGAAATTGCGGCTATTTCAATCGTTGATGAAGATGTAGTGGCATGGACAAGAGGTGGCAAATATCGCAAAATTTCGCTCAAAAATGGTGAAATCTTGGTCGAGAAATCTCTAGAAATTGAATGTGATTTGGAAGATGTTTACAACCATGGAGAGAAATTCCTACTTTCGTCTAAAGATGGTTGGACATGGGAATTCGAAAATGAACATATTACAGTCGCACGAAAACTGCGCGGCACTATCCAAGATGCAATTTTTGATGGCGATGATTGGAGAATAATCTCATGGAGAGATGACCTAATGCTAAGAGGCGAATCTATTCGCAGAGCAGACTTGGGCGTCCAGCTAATCCAAAAAGACGAAGGCTGGATGGTATTGGACAATCAAGGCAACTTCAGTCGCCACATGAGTGAATCTGAATGATCACTCGTTCTTGACTGTATATCCACAGCGACCGCATGTTTTGCGGTCAGCGTGAACTGCGAGGAATACACCAGGGCCACACTGTGGGCAGAACTCTGCCTTGCGGACAAGCTTGCCATCTTCAACTCCATACTTGGACCATTTTGCACTACCGTTTGGGCTGGACATCATTCCTCACCTCCAGAAGCATCTTCAGTTTCTGCTGGTGCCTCTTCAGGTTCAGCGCTAGCGGAACGAAGTTCAGCATATCTTTCATGCATGTAACTCGGCTCAACTTTCATAGATTTCTTGTCAGAATAAACCAGTCCGAGTCCTGTTGTGGAACCGAGTCCAAATCTAGTCTTTACATCTTTAATGACAATCAATTCACGGTTGGAACCTGGTTCAATAGAAGCGATTCCATTCAGCATTTCTGCACGAGAAGGAGTTGCTGCACCTTCGTGGTTCCAGCGGAATTCAATCTCTACTCTGTTCAACAGTGGGTTTTCCTTGCGGTCAATAATTTCCATTTCTATTCCTCCTTCAGCGGATGTTCACCTTAAGTGCGTAGTTTCCAGGGTACTCAATATTGAGTCTATTTGCGATTTCTGAGCGTGATGGATCCATTATGACAACATATCCAGTCCAATCTGATGAAACTGGAGCAGAAGGGTGGGTTGTACATTGGTCAACACCATCTGCGAGAATCATGTGGCATTCACTGCATGCAAAAGGGTTCTTTGCCATTCATTTCCACTCCTATCAATTTTGGTCCTCATGAATCCAGTCGTGACTTCCCAAGCCAGTTTGCTTGCAAGTCAGACCAATCTTTGAACGACGTGGGTCGCTTGTATCTGGGGAAAGGGATACGATTCTTGCACGGACCGAACTTCCAACCCCTAACTTACGACCGCTTTGGCGACCTTCTAGAAGACCCATGCCAGCATTGATGTCGACGTGATCTTCCATAATTTGTGACTTGTGAAGAAGAGCTTCCATTGGGCCGATTCTTACGAATGCACCAAAGTCATTGACTTCTGAAACTGCACCTTCAACAACCTCGTAATCATCGATGCAGAAAAGAACAGCATCGAAACGGACTCTTTGGTAGATCGCACCATCGCCGTGAATAATTCGTCCTCTGTCCATAGGCTCATGGTTTGAAGTCACCAAAACGAAGCGGTTGTTTTCATCAAAGCGACCTTCGAATGCCGATGCAGCCAAACGGTCGATGTGCTCGTTCAGTGACTTATCCTTGCGAATATACTCCGCAGGGATACGAATAGTGTCCTCTTTAGTGACGACTTTGTACATTTTTTTCACCTCTTGTATCTCGCCCGAATTATCACCAGAGGACGATTGAGGTTCTGTACCTCATCCGTCCTTCACCGGCAATGCCTCGGGAGAGAAGTGACCGAAGTCATTCACGCCACCAGCGACCCCTATTTGAATGATACCCCATGCAAATCGAGGTATTAATCCAATATTTGCCGATAATCCGTGACTAAAATCAATGTGATTTATCGCTTTCTAATGGGCCCGTAGGGCCCAAAGCCATAACTACCCCGAAGGCCCCACTAATATTGGTGAAGCGTATGCGTAAGCAATCCAGAGCGGTATTAATGCTGCTGATATTGCTAGCTTCGACAATCGTCATACCCACGCCAACCACTGCGGAGGAGGAGGAAAGTGACGCATGGGACCCTCTATCGCAGCCATGGGCTCAATATGGAAGAGACCCTGGACATTCAAGAGTTCTACCCGAACACGGCGATTCTGGTTTGTCAACAATAGAAACACCTGCAATTAATTGGGTTGCGTTTGATTCCGGCCTAGGTGCAGATGGATACGGCGTTGCTATTGCAAATATGTCTGCATCGATTACTGCGCCCGAAGGCGCCAAAGAAAGATGTGGTGAAAATCATCTATTCGCAGTTCTTACGTACACTGAAAACTCTCAAAGAAATCTAGCAATAATCGAGGGAGATACCGCAAAAATTGCTTGGGAAGTTAGTCTTGGTAATGTTGACATCATTCGTTCAACTCCTGTGATTGTCGATGTCGATGGTGATTCAAAACAGGAAATCGCAATCGTATATGACTCGGATAGTGCACTAGAGGTAGATCTATGGTCACCAGATATCACATGCGATGAGTCGGGTTGGACCGTATCAGGACATTCGAATGAAAAGGTATGGTCGTGGTCTGATGCTGATTTACGAATTGGGATTGACAATGCACACACTTGGACTGCGCCTGAATCTGTAACCCAGCCGTTACTAGCAGACCTGTCGTTAGATGGTTCGCCCGAACTGATTATTGCAGCGGTAGATACGACAAACGACGAACCTACTGTGATTGCTCTTCCTTTGGGGTTGCAAACTCCCGAAGAAGATTGGAGAGTTGCATTAGACCGTGGCTCCCACCCTTCCGACCCAGCATTTGCGGCTCTAGATGACAATAGTGGTTCTGTGGTTCTAACAACAGTTGACGAAAATAGTGGTAATTTTTGGGTCTGGCGCATAGATGGTCCAACAGGTTCTCTGGACTGGGAAAGAGTTGCGATTCAGGGAACTGACAGCGATGATGACACTCCAAGAATCAGGCTCCCAGGACCTGTAGTCACTCAATTAGATGCTGATGCTGCCCCAGAGATGATTCTTACTCTTCCCTCTGATAGTAATAATGCCGATGATGGAATGGGAGCACAGTTCGTTGGCATGGAGCTAACCAGTACCGATGAAATTTGGAGATTCAGAGCCAAAAATGGTTACGCTGACGCAGAGCCATTGCCAGTGGATACTACTGGAGATGGAATAACCGACAGAGTCTGCTGGGTTACATGGTTTTCAACCGGCGTTGGAACAACCGATAGAGATGGAGTGACAGGATGTCATGACATTACCATTGATCCCCCATTTAGAGAATGGACTAGAATATTACAAAGTGGTAGTGGAAATGACAACGAAGGAGAGGTTGCTGTTTCGGCACCGATTTCAATAGACCTTGATGGCGAGGATGAACCAGAGTTGCTAGTTGCATATGGCGAGAGAATCTTCGCCTTTGACGGCAATACAGGGACTTCAGCGGATATAGGAATTGGTTGGTCGTCGCCTATCGATGTACCTCATCGCACATGGGCATCACCTGCAGTTGCAGATATGGATGGCGACGGATACCTAGACATCCTAGTTGGTGACACACTAATCAGCGAAGCAAAGTCAGATGTTGCACCTCTTGCGGATAAAAGAGGAATTGGATTTACTCCTACCGACCCGGACCCAGGAGAAATGGTGACAATATCAGGGCAATACTCGAACATTGGAATCGTTGATACTGATGAGCCTGTTGATGCAGTTCTCATGATGAATGGCATTGAAATCAAGCGCCATAGAGTCAATATTGCTGAAGCAACTGCGCCTTCTGGCGAAGGTGGGCCAATTACATTCAGCGTAGACGTTGAAGCAACTCTTGGCGTTCATACTGTCGAATTGATCCTTGACGTCAACAACAATCTCACTCAGACCCGAACTGACAATGACAACTACAGCACAACTCTTGTTGTCCTCGAACCTTATGTTGCACAAATACAAACTCCTAGTGAAGTCCCTCGTTCACTCCCTGGGTCTACACAAAGCGTGAACATAACGGTGGCTAGTACCGGAAGTCGAGACGCTGCATGGACGATGAGTTACAATGATTCTAGCTTACCTAGCGGTTGGACATTTACTCCTAAAAATAGTGCTGATTTATCCTTAAACCTAGAGAGAGATGCTCCGCAAGTTGTCGAATTCGAGTTTTATGTGCCTAGCGATGCTCTAGGTTCTGATGACGCACAAGTCCCTCTTACACTAACTTTGGACCAAGACCAAAGTATCTCCACCACAATTACTCTACCTCTCGAAGTTCAGAGAACACGAGGCCTCTCATTGCAAGGTTCAACAGGACTGCCTTCTGGAATTGGATTTGGCCGTCCAGGTGATGTTGCCCATGTGTGGATGATGGTTGAGAACGTCGGAAATGCTCAGGAAACAACAGAAATGCAATGGTCATCTAATTCATGGAGTTCAAGTTCAACAATTGTCGACTATTCTGGAAACACTCAATGGGGTATAGAACTTGAGCCTAATGCCATGCAAGAATACCTTATCGAAGTCGAAGTACCTAGTTCCACTTCTTTAGGTGACTCGACCTCAACAACACTTACTCTGTGTATAGGCTCTGGTTCCGAAGAGATCTGCGAAGACTTCTTTGTAACCATTTACGCAAGTGATGTCGCAAGCGATATTCCGCACATACGCACAGTGCCCAGCACAGGCCTATCTTGGGGTATTGAGTCAAACTACGCAGGTAGTACATTACAATGGGACATGTCATCTGCAGGAATGCTAAAAGAAGGATGGAATTGGAGTACTAGTGGAGATTTGAGCATTAATGGAACAATGCTCGAAATGAGTGGTCAAAACGGACAACTTATGCTTGATTTACCCTTTGATGCTCTACCAATGCGTCACTTTTTCAACCAATCCGAGGAGAGTCAATCGAACACTGACCTATCCATATCTCTACATGTCTTACAAGTTTTCAGAGCCGAAGCAGAAGTCGTCACTCCAAGTGACGGTGCAGTACTCAATGTGAGTGAAAGGACCAAACTAATTCTGCGATTGCAGAACCCAGGAAATGGTGAAGATTCGTTTTTGTTGAGCGGAATTGCTACTGCAGGAAATTTATCAGAAGCTCCGAATGTTACCTTTGAGATTAGCAACCCTCTGCGAACCTTAGGACCAGGCGGAATCAGTATGGTTCCGGTTTGGGTTACTCTGCCGGATGATGTACCTGCAAGAGAAAGTTTCCAGCTCATTTTTGATTGGACAAGTACTGGTAATCCAATGATTTCAGACCAAGCAAATATCACCATTGAAGCGAGACCCGACCACAGATGGGAAATCGAGATTGCGCAGGGAGAGAGCATTCCGGTAACGCCTGGCCAAGAACTGAACCTGACTATCAATGTGGAAAATATTGGTAACACTGATGATCTGCTGACTCTGACACCCAGCTTCGATATTACATACCAAGGTAATGATGCATCCAATTGGAGCGCCCAAATGATTAATTCATCGAGATTAGATGTATTCGAAAGTCAAACATTGTACCTAGTTGTTGAAATCCCCGATGACACTTGGGCAACAACGACTGCTGAATTGACATTGCTTGCTTCTTCTGGTGGGTTCAACATTGATTACAATGTAAGCACAACTCTAGAAGTTGCCGCAGTTGCCGGCTGGCGTATCGACTTGACAGACACCTCGCTTGAAGTCCCGCCAACTGGGGGCGAAATTGAACTATTGATTGAGCAAAAAGGAAATTCACCTGCCAAACCATATTTCGCTAAAGCTGGACAAGGATGGAATGTAACTATTCCTAGCAGTGGTGAAATGATTTCTCCAGGAGAATCTGGAACAATAAACGTCACTGTTACACCTCCGAGTGATGCAGTCGCTGGAGAAGTAGGTGTAGTTAGCATCAGAATCTCTAACGGAAACGGTGCTGGACAAATTGTAGAACAAGTTCCGGTAAGAGTGGGGTCTGAACCGGGAATTATCATTGATTCAAAGGGTCAATGGAAAGTGCGTGAAGGAGTTCTATCTTGGCCTACTGCATGGGTGGAAAATACTGGTAATGATGTTGCAATAATGGATTTATCAATTTCGAACCTGCCAAATGGCTGGACACTGAATGGTGACGATGTGATTGTCGTAGCCCCGGGTGAAATCAAAGGAGTACCACTCCAACTAGAACCTGCAAGTTCTTGGAATGGTAATAACTTACAATTGGATATTGAGTTAGTTCACCCAGTACTAGGTACAATGGTTCATTCAATAATTGTCAATCAAAGTGACACTGTACTTACATCTAGCCCTGTACATACTGGTAGAACTGGAGAAAAAGTATCGATAACTACCAACTCGCAAATAAATGGTGTAGAGACATCTCTAATCCCCTTACCAAATGTACGTTCTAATACAACCCACAATGGGATGACCCTTCATCTAGTAGGAATTCCTTCACCTGTACATACTGCTGATTGTCAAAATGTTCATGGTGACTTGAATGAACTTGGTATTGGTACAACAACGAAAGTTTGGACTAGCTGTCTGATTACTGCTAATTCAGAGCACCCACTTGTTGCAAATGCATGGTTGCGATCGAGTACTGGTGAGATTCTCGATAATGGAATAATCAGATTAAGTCCTGGACAAAATACAACGCTCAATCTATCTGTTACATCTTGGGACCCACAACCGGGATTAATCACGGTTGATGCGCTAATAATGGACTCTAACGGGGTTTCTCTTCATGCTAAATCTTCCACACATATCGTCAGACAGAGTGGATGGAACCTGGTCGTCGATCTGGATGTTGATGAAGATTTCATCATAGTTGGTATCGGCCGTGAAGGATACCAAATGATGGAAGGTTCTGTCTGCAAATTGGATGTTGCAACTGCTGATGGCAAATGGCAAACATCGATTGCCCTAGACATTTATTCCAACTTCGGGACTCAAAGAACGCCAAGAGTTGAACTCGATAGGCCATCTGAAGTAGAGGATGGAGCTGAAGTTACTGCTACCGTTTCATGCCTTGCGCCATGGGATATAGATGATAATCCATCAGACGATACGATGACAGTTTATGCTGATAAGAGGCCGATTGTAACCTATGAATCAACGGACATCTACTGGAGTGGTGCAGTTGCTATCATCATGCTCATAGCAGCATACTTTGGAGGTCTACTGAATCTAAGAGGACCTGAAACAGTGAAGAAAGAGAACCCTCCTCAAATCAAAGAAAAAGTATCAAAGAAGCCTGAAGAAGAGGTTGAAGTTGTAACTGATGACATTAGTTTAGATGACATTTCTTTTGATGAAGAATTTGAGGAAGATGAAGTAGAGGAGGACGAGCCAGAGTTGCCTCCAGAGCCTGTTGTTGAGCCAGAAGAGGAAGTAATCGACATCGATGATTCCAGTGCAAGCGGTAGACTATCTGCACTTAGGAAAGAAATGGATTCAGACGGTCAATTGAGTAAATCTAGAGAAGATTTGGCTAAGCGTATGGATTCATTTCTGAAAGACCGTTGACTTCATCCATGAGCGGTGCTTCGCCCTGAACATGGAGGAAGCTTTGGAATCAACAACCCCATTTCTGACCATTGACCCGATGGTGTCAGATAGACTAGAATCTGTTCACTCAGCACTACTAGGTGGTGACTGGAAGAAACTAATTCTAAATGATGAAGAACTGAAGGAAAGGTTGATCTCTCAAGGTGTTGAAAACCCAGAAGATAGAGGTTCTATCAAGTGGGATGATGCCAATATTTTCTTCCTTTCTTGCATAGCTCTCTCACCCATAGGACAGCCATTACCACTTGAAGTAGGAATATCAAAGGAAAGATTTGGAAGGTTCCCCTTTGGAAACGGTTCCGCTTTGACATACCTGAGAGATTGGATTAGAGATTCGAAAAGAAACCCCGAAATTCTAGAGACACTTTCTGAGTTATTGGAGAGATTAGATTCGCGAATGAGTGGCACAAGTATGGAGAGAGGAGTCGGTCGTCTTGAGATGCGGGGATGGTTGACATTAGAAGAAACGATTGAACTCAGAAGAGCACTCACTTCGAAATGCTGGATGCCTGCCGCAAGTGAACCGCTAGACGGAGGGTGTCAAGATGCTGCAAAGCACCTTCTTGCACTTATCAGAGCCGCAGAAAAGCGACGTTGTGGTATCTTGTTAAGAGTGCACAACTAGATCAGAAATCTGTTCCTGTTAGCCTCTCATACATTGAAGCGTACAATGCAGCAGTGTCATCAATAACTTGTTGTGGCAATGCTGGAATTGGTGGGTCTTGATTTCCTGCTTCTCTTGCTAGACGCAGTTCTTCTTGATGTCCAGTTCCAACGTAATGCTGGCGAACAAATTCCTTTGATAGCTGTACAATGTTTCCTTTAGCATACTCATCAGCATCCCACCAGCGGTCTTCATCGAGGGTTCCAAATGAGTCAACTAGGACTGGAACTCTCCCAGGACCTAGAGCGAATTCCTTCTTTCCATCAACATGGATAAGTCCTCTCTTCGAAGCCTCACGTTCGATAAGAGCATCGACCTTGAGAACTACATCGATTAGTGAGTCAAGTTCTTCACCAGTTATGTTTGCAATCTCTAGCGCTTCTTCACGGTCAATAAGACGGTCATAAGCCTCAAACTTGGTTGTCACTTCAACGCAAGGTGTGGGTAGCTTTGCACCCTCTTCAATTACTGTGCCTGCTTCAAACCCTAGTTCTTCAGCAGTTAACTCACCTCGCTTGTAGCGTCTCCACCCTGACCCAGCAAGGTAATGGCGGCATACGATCTCTAGTGGAACGAAAACCCATTCACCATCACGAGGAGTTGTTCCAGGTTCTCGGTAAATATCTACACGGCGAACTAGACAGCGGTCTGGTGCATTTCTCTCAACAAGATGAGTGCGACAGATTCCTTCTTTCTCAACCAAATTGAACCAATGTGTAGTGGTTCTGTTCAAGGATTCACCCTTACGGGGGATCAATGATGGTATAATTTGGTCGAAGACCGAAATTTGATTTGTATATCTGAATTCAAGAATATCTGGGTCATCGGTTGACCAGACTTCTTTCACCTTTCCTGCATAGAGACATTCGCCCATGAGTATATCGCCTGCGCATAACGCCTTTCAACATTATCACTAGGAATTCAAATTAATCCAAGCGAATCTTCGATGCGATTTAGTTCAGGTCCTGTTGTTTCGCGACCAGCGATTGCACCATTATTCGTGGCAGCTAATCCTGCACCAACATATGGTGAACCAAATGCAACTGTACCCACCATAGGAGAGACTCCTAGAATTTCTTCAATCAGTAAAACTTCGTCTGGTAAAACATCAGGGTGCAATAATACTCCGTGGTCATTTGCCACACCTAGTGAACCAACCACATCTTCACCAGCAATCGATGAGACAGCAACTGGTACACCGAAGACTTCTGAAATGATTTCAACACCTTCTTCAGGAATCGCAGGAGATGCAATTGCGCCATTCTCATTGCATAGCAATAAGTTACCAGCGGTGTTGACTCCACCTTCCATGACAACTACATCACCGAATGAAGTTAGGACATCGATGTCTGCTTCAGTTGCAATATCTGCAACAGCTAGTCCTTTGGAGTTTCCAGTAACCAAGGCACCAACAAGAGTTGAGCCTCCAATTGTCAGAGGATGTCGCTCTAGACCGAGATATTCATCAATTCGGTTCAAGGCTTCATCATTGAGTTCATGAGGATGAAAAACAACGTTGCCACAAACAGCAAGATAGATTCCAACCTGGTCAGAACCAAGGATATCACTTGTTGTAATTGGCATGTCTTTCACCTTGCACTATGGACTTGGGTTCATGGTTCCTTCGGAACTTATTTTGAAAAAAATTGGAAAAGGCCGCATTCCGCTCTTTGCGGAACACGGCCGATTCGTCGCTAGGCGACTGCGGGGATCTTCCGAGGGAAGGAAGAGGGGCACAGTGACAGACATTCCCGTGGGCTCTCGCACCACAGTACCGGAACTGACGCAGGTGGGCTTGACTTCCGGGTTCGGAATGGGACCGGGTAAACACCACCGCTATGACCGTGCACCCATCTTCCTTCGAATCGGAAGTGGATACGATCCAGCGTTTGGATCGCTTCGTAAATTGGCATGAACTTATGAATGAAGGGCACTCGCTAGTGCGGTGCATACACGAAAAGTAGTTGCTTCATTATTAGTGCTGCTGGACTGAATACGTCGCCGAAGCTTCGTACTTACATCCGCAGTCTATCATCTC
>OCVP010000405.1_pt1 | contig 19955 bp, 20 predicted proteins | sample 1539171 | NCBI WGS metagenome assembly OCVP01 (sample SAMEA51879418, study PRJEB22527) | metagenome
AATCCAATTGTAGGAGATAAGAAATATATTCTCTCAAATAAAAGAATTAAAAGTGACAAAGACTTAATGCTGCATGCTTATTCTTTGAAGTTTTATATTAATAATAAAAAATTTTTTTATAAAGCAAGCCCACCTGAAGCTTTTAATAAATATTTAAATAAAAAAAAACTTAATATTTTAAATTTTTAACAAGATTTATTTTAAGTCTATTAATTATTTTATCTTTTGGGATTTTTTTAAAATTATCGATCTTAGAAATTCCTTTGTTTGAAATGCCGCAGGGAATTATTTTCTTATAATTATTCAAGTTGTTAGATAAATTTAAAGAAAATCCATGAAATGCAATCCATTTTTTTACACGAAAACCTATTGCTGCAATTTTCTTTTCTTCTTTTTTTTCTAAAACCCAAATTCCTATATTTTTCCTATCACTGAAAGAGCTAATCTTAAAATCTTTTAAAGTCTCTATAATGGAATTTTCAATAGCTGTTATAAATTTTCTTATGTCTTTTTTTCTCTTAGAGATGTCTAAAACAAAGTAGCAGATCAATTGTCCAGGACCATGCCATGTTATTTTTCCACCTCTATTAGTTTTAATTATTTTAACGTTTTTATCTAAAATATCTTTTTGGTTAAAGTTAACACCACATGTATAAACAGATTTGTGTTCTAAAAACCAAATTAATTCTTCATTTTTATTCTGAGAAACTTGATGAACCCTTTCATCGAGATATTCAATAGCTTCTTCATATTTTACTGGTTTTTTTGATATTTTGATCTCCATAAGAATTTAAAAATTGTATTATATTTAATTTGTATTAATAGTTCTAATAATTTTTATAGGATTTAAAATGAGCAATTTAAAAAAAAAAATCGATAAAAAAGTAAACTTTGAATTTAATAAAGAATATATCAAAGTAATTGAAGAAAAAATTCAAAAAAACGATGTAAATTTTATTACTAATTCTTTTAGAGAGATGCACCCTGCTGATGCAGCAGATATTATTGAACACCTAAGCCAAGACGATAGAGAAAATCTTATTAAATTGAATAATTTTAAATTAGATCCAGAATTATTCGTTGAATTAAATGAAAACATTCAATCTGAAATTATAAAATTACTATCTACCGCTTCAATAATATTCATTCTCAAAAACTTAGAGTCTGATGATGCTATAAAGATATTAGAAAATATTGAAGAAAAAAGTAAAAATGAAATTTTAAGTTCTTTACCTCCCAAAGATAGATTTGCCTTATTAGAAAGTTTAAGTTATCCCGAAGACTCTGCTGCACGTATTATGCAGAGAGAATTTACAGCTATTCCAAGTAATTGGTCTGTCGGACAAACAATTGATTATTTAAGAGAAAATAAAGATCTTCCTGAACAATTTTTAGAAATTTATATTATCGATAATGAATTTAAACCTCTTGGAACTGTTCCTTCTTCAAAAGTTTTAAGAACACCTCGAGAAAGTAAAATGGTTGAAATTATGTTAGAATCACAAGTTACTATCCCTGTTGATATGGACAGAGAGGAAGTTGGTAGACTTTTTGAAAATTACAATCTTAATTCAGCAGCTGTAATTGATAAAACAAAAAAATTAGTTGGTATGATTACTAGTGACGACATATTAACTGTTCTTAAAGAAGAGGCAGAGGAAGATACTTTAAGATTAGCTGGTGTTGGTGATGAAGAAATTACTGATGGAGTAATAAAAAAAACACAAAGACGATTTAATTGGCTCTTACTAAATCTTTTTACAGCCTTTTTAGCAACTTGGGTTATTAGTAAATTTGGTGCAACTATTGAACAAATGGTTGCTCTAGCCTTTTTAATGCCAATAGTAGCTTCAATGGGTGGTAATGCTGGAATGCAAACGCTGGCTGTAACTATTCGTGGTATAGCTACAAATGATTTAACAAATAGCAACTTTTTAAAAATTGTTTTAAAAGAATTTAATATTGGAGTTCTAAATGGAATTATTTTTGCAATAATAAGTGCTTTAATAGTTCAACTTTGGTTTAAAGATTATGTTTTATCCATAATCATTTCTATCTCGATGATATTAAATATGATTGTTGCTGGCTTGTTTGGCATTTTAATTCCGGTGACATTAAAAAAACTTAATATTGACCCAGCTATAGCATCAAGCGTGTTTGTAACAACTGTCACAGATGTAATTGGTTTTTTGTCTTTTTTAGGTATTGGCGCATATTTCTTTTACGGCTAAAAATTATCAATTAATCTAACTTTCTTAATATAAAAACATACAAAGAGTTTTAAATTTTTTTTGTTAAAAATTGGACTAAGATTATTTTTGTTTCTTAATTCTAAATATTCAATTTTAATATTACTGTTGTTTTTAATGTTTTGAAGTAAATAAGTTTTTTTTGTGTTTTTTTTTATATTTTTGAAAACACTAATTATCTTTTTTGTAAATTTTTGAGCTATTCTAATACTTTTGTTATCAAGTAATTTATTTCTTGATGAGTAGGGTAGTGAACTACTCATTCTTATAGTTTTACATAACACAACTTTTGTTTTAAATCTCTTTTTTACAAAATTTTTGATCAAGAAATATTGTTGAAAATCTTTTTCTCCCAAAAAAATTTTTTTAACCTTAAGATCTTTTAAAAATTTATTTATAACAGCCAAAACTCCTTCAAAATGTCCTGGTCGATATTTACCGCATAATACCTTGTATTTTTTGTTAATACTAATTTTTCTTGGAGTATTTCTTGAGTAGATTTCTTTTATGTTTGGTACCAGAACATAGTCTACTTTAAGCCTCCTTAAAATTTTTATATCTTTATCTAATGTTCTTGGGTAATTTTTATAATCAGTCTTTCGGTTAAATTGTGACGGATTAATGAATATACTTACAAGGGTTTTGTCACAAGTTTTTTGGCAATTTTTCACTAAACTAATATGTCCTTTATGCAAACTGCCCATTGTTGGGACAAATCCTATGCCTGCCTTAAAATTAACTTCTTTATTAAGTTTATTAATACTTTTAAAAATAATCATTTATGGTAATTGAGTTAGTATAAGATTTTATGATTAAACAAGCAATAATACCTTTGGCTGGTTTAGGCACAAGACTTTTACCTTTAACTAGCGTTTTTGCAAAAGAATTATTACCTATCAATGGGAAACCTGGAATACAATATATTTTGGACGAATGTATTGAAGCAGGAATTAAAGAAGTTGTCTTTATTATTTCAAAAAAAAAACAAATGATAAAAAATTATTTTTATAATGACAGTTTTTATAAGAAAATTATAAACAAAAAAAAGGATCCAAGAATTATAAAAGAATATAAACAAATCTTGAAATATAAAAAAATGATTAAATTTGTGTATCAAAACAAACCCCTTGGGACTGGTGATGCAGTTTTGAAGACAAAAAAATATATTAAAGATAAGTTTTTCCTAATGCTATTACCTGATGACTTAATTATAAAAAAAAATTGTTCTAAGTCTATGATTAACATTCACAGTCGGCACAAATCTTCTGTCATGGCAAGTATGAATGTGAATAAAAAAACAGTTTCAAGATGGGGCATATTTAAATTAAGCAAAAAGCTGGATAAGAACAATTATTTAATTAAAGATGTTGTTGAAAAACCATCTGTTGCAAGCGCTCCATCAAACAAAGCGGTCATTGGAAGGTATATTTTACCTAAGAAAATATTTTCTAAATTATCAAAACAAAAACCAGGTAAAGGTGGTGAAATTCACATTACCGATGCTATTCAATCTTTGATTTATGATAACAATAAGTTTATTGCTCATAATTTTTCAGGCAAATACTTAGATTGTGGAAGTATGAATGGTTATATTAAATCTACTTTGGAGATAGCTAAATCATGAAATTATGTATGATAGGAACTGGCTACGTAGGATTAGTTAGCGGTGTATGTTTTGCAGATTTAGGTAATGAAGTAATTTGCGTAGATAAAGATTTAAATAAGATTAATTCCCTTAAAAAAGGAAAAGTTCCAATTTACGAGCCTGGACTTTCAGAGTTAGTAATTAAAAATTTTAGAAATAAGAGATTAAATTTTTCAACAGATTTAAAAAAATCTGTAAAAGAATCGGACATAATTTTTATTTGTGTTGGAACACCTACAAAAAAAGGAGGAAGTTCAGCAGATTTAAGTCAAATCTATAATGTAACTAAGGAGATAAGTTCCTCAATTAATAGTTTCAAAATTATCATAACAAAATCAACAGTTCCTGTAACTACAGGTGATGAGATTGAAAAAATTTTATCTAGAAAAAATAGTAAAAAAAAATTTTCAGTGGTCTCTAATCCAGAATTTTTGAGAGAAGGTGAGGCGATAAGAGATTTTTCTTATCCTGATAGAGTGGTAATTGGGACGAATGATAAAAAAGCTGGTAAAATTATGAAAAATCTTTATAGCCCACTTATTTCTAAGGGGGCTTCATATTTACAAACATCTAGAAGAGCAGCAGAATTAATCAAATACGCCTCTAACGCTTTCTTAGCTACCAAAATAACTTTCATTAATGAAATAGCAAATTTATGCGAAAAAACTGGGATTAATGTGGAAGATATATCAATAGGAATGGGTTTAGATAAAAGAATAGGTAGTCGATTTCTGAGAGCAGGCCCTGCCTATGGTGGATCTTGTTTTCCAAAAGATACAAAAGCAATCATTTCAACTGCTGACAAATTTAAAACAAACCTATCAGTAGTAAAATCTGTAATTAAATCGAATGAAAATAGATCTAAAATTTTATTAGATAGAATTTATCGAATTTTAAATAAAAAAATAAAGAATAAAAAGATAACTTTTTTAGGTGTAACATTTAAAGCAAATACTGATGATATGAGAGACTCTTCAAGCCTCAAAATGATACCATGGTTATCAAAGAAAGGGGCAATAATAAATTATTTTGATCCAACAGGTTATAAAAATGAATTTTCAAAACTTAAAAATGTTACTAATAAAACATCAATTAAAGATGCTGTCCAAAATTCAGATCTTGTTATTCTACACACAGAATGGAATGATTTTAAATCAATAAATTTTAAAAACTTAGCTAAAGGTAAAAAGTTTATTATTTTTGATATGAGAAATTTGTATTCTTCTTCAAAAATCAAGCAACAAGGTTTTAAGTATTATAGTGTTGGAAAATAAAATTTATTTCAACTCAAAAATTGCATCTACTTCTACTGAAACACCTAATGGTAAACTATTTGTACTTACAGCAGCCCTAGTATGCATTCCAGCTTCACCAAATACTGATGCTATTAGATCTGATGCACCATTTAATACTTTAGGTTGATCTATAAATTCATCTGTTGAATTAACAAATCCTGTTAATTTTACACACGATTTAACTTTTGATAAATCATTATTACAAGCTTTTTTTACTTGCGCAATAATACTTAACGCACATCTTTTGGCAGCATTATAACCAGCTTCTGTATTTAAATCTTTCCCAACTTTCCCTTTTATTAACTGACCAGTTTCATCAATAGAAATTTGTCCAGAAACAAATAACATTTTTCCTGAAATTTTTGTTGCAACATAATTTCCAACGGGTGCTTTTGCTTCAGGAAGATTTATTTTTAGTTCTTTTATTTTTTCTTCGTAACTCATTTTGATTTCCTTTTTTTTGATTTTTTAGTTTTATCGTATTCTTTCCGCTTCTCAATCAATATCAAAGCTTCTTCCATTGTCAATTCTGTTGGATCCTTTTCTTCAGGAATAGTTGCATTAAGAGATTTATACTTTATGTAAGGCCCATATTGACCCTTCATAACTCTTACAGGTTTTTTATCTTCAGGATGTTCACCTAAATCTTTAATCATTGATGAAGACATCCTACCAGGTTTTGCCTCAGATATTAGAGTTATGGCTCTGTTTAAACCAATTGAAAATAATTCATCTACACTTTCAATTCTTGCGGATTTGTTTTCACACTTTAAGTACGGTCCAAATCTACCAACATTAACCGTAATTTCTTTGCCAATATCTGGATGAGTACCTAAAATTTTAGGTAGAGAGCATAGATATTTTGCTTTTTCTAAATCTATATTTTCTATATCTAAGCCTTTAGGAATTGATACATTTTTCAAATTATTTTCCTCTTTCTTTGTTTTTCTTTTTTTTGTTTTTACTATTTCATCTTCTAATAATTCGTATTGTAAATAAGGACCAAATCTTCCATTTTTTAAATAAATTTCTTTATCATTATCGTTTTTACCAATTAATTTAGGTTCTGCTAAATTTATTTGTTGAGATGCTTTAATTTTTGAAAGTGGTCTTGTAAACTTACATTCTGGATAGTTAGAACACCCAATAAACGCACCTCCTCTAAAGCTATTTTTCAAACTTAGTGTACCATTAGCGCATAATTTGCAAGATCTGTCGATTTTACCATCATCATTTGTATAAAATATTAAATTACCCAAGCTTTCATTAAGCATATCCAGAACTTCTCTAGTTCTTATCTCTTTCACAGATGAGACATTTTTATTAAAATCTTTCCAGAATTGATCTAGTACACTTAGCCAATTTTCTTTTCCTGAAGTTATGTCATCTAATTGATCTTCTAATTTTGCAGTAAAGTCATAATCAACATATTTTGCAAAAAGTTTTTCAAGAAAGGCAGATAAAAGTTTTCCTCTATCAGTTGGGAAAAATCTTTTATTAACAACGTCTGCATAACCTCTATTAGATATTACTGAAATAATACTTGCGTATGTAGAAGGACGACCGATACCTAATTCCTCTAATTTTTTAACTAAACTAGCCTCAGAATATCTTGGGGGTGGTTGAGTAAAATGTTGTTCATCTATAAAATCAGATATATTCACTTCTCCTTTTTCTACTTTGGGTAAAATATTTTCATCGTTGTTGTCATCATCTAAATTAATTACCTTCATGAAACCATCAAACACTATCGTTGAACCCGATGACTTAAAGATATGTTCTTTGTTATTTGACTCAATAACAATTGTTTTTCTATCAAATTTTGCTGGTGTCATTTGTGAAGATAGAGCTCTTGACCAAATCAAGTTATATAATTTATTTTGATCTGAGCTTAAATATTTTTTCATTTTTTCAGGTGTATTACTTATTTCTGTTGGTCTTATAGCCTCATGAGCCTCTTGCGCATTTTTTGCCTTTTTACCCGAGTAATTAATTGGTTGATCAGGTAAATATTCATTACCAAAGTTATCACTTATGAAGTTTCTAAAAACTGGCAAAGCTTCTTTAGATATATTGGTACCATCTGTTCGCATGTAAGTGATTAATCCTTTAGTTTCACCTTCAATTTCAATACCCTGATACAGTCTTTGAGCAATTTGCATTGTTCTTGAGGCACCAAAACCAAGCTTACTTGATGCTGACTGTTGTAATGTTGAAGTTGTAAAAGGTCCAGAAGGATTTCTAGAATATATTTTTGATGTAATATCTGTAATTTTATATTTATCATTTTTTATTTTTTCTATTGCTTGATTAATATCGTTTTTATTTTTGAAACTAAACTTTTCAACTTTTTTATTTTCAATTTGAAAAATATTTGATGTAATTAAATTTCCATCATTTGTTTTAAAATTTACTTTTAAAGACCAAAATTCTTCAGGTTTAAAAATTTCGATTTCATGTTCTCTTTCGGTTAAAAGTCTTAGAGCAACAGATTGTACTCTACCCGCTGATTTAGACCCTGGGAGTTTAGTCCAAAGTATGGGAGAAATATTAAAACCTACTAAATAATCTAAGGCACGTCTTGCCATGTAAGCATTTACAAGATCAGATTCTATTTCTCTTGGATTTTCAATTCCATTTGTGACTGCCTTTTTAGTTATTTCATTAAAAACAACTCTTTCAATTTTTTTGTCCTTAAGTAATTTTTTTTCATTTAAAAATTCTTTAACATGCCATGCAATTGCTTCACCTTCTCTGTCAGGGTCTGTAGCAAGTATTATTTTTTTAGAGTCTTTTGCTACATCAGAAATTTCTTTTAAATATTTTTTAGAAAAACTATCAATTTCCCAAATCATCTTAAATTCATTTTCAGGATCTACTGAGCCATTCTTAGATGGAAGATCTCTAATATGTCCATAACTAGCGAGGACTGTATAATCATTTCCTAGATATTTATTTATTGTTTTTGCTTTAGCGGGACTTTCAACAATTACTAGATTCATGTAAACAAAAAATCATAAATAAGATTGATAGTCAAATTAATAAATTTTTGATTTAGATTCTGTATTATTTCTCAAGCGTTTTATATTTTCTCTATGAGTGAAAAAAATCAAAATGAACATCATAAAGTAAAAATAGTAGTCAGAATTAGAATTATAAAAAAAGTGAAAAATTGGAATTGTTAAACTTGCAAGTAAAGAACTTAATGATGAAAATTTAAAAAGCATAAAAACAAAAATCCAAACAACTCCAAAAATTAAAGCAGTAAAAATATCTAAACAACAAAGAATTCCAAGATAAGATGCAACACCTTTACCACCTTTAAATTTTAACCAAATAGGGAAGACGTGTCCTATAAAAATTGACAATGCAGATATATATAAATAATCGTTCATGAAAAATTTTATATATAAAATTGGAAGAACAGCTTTTAATATATCGAGAACCAAAGTTGAGTAACCTAAAATTTTGTTACCAGCTCTTAATACATTTGTTGCACCAATATTACCAGATCCTATTTCACGGATATCTTTTTTTAAAAAAATTTTAGTTAAAAGTAATCCAAAGGGTATGGATCCAAATAAATAACTTACTAGTATAATTAAAAATAACTCAAAATTTAACATTTATATAGTTCTACACCTTTAATATATGTATTAAGCACTTTACCTTGAAGTTTTTTATCTTCTATGCATGTATTTTTAGATTTACTGATCATATTTTCTTTTTTTACTATCCAAGGTTTAAATAAATCGACTATACAAAAGTCAGCATCATTTCCTATAGATAAACTTCCCTTATCTATCTTTAATATTTTTGCAGGATTACTTGTTAAACACTGAATTATTTTAGATAGTTTTAAAGACTCATTGTGAAATAACTCTAACGCGAGGGATAATAAAGTTTCTATACCTGATGCTCCAGTTGCAGCTTGTGAAAACGTTAATCTTTTTGATTCTTCGTCTTCAGGTTTGTGATCTGAAACTATGACTTCAATTAAATCTTGATTAATACCTTTTATTAATGAAAGTCTATCATCCTCTGTTCGAAGTGGTGGAGAAAGTTTTAAAAAAGTTCTAAAATCTCCAATATCATTTTCGTTGAGTGATAAATTGTTAATAGAAACTCCAGTTGTAAAATTTACGTTATCTTTACTACGTTTGATTACTTCCAAAGATTTTGCTGAAGATATTTGTGAAATATGATATCTGCAATTATAATCCTGAAGTAAACTTAAGTCTCTTTCAACAATTATTTTCTCTGCATAATCTGGTATTCCGTGTAGACCCAATTTAGTTGCGATAATCCCATCATTAACCTGACCGTTTTTTGCTAATTCGAAATCTTCAGCATGTTGTATGATTAATGAGTTCAAATCGTAAGCAGATTTCATTATTCTAGACATTACTCTTGTGTTTTGAATTGTTTTTATTCCATCTGTGAAACCAATTATTCCTTTTTTTTGTAAAAGGCCGAACTCATTCATATTATTACCTTCAAGATTTTTAGTTAAGGTAGCAGTTGGATATATATTTATTTTTGATTTATCTCGTCCTCTCCTTTTTAAAAAATCAACCATGGAAACGTTATCAATAACAGGTGAAGTATTTGGCATTGTGACAACAGATGTAACCCCACCTGCTAAGGCGGCATTACTTAATGTTTTAAAATTCTCTTTATACTCAAAGCCTGGCTCCCCAACAAAAACCCTCATATCGATTAAACCAGGAAATATATATTTTTCTTTGAGATCTATGAATTTTTCACGTGAGGGAATATTATTTTTATTTACTTTTTTTCCTATTGCCTCAATTTTTCCATTCTCATTAATAATTAAACCACCTAATTCCTCCACAGAATTAGCTGGATCAACTATGTTTGCATTTAAAAAATATTGTTTCTTCATTTTTCACAAAAAATTTTTAAACAAGCCATTCTTACCGCAACACCTAACTCAACCTGTTCTTTGATTACGCTTTTATTTATATCGTCAGCAAGTTTGGTATCAATTTCAATACCTCTATTCATTGGTCCAGGATGCATAATTATTGCATCTTTCTTTGCTTTTTCTAGTTTGTCAGGAGTTAAGCCATAATACTCATAATACTCTCTATTTGATGACAAAAATGAACTACTCATCCTCTCATTTTGTAACCTTAACATCATAACTATATCACAATCTTTCACACCTTCTTTCATATTTGAAAATGTTTTAACTCCAAATTTTTCAATATCTTTTGGCATGAGATTTGTTGGGGCAACTATATGGACCTCAGCACCTAACATGTTTAACAAAAAAATATTTGATCTAGCTACTCTTGAGTGTAAAATGTCTCCACAAATAGCAATTCGCAAACCTTCAATTTTTTTCTTTTTTTCGATTATTGTAAGCGCATCAAGTAAAGCTTGTGTTGGATGTTCACGTCTACCATCACCAGCATTTAAAACTGAACAATTTACTTTCTGTGAAAGAAGATTTGATGCACCACTATCTTGATGTCTTACTACAATTATATCTGGATGCATTGCATTTAGTGTCATTGCAGTGTCGATTAATGTTTCACCTTTTTTAATAGCAGAATTAGTTATATTCATCGACATCACATCTGCACCAAGTCTTTTTCCAGCTAGTTCAAAAGAACTTTGGGTTCTCGTCGAAGGTTCAAAAAAAAGATTTATTTGAGTTTTTCCTCTAAGAATATCTAACTTTTTGTTTTTACTTTTATTAAGTGAAATAAATTTCTTTGCTTCATCTAAGATAAGTTTTACATCTGAAATAGAAAGATCTTGGATACCTAGTAGGTGTTTTTGAGAAATTTTAATAGCGTTATTGTTTATAGCCATTAAAACCAACTCTATAGCTTTAAAGCATTGATATTGCAAGCTTAATTATTTAAGAATTCAATCGCTCCCTGCAATATAAACGTTGCTGCATTTTCATCTATTTTTTGAACTCTTTTAGATACATTAATGTCTAATTGACTTGATATCTTAAAGGCACCGACAGTTGATAATCTCTCATCCCATAAAGCCACAGGTGTATTTGTTTTACTCTCAATCATCTTAGCTTTGTCTAAAGCTGATTGAGAAGAGGGGCCTTTACTTCCATCCATATTCAATGGATTTCCTACAACAATAGCCTTTATATTTTCTTGATCAATTATTTCTAAAAGTTCAGTGATAAAATTTTCATGATCAACATATTCTATAGTTTTAAAAGGAGTCGCTATAATTCGTTTATGATCACAGATTGAAACACCAATTCTCTTTTTTCCAAGATCTAAACCAATTAACCTTGCGTTTTTATCAATTTTAGACTTGAGTTCCTTTAAAGTGATCATATTGTTTTTTTCTTATATAATGATATTTTTCCTTTAAATTTAATTATCATATGAGCATAGATCTTAAAACAATTAAACATATAGCAAAATTATCAAGAATTTCCATAGATGATAAAAAAGCAAAAGAACTAGAAAAAGATCTAAATTCTATTTTTGAATTTATCGAAGCGCTAAATAAAGTCGATACTAAAAAAGTTGACCCACTGACATCAATTGCAGAAACATCATTGAAATTAAGAGGTGATGAGGTCAAAACAAAAAATATTAGAGAACAAATCTTAAAAAATTCACCAGACGAAAATAAAGATTTTTTTGTCGTACCAAAGGTTGTAGAATGAGTGATATAATAAATCTTACTTTATCAGCTTTAATTGATAAAATTAAAAAGAAAGAATTATCTTCTCAAGAAATTACAAACGCATATATTGCTAGAGCTGAAAAATCGAAAGATTTGAATACATACATCACTACCGATTTTGAAAATGCAATTGAAAAAGCCAAAAAATTTGACGAAAAGGGAAATTTTGATTACAAGCTCCCTGGAGTTCCTCTTGCAGTTAAAGATCTTTTTTGTACCAATAATCTAAAGACAACAGCTGGAAGTAAAATACTTTCAAATTTTATTCCTAGTTACGAGTCCACTGTAACCCAGCATTTATGGGATGAAGGGGCTATTTTACTTGGAAAACTCAATTGTGATGAATTTGCAATGGGTTCTTCAAATGAAACTAGTTTCTTCGGAAATGTTGAAAGTCCAGTTGGTAAAAAAGTTGTGCCAGGTGGGTCTTCAGGTGGATCAGCTTCAGCACTTGCAGCTAAATTGACACCAGCAACTATTGGAACTGATACTGGAGGTTCAATAAGACAACCAGCGTCTTTTACTGGTACTGTGGGTTTGAAACCAACATATGGCAGTTGTTCTCGATATGGTATTGTTGCATTTGCTTCTTCATTAGATCAAGCAGGACCGATGACTCAGGATGTGTCTGACGCTGCATTAATGTTAGATGTTATAAGTAAGTACGATACAAAAGATTCAACATCGGTAAATTTCAAGAGAGGTGATTATTTCAAATCGTTAAGTTCTAATATTAAAGGAAAAAAAATTGGTATTCCAAAAGAATATAGAGTCGATGGCATGCCTAAGGAGATTGAAAGTTTGTGGCAAGATGGAATTACTTTATTAAAAAAATTAGGAGCAAAAATTATTGATATATCTTTACCTCACACTAAGTACGCATTGCCTGCTTATTATATAGTTGCACCAGCTGAAGCATCTTCTAACCTAGCTAGGTATGATGGAGTAAAGTACGGATATCGTTCTGAGGGAGAAAATTTGATCAGTATGTATGAAAACACAAGATCAGAAGGTTTTGGTGATGAAGTAAAAAGAAGAATAATGATTGGAACATATGTTTTGTCATCTGGTTATTATGATGCTTATTATTTAAAAGCACAAAAAATTAGAAGATTAATCAAAAATGATTTTGATGAAGCTTATAAATCTGTAGATGCAATTTTAACTCCTTCCACACCTAGTTCAGCCTTCAAGATTGGTGACAAAACAGATGATCCTGTATCAATGTATCTTAATGATATCTTTACAGTGCCAGTCAATTTGTCAGGACTGCCAGCTATATCTATTCCAGCAGGTAAAGATAAAAATAATTATCCTTTAGGCTTACAACTAATAGGCAAAGCATTTGAAGAGCAGAATTTATTAGATATTTCATATTCAATGGAAAAAGAATTAAGTTTCAAAAACAATTTGCAGGATTGGTGGATTAAATGAGTAAAAATAAAGAATATTTAATAAAGAGAGGTAACTCAGAATACGAAGTTATAATTGGTTTAGAAGTTCATGCTCAAGTTCTTTCAAAATCGAAGCTATTTTCTGACTCGCCTACAAACTTTGGTGCTGAACCAAATACCCAGGTGAGTTTGGTAGATGCTGCATTTCCTGGAATGCTACCAGTAATAAATGAATTTTGTATAAAGCAAGCAGTAAAAACGGGCATAGGTCTCAATGCAGCGATAAATAAAAAATCAATTTTTGATAGGAAAAACTATTTTTATGCTGATTTACCACAAGGATATCAAATTTCTCAATACAAAGATCCAATAGTTGGTGAAGGTTCAATTTTATTAGATTTACCAGATGGAGAAAAAAAAGTTGGTATTGAAAGGCTGCATTTAGAGCAAGATGCAGGAAAAAGTATTCATGACATTGATCCCCAAAACACTCTCGTAGACTTAAATAGATCTGGAGTTGCCCTTATGGAAATAGTAAGCAAACCAGACTTAAGATCTCCAGAGGAAGTAAATTTATACATCAAAAAACTTAGATCAATTATGAGATATCTTGGAACTTGTGATGGAAATATGCAAGAAGGATCTTTAAGAGCTGATGTGAATGTTTCAATCAGAAAGACAGGGGATAAAAAGTTAGGCACAAGATGTGAAATTAAAAACGTCAATTCTATAAAATTTATGCAAATGGCAATTGAATATGAAGCAAACCGTCAAGCTGATATATTAGAAGAGGGAGGCTCTATTGATCAAGAAACTCGTCTTTTTGATACTAAAAAAAATGAGACTAGATCGATGAGATCAAAAGAAGATGCTCACGATTATAGATACTTTCCTGATCCTGACTTGTTACCACTTGAATTAACTGACGATTTCATATCAAAAATAAAAAAGGAAATACCTGAACTTCCCGATGAAAAGAAAAAAAGATTTGTAGATAAGTTTAAATTAACTCCATACGAGGCAAATATATTGGTATCTGATATTGAAACATCAAAATATTTTGAAGATGTAATTAAAAATTCAGATATTAAGCTAGCAACAAACTGGATAACAGGTGAATTATTTGCATTACTTAATGATAGAAATTTAGAAATATCACAAAGTCCTATTTCATCTAAAAATTTATCATCTTTAATTAACTTGATTAAAGATGGTACTATTTCTGGCAAAATTGCAAAAACAGTTTTTGAAATAATGGCAAATGAAAGCAAAGATCCAAAAAGCATTATTGACGAAAAGGGATTGAAACAACAAAGCGACCCTAAAGAAATTGAAAAAATTGTAGATGATGTAATTAAAGAAAATCCTAAAAATGTTGAATTATTTAAATCCGGTAAAGATAAATTGTTTGGTTTTTTTGTTGGTCAAGTTATGAAAAAGACAGATGGCAAAGCCAATCCTAAGTTAGTAAATGATATTTTAAAGAAAAAATTGAACTAGCATGAGTTCAAATCTACCTATTAATAAGCAAATAGAAAAATATATTGATGAGCACTCTTTAAAATTACATCCAGTACAAGATGAAATTATTAAACATAACGACACACTTGGAAAAAAAAAGAAATTACAAATTTCAATCAACCAATGTCATTTTTTATATTTAGTAACAAAATTATTTAAACCTAAAGAAATTTTAGAAATTGGTACTTTTACTGGTCTTAGCTCATTAAGTATGTGCATTGGTCTAGAAAACGACTCTAAGATCACCACTATCGATAAAAACAAAGATACTTCATTAGTAGCGAAAAATTTCTTTGAAAAGGCAAAAGTTTCAGAAAAAATTGATATTATTATTGATGAAGCTATTAATGGAATTAATAAATTAATAAGCCAAAAAAAATTGTTTGATTTGATTTTTATAGATGCTGACAAAGAAAATTACAAAAAATATTATGAATTGTCTTTTAACTTATTAAAAAGGGATGGTTTTATAATCATTGATAATGTTTTGTGGCATGGCGAAGTTGTAGATAAAAACAATAAAGAACACTTAACTGAGATAATTCGAGATTTTAATACTTATGTAAATAACGATATAAGAGTTGAAAATATGATTATCCCAATAGGTGATGGCTTTTCAATTTGTAGAAAATTATAATGTATACCATCTTTGGTTTTTATAAATTTAAACAATTAAAAAAGATCAGTAAACTCAAAGACAAACTTCAAAATTTCATAGATGATTACAAAATTAAAGGAACTATAATTATCTCACCTGAGGGGATTAATGGATCAATTTCTTTCCTAAAAAAAAATACTAAACAAATAAAAATCAATCTTAAAAAAATCTTTGCCATTACAAAATTTGATAATGAAAATATTTCTTTTAATAGATTTATTCCTTTTCATAAGGGGAGGGTGAAGGTTAAAAAGGAAGTTGTTCCAATTGGAAAAAGACTTAAAAAAAAAATTAAAGATAATCATCTTTCTCCTAAGGAATGGAATAATTTCGTTTTAAACAAAGACACCTATATAATTGATACTAGAAAAGATTTTGAGTTTAGGATTGGGACTTTCAAGAGATCTATAAATCCAAAATTAAATAATTTTAGAGATTTTTCTAAATATTTTAAAAAGTTTAATAAGAATTCGAAAATCGGAATGTTTTGCACAGGAGGCATTCGATGCGAAAAGGCCAGCGATTATTTATACAACAAAGGTTATAAAAATGTTTTTCAGTTAAAAGGAGGTATTATTAATTATTTGTCAAAAATTAAAAGAAAAGAAAGCCTGTGGAAAGGAGAATGTTTTGTATTTGATAATCGTGTTTCTGTGAACCATAGTTTAAATATAGGCAAATATTCAATTTGTGCTGGATGTAGAGAACCTATTTCTGTTAAAGATAAGAAGTCCGTAAAATTTGAAGAGGGTGTTTCTTGTCCTAATTGTTATAATAAATCAAGTGATGAACAAAAGAAAGGATTTAGAATGAGACAAGGTCAAATTGATAAAGCAAAAAAAGAAAAAAAAGATTACATGTTTAAAAAAATTTATAAATAGATGGCTAAGAAGATTAATTTAACAGTGGATCCAATGTGGCAACTTCTAAGGAGAGTTACATTTCCTGCGAGTATTGGATCTTTATTTCAAACCTTTTATAATCTGGTTGATACTTTTTTTGCTGGAAAGATATCACCTGATGCACTAAGTGCTCTAGCAAAATCGTTTCCAATTTATTTTATTATAATCGCAATAGGTGTTGGTGTTGGAGCTGGTACTAATACACTTATAGGAAATTCCATAGGTGAAAAAAAAGAAAAAGTTGCTTCATTATATGTTGCTCAATCAATAATTTTTGCAATAGTTATTTCATTATTAGTCACATTTATTGGAATTAATTCATCCAATTATCTCCTTCAATTATTAGGGTCCTCTCCAGAAAATATTATTTTGACTAGGGAATATTTAGATATAATTTTTTATTGCACAGTAATAGTATTGATCCAAATATCTTTAAATGGAACATTAAACGCTCAAGGAGATACAAAAAGTTATAGAAATGTCCTCATTTTTACATTTTTTTTAAACATCATACTTAATCCAATTTTTATTTTTGGTTTTTTCGTAATACCTGCTTTTGGCATTTCAGGTATTGCAATCGCTACAGTTATTTGCCAACTTATTGGAACAATCTATTTAGCGCAAAAAGTTTATTGTTGTAAACTCAAAGAGTATTTATACGTAAAGTGTTTTATTCCAAAAATTAACTTTTTAAATAATCTTACTTTTCAATCTGTACCAATCATGTTTAGCATGTTGTTAATTGGTGTTGGTATATTTAATGTATTATACTTTGTAGGAAAATTTGGAGATATTGCTGCAGCTGGTTATGGAGCTGCACTTAGAATAGAACAAGTTTTCTTATTACCAGTCATAGCATTGAATACGGCTGTATTATCAATTGGAGGTCAAAACTTCGGAGCTAGAAATTTTGAAAGAATAAGAGATCTTTATAAAAAAGCATTAATATTTGGTTGTTCATTTATGATCATGGCTGGCTTTATTCTTTATTTTGGGGCAGAAAATCTCCTTGGATTAATTACTGATGATCCAGAAACTATTAAATTTGGATCTCTATATTTAAAGATTGCAGCATTGATAGGTCCAATATATCCAACTTTTTTTATTACTACTGCTGTATTTCAGGCTCTTAAGAGACCCATCTTTAGTTTGTATCTTAGTATATTAAGGCTTACTGCAATTCCTTTTTTATGTTTGTGGTACGTTATTAATATTAAAGGAGGGGGTTACAGCGATATCTTTTATACAATATTAGTTACAAATTGGTTAATGGGATTAGTAGTACTATTTTTTATAGGAACTTTTTTTAATTATATATTTAAAGATAATAAAAAATATTTTTTCATAAAAAGTTAGATTAACTATCCTTTTTCATTTTTTTTTCAAGCCGTCTTACTAAGAATGATACAATTAAAATTAATATAAGATACTCTAAGATCAAAAACGTATATATTTCTAAAGGTCTGTATGTAGTAACAACAAGTTCATTCGCCTTTCTAGTTAAGTCTCCAATACCAATAATCGAAACTAAAGAAGACATTTTTAGAACGTATACAAACTGATTTCCAATAGCAGGCAGTATATTTCTTATAGCTTGAGGAAGAATGACAAGTCTTAATTTTCTAAAAAAATTAAGCCCTAAAGAACTTCCAGCTTCCCATTGAGGTTTTCTAATTGAGTTTATTCCAGCTCTAAAAATTTCAGCCTGAAATGCGCTTTCACTTATAGATAAAGCTATAATACCAGATACAAATGGACTAAAACTAATTCCTGTCATAATAGGTAATCCATAATAAATCCATAAAATCAAAACCAACAAAGGTATAGCTCTAACTATTTCGACATAACCTATATTTAAGTATGTTAAAAATTTATTTTTGGCTAAGGAGGGGATAGCAACTATTAATCCCAATACTATTGATAGAGATATTGATACGATAGATATAAAGATAGTTGTTGTAAATCCACTTAATAAAAATTTTAGATTTGTTAAACCGTTAACATTGTTGGGAGATAATATTAACCAATCTAATTCCTGCTTTCCACATGATAATAGAAATAACAATGAGAATAATAAAAATAAGTTTTTCACACTTATATTTATAAAGAATTAATTATTAATAGCTAATTTATTATAAGCTTTTAAGATTGTATTTTGCTAAAAGTTCTTTGAAGAAGCCAGATTTCTTTTTCTTATTGATCCAATCGTTAACGTACTTTCTCCACTTATCGTCATTTTTACCAACCATCATAGCTAAGAAAGCAGGATTTTTTTCACCATCTGGAACAATTGCCAATTGTGGATATTTTATAACCAATTTGTTGGCTTCAGTTGAACTTGTAATATTACCATCAGCTCTTCCTGCTAGTACTTCCTGAAAATCTCTTGCAGGTGCCTCTACTGAATTTAATTTTGATTTAGGGAAAAATTCTTTAGCTTTTTCCTCTTGTGAAGTTCCAAGTGTTGTAGCGATTGTAACATCTTTATTGTTTAGAGAGTCCCAAGTTGAAAATTTACTTAAATTTTTCTTTAAAACCAGTGGAACAGTTCCATATTTGTAATAAGTCTCTGTGAAACCTGCTACTTCTGCTCTTTTAGGAGTTTTTGTTACACTTGTTGAAATATCATATCTGTCTGAAGTTATTCCAGAAACTATAGTTTTCCATTCAGCAGGAACAAACTTAATTTTTACACCCATGTCTTTTGCAAGTTCGTTCATGACATCAATGTCAAAACCTTTATAGGTATTTGTAGAAGGATCTTTTATAGTCATTGGATCCCAGTCTCCAGTTGTACCAACTCTTAGTTCTCCGTTTGAAAGGATTTTATCTAATGAAGAAGCGTTTGCTGAAAATGAGAATAATAAAGTGAATAATAATATGATAATTTTTTTCATAAGAATTTAATAAGGTAATTTATGATATTTTTCTATGCTAACCTTGACGCAGTTAAATTTTATAATAGATTAGCCCCATCATTAAGCCAATCCCATAAATGGTTAGAAAACGATCGTCTTACAAATAAATTTATATTGTTATCACCCAAGTTATGAATGATTACATCAATATGATTAATTATAGTTTGGGTTGTAGATCCTTTAGTGTCTTTGAATTTTGAGAAATCAAATGGACAACTCATTGAGAGCAATTCGTATAAATTATTACCAGAAATATTAATACACACCCATTGGTCACTTACATTAGTAACAGCTCCGTAGTTAAGTGATGAAATTTCTTTAAAAACTCTATCAAAAATTTCTTTATTCATGCTATTTGTATAAACCATCCATTCATCTGGACTTAGCCATAAAGCGCTTAACTCTTGGTTACTTGTAGACGTATTACTTTCCGTTGGTAAAATAACAGAGAGTACTTGGCCAACTTTTGTAAAGAACTCTCTTTTTTTTCCACGTAAGTTAATTTTAGTAATTGGTTCTACCTCTTTCAAATTTAAATCTGAATATTCTCTTTTGTCTTTAATAGCTGTATTAATATTATCCATTTATTCTTTCATTTTCTTTATCTAAGAAGACTGTGTCTGATACAGTTACTTTAATTGTTTTATCTATCATTGGAACCAAGAGTTTTTGTC
>OCVP010000409.1_pt1 | contig 19916 bp, 26 predicted proteins | sample 1539171 | NCBI WGS metagenome assembly OCVP01 (sample SAMEA51879418, study PRJEB22527) | metagenome
GGATATTTCTATAATCGGTCATTCAACTGGTGGTGGTTCAGCTTATTTATACTGTCAAACAAACAAATGTTCAACTCTAATTTTACAAGATCCATTTTTTGTACCAATAATTGAGGAACTTGACAATATTGAGTTGAATACAAATAGTTATTTTATTTATAGTCAAGATTGGTATCAAGGATATGAAGATGATAATTCAATTAGTGAAATTGAAGTGTATAGAGAATATACAAAAAACAAAGAACTTGCCGAAGGTTATTACTTAACTGATTCTGCTCACTATGATTTTGTTGCTTTTGGAATCATTAGTCAATTAACTAGCTACACGTTCTTAAAGGGGTCTATTGATTATAAAGATTCACTACAGACCAATAATTATTTCAACATTGCAGCTTTAAGAAATGAAAAGATCGCAGAAAGTAACTTTTTGAAAGTAATTGATGAATAACATAAACAAAATCCTTCTCCTATTTGGATTTCATATAAGATACAAAAGATTATGGATTACTAAAAGGCTTGAAAAGTTAATATGGCTTTCATTTATTTTTCTAGCGTTTCATAATTACATAAATAATATTTAATATGATTATATGAAATTAAAAGGTACAGACTTTCAAATGAAAGTATGGAAAGAGATTTCAAAGATACCTTATGGTGAAACAAGAACTTACAAAGATATAGCTGTTGCTATAGGAAGACCCAATAGTTCTAGAGCTGTAGCAAATGCTTGTGGCAAAAATCCTTATGTCCCAGAAATACCATGCCATAGGGTTATTAGATCTGATGGTAAGTTGGGTGGTTATAGTGGAGCAGGTGGAATTAAAAAGAAAGCAAAATTACTAAGGGCAGAACAAAAAAACTAGCTACTTTCTTTTCCCAGTTCTATTAGTTCTTAAGTCAAGCCTTCCTTTGCGTTTTTGCATATGTTTCTTTTTTCTAGCTTGTCTTCTTGCTTCAGTAACTTCTTTGTCTGCCATATAAATATGTTAGTGTTAATAGATGACTAATTACACAAACCAATATGTACCAAGTATTGGTCTTGGAACATATAATATGTCATCTGAGGAAGCTGAGTTTATGACATTTCATGCACTAAAGCATGGTTATAGACATATTGACACAGCAGCTGTATATAGAAATGAGGACGGAGTAGCAAAAGGTGTAAAAACATATCTAAATGATTCAGATTTAAAAAGGGAAGATATTTTTATTACAACAAAATTATGGCCTGGAGGTTTAGTAAAAGTTGACAGGATTAAAGACTATACAGGAACAGTTAAATCTTTTGAAAAAAGTTTGATGAGATTAAATTTAGACTACGTTGACCTCTACTTAATTCACTCCCCTCATGGTAAAAGCAAGCGCCTTGAACAGTGGCGTGCTCTAGTAGACCTCAAAGAAGCAGGAAAAATAAAATACATTGGTGTATCTAACTGGGGCATTGATCATTTATCTGAGCTAAAAGAAAATGATTTACCAATGCCAGATGCTAATCAAATAGAGTTACATCCATGGTCCCAAAAACCAGAACTTGTAAAGTTTTTGAGGAATGAAAAAATTGACATTATTGCTTACAGCAGCCTTGTGCCACTATCAACATGGCGTCATAAAGATGGTGAAAACAGTAAAAAAACTAATGAAATGCATGAAATAGGATTGAGTGAAAATTCACCTTTCAAAATTCTCGCAGAAAAATATGATGTTACTGAGGCACAATTTTTGCTTAAGTGGGCTGTTCAGAATAATTATGCTGTTTTACCAAAATCTATAAATATAGAGAGAGTAAAACAAAATTTTGAATTAAATTTTTTAATTGATCAATCAGACATGGAATATATTACAACTCTTGATAAAGGTGACAGTATTACTTGGGAATATGGGGACCCTTTAAAAGTAAAATAATTTTAGACTTTTACCTTAAAAGTTTTCAAGTTGAAGTCAATACATCCAATATTTATAATTTTAATTAAAGGGGGAAACCTATAATTTTAAGGTTTCTCGGGGGGAACCTTTTGATTGAGAGGTTGCCTGTGGATAAAAGAAAACTTGTAGCTAAAAATAAATACGAATCTGTACATGAAGAGCTACTTGAAGTTGGAACAAAACTATTAAGCTCAGAGAGACTTACGGAGATTTCTTTAAATTCTATTTCAGAATATACGAATATCTCTAAAACTACAATATATGAACATTTTAATAGTTCATTTAATGTTTTTTTATCAGAAGTAATTTTGCATGTATGGAAAAAAATTAGGAAAATTTATCATGGTAAAACGAATGAAGATCCTATATCAAATATATTATTAATTTTTCGAACATGGCATGAATTCAATTTTGAAAATTTGCTTCTAGCAAGAAATATTTATGCTTCATATATTCTCTTTGTTGACACAGAATATTTTCCAATTACAAATGTCCTGACTGATATTGAGGCTGAATTATCTAAACTTAATTTTAATGCTGAAGATACAAAGGAAATTATTCGAATTTTTTATATAAGTGTTGATGAAATATTAGGAAATCCTGATGTGCGAAATATTGATAATGTCATGGAAGATATTCAATTATTTTTAAATAATAAGAAAAGTTAAACTAAAACAAATTTAAAAATACTTATGATTTACATATTAATTATTACAGCAGCACTTATTATTTTCTTCACAGACTCACAACAAAAAATTATAAAAAAAATAAATAAAAATTGGCTGGATGATCTTTTATTAAATAATTACAAGTTATTTATTGGTTTGTTGTTTTTAATTTTTACAATTTTATTTTGGAGATATAGTTGCTTTTTCATTTCCTATAACTGTTAGAAATTACTTATAAATAGTAATACTCTACAAAATTTTGAAATATTTAAGAGCGCGAATTACGGAATAGAAGGTAATAATAAAAACACTTACTGCAATTAAAACTTCAAAAATACTCAATCCAGGGGGAATATAAATAACTAAACTTACAAGTGAACAAACAATCCAAAACAAGCTTTGAAAAAATAGTACTCTTTTTTCTTTTTCATCCTTTGCGGATTTAATTTTATTTAATTGTTTTGATAAAATTGCAGCGATAAATTCATACATAAATATTTACTATATCAATCATCTTGTTGTTTTTCTATCTGATGAACTAATATAATCTACCTATGAAAAGAATTTATACTTTTGGTCACGAGCAAGTAGAAAGAAATATAACTGTAGGTGACATTATTCAAAATAAAAATAACAATAAAAAAATGACACAAGTAACTGCAGCTAATCAAGAAGAAGCAGAAATTATCGCTAAAGAAAATATAGATATGATCATAACTGGAAGTGATTGGTATGAAGATGTAAGAAAAGGTGCACCAAATACTTTCATAACAGCTGCATTGTTTGCTGGAAGGTTTATTACTAATGAAGAAATACTAAGAGGGGCATTTGATGTAATGATGGCTGGAGCTGATTCAGTATTAACACCAAGAAGTTTTGATGTTGTAGAAATGTTAGCTAAAGAAGGCATGCAAGTACAAGGCCATGTTGGAATGGTTCCATCAATGGCAACTAAGTATGGTGGAATAAGAACTGTTGGTAAAACTGCAGATGAAGCGATAACAATACTAAAAGATATGAAAAGACTCGAGGATGCAGGTGCTTTTGGTGCTGAAGTAGAGTGTGTAGCTGAAGATGCCTTAATAGAAATTAAGAAACATACATCATTAGTAATTAATTCACTTGGTTCAGGTTCTGGTGGAGATGTTATGTTTTTGTTCTTTGAAGACATTTGTGGCGAGACTTCTGGGATAAAAATGCCAAGACACGCAAAGTCGTGGGGAGATGGAAATAAAATAAAAGTAGAGTTAAATAATGAAAGATCTAACGCGATCAAAGGCTTTAAAGACGATGTGGAGTCAGGAGACTATCCAAATAGTGACCATACTGTAGATATGTTACCTGGAGAAAAAGAAGCTTTGTTAGAGAGACTAGATAACTTTTAAATGAAAAATTGGCAAAAAATTGCAATTTCTGTTGGAATACTTGGTATAGGATATAATTTTTTTTTACGATTTGATACTCTACCCACTATCAATTAATTGCGATAGTTATAGGGTTGTTATTTATTTTTCGTCAATTTAAGAAATAATACAGGAGTATTTTCTTTGTATTTTTTATATTCTTCTAAATGACCGTATCTCTCATCTGCTATTCGCTCTAGCATGTTAACGCCACTCATACGTGTTAACAATATATATACAAATACTGGTGAAATAAGAGTTATGTACTCAATGCCAGTTAAGGTATTTAAAGCTATAACAGCAATACCAGTCCATAGTGTTATCTCGCCAAAATAATTAGGATGCCTTGATCTTGCCCACAAGCCTGTATGAATAAAGGCTTCACTAGGATTATTTTCTTTTCTAAATGCTCGTTTTTGATAATCAGCAATAGATTCAATGGTGAATCCAGAGAGCCACAATGCCATACCAACCATTGCTAGAACTGGTAGTGTGTCATCTTCAGGTGATAAGATTGCAATAATTGCTGCACATGCGGTTAGTGCGACCCACAGCGCTTGTCCAATCCAGTATTGAAGGAACCAAAAAAAATGTTTTTTGGCTTTTTCAAACCTTACATCTTTCCCGTCATTTCTGACTCGTCTAAATAAATATATCCCGAGTCTTGAAGCCCATACAATGACGTAAAAGTAGATTATTGAATCTATTATTGTTTTATTTTCGACAGCAAAATATGCAAGAGATACCGTTGTAACATATGTCAAACTTCCAACTAAGTCATAATATTTTTCTGTTTTTAAAATAAAAGAAGGTATAAAAAAAATAATCTGTATCAATACAGCAATAATCAAAATAAATGTAAATGCATTCATCCCTCTTATCTGAATATCAATATTTTGACCTGCATTATTGATTAAGCTGATGCAGATGAGGAATGCTGTAATTGTAATAATGTTTTTAATCTGTCTATTCATATCCAAATTATATACGTATATTTGAGCTTACTTCTTAAACTAGTTACGACTTAACAATATTAATCTATATGTTATGGAAGAAAATTACTACGCATCCAGTGATAACCAAAATTGTTATATAAGCTACTTTGATGCTCTTTATTTATTAAACATTGTATTTAAAGAGAACAAAAAGTTCGAATTTATAGATGCTTCTCACGTTGAGTCAATTTGGAATTCGACCGAATACAAATACCATAAATTCTGCGTCATAAAAGCATACAAATATGAATTAGGTGGATATGAAGTGCAAATAGGTGATGAATATAAAGGCGTTTGCGATGAATTAATTCCAAAAGAAAATTCAAATATCACATATAACCCTCTTTCATATGATGGTAATCCTGATTTTAAAAAATCATATTGGAAGAGAAGAGATAATGCATTGAACTCTTTTACGGAGGGTGACGAGAATTTAAATGAACATTATTACATTGCAGGATTTGCAGAAAAATTTGATTATGAGGAGCAGAAAATTCTTGGTTTAAATACGCCTTACGTAAATTTTGTAATTAATAAGGGAAATGAATAATTTGTGGGAGATACAAGATTTGAACTTGTGACCCCTTGCGTGTCGAGCAAGTGCTCTGCCAGACTGAGCTAATCTCCCGTATTTAGAAATATAGCATCATTTAGATATTTTATAAATTAATTATTTTTCTACAGTAATAATTCTTTTACCAAATCTAAGAAAAAGTCTTTCAACAATTTCAATCAGCAGGTTAAGAACCCAAAGACCCAGATATATTGCTAAGAAAATTTGTATAAACTGCCACAAAACAAACACGATAATTCCGTAAACAAATATCCAAGTGATTGTGAATTTTAGAGAATATATGGGTGACTGACTATTCATTAAAACGGTACTTCTTCATATTTTCTTATAAGAGAATCGTTATTATTTTTTGGGTTGTTCACTGCTCTATCTACTTTATAAAATTCTATATTATCGTATTCATACCCTAAAACCTCTGGGTAAATTTCTTCACTAGATAAATCAGATGTCCATATTTCTCTTTGATCTTTTGTAAGCAATAAGGGAGATCTGTTATGTATAGTCTGTAATGAACTTACAGCCTCTCTTGTAATGATAGAGGTTTCGATATCACCACTACTTCTATTCCAATAAAGACCTGCAGCAAACAATACATTTTCAGAGTTATCAAAAAAATAATATGGTTGTTTAATACCATCTTCATCTTTCCATTCGTACCATCCAGAGATTGGAATTAAACATCTTGAGTTTTTAAATGCTGAAGTAAATGTTTTTTTCTCAAGTAATGACTCATACCTTGTATTAAATAATGGTCTAGGATTTGATTGACTCTTTAGCCAGTCTGGAAAATATCCCCAGTTAGCAATTACTAAATTGTTATCAATTATGCATGGAGCTTGATTCTGTGGTGCTACGTTGAAATTTTGTTCGTATTCGATTTCAGAAAAGTTATTTACAAACGACAGTTCGTCTTTTGCAATATCAATATAGTACCTTCCACACATGTATTTATTGTAATAATGATGCGTCTATTGTGTCACCATCAGAGAATGTATGGTGTTCTTTATTGTATATAATGTGAACATTTTGTTTACCCAGTACGCTCAAATGTTCACCGTCTTTAATAAAATAAGTGTCTTTTTCTAAGCACAGCAATTTGTACCTTCCTCTGTTTAACATCTTTACTGTGTTTGAAATCCATGAATAGAAACTTTCACCATAATGAGGTATTACGATTGTTTTTGGTAAATAGTTTAAACCAACTCCTTTGATCATTTTCTCACCCATTATCATTGCTCCAGCACTGCAGCCAGCAATAATACCTCTACTTTCTAAGTTTTGAAGTTCATTAGAAAATTCAGAATCGTAGATAGAATCATATAAGTGATTAGGTGACCCACCAGAAAAGAAAACAAAATTTGCTTTTTTCATTTCTTGAATTACTGATTCTTTGTTCAAATCTTTATGATTTCTCGCATCTATATGCTGATGTTTGACATTTAAATTACCGAAATGTGAATTCGCTAAATTCTCCCAATACAAAAGTCTTTCATCAGACTCTTTACCAGCAGCTGTTGAAAAAGTAAGTACATAGGGATCTTCATCAAGGTAATTTAAAAGTTTTTTATCTACATCAAGAATTGATGGTAGAAACTCTCCAGATCCTGTAATAGCAATCATAATTATTGGAGGCGACGACCGGAATCGAACCGGTGTACAAGGTTTTGCAGACCTCTGCGTAGCCACTCCGCCACGTCGCCAGTGAGCGGAAGACGGGGTTCGAACCCGCGGCCTTAACCTTGGCAAGGTTACGCTCTACCAGCTGAGCTACTTCCGCAATAAATTAATGATAGTTTATATCTGACTTTTTTAAAAAAGAAATTAATCAGTGGATCCAAAACCACCAGATGATCTATCTGTCTCTGGCAATGAATCGACTACTTTAAAATCAACACCATGTGTATTAACAAGAACGAGTTGAGCAATTCTATCACCAGCTTTTATCTCGTAGTCTTTGCTCCCATGATTTATTAAGGGAACTAATAGTTCACCTGTATATCCTGGATCAATTAATCCAGGACTATTTATAAGGGTAATTTTATGTTTCGTTGAGAGTCCAGATCGTGGTAAAACAAAACCTGCACATTGTTGTGGAAGATTTATTGCAATTCCAGTATTAACGAGAGTGACTTCACTAGATTTTAATGTGACGTGTTCAGATGCACTAATGTCATATCCGATATCGGACGAATGCTTTTGTGAAGGTACTTTTCCATTTGGGCTTATAAGTTGTATTTCTATCTCAATATTTTTATTCAATGGTAACCTTTCATTGATGAATATTAGAGATTATCTTTTTATAAGGAAAGCGAAATCCTCAAATAAAATCAAAATTCTTGATGTACTTGGTTTTGAAGCTGATACAACAATTATCCAAACACCAGACATTATTAAAGAGATGGATAATTTAAGAATTACAAATGAATTTGAGATGGTTGATGAAGAGATTGAATCTATAGAAATAGGTCGAGAACTTGTTACGACAAAAGAGAATATTTTTGACACACCTGAAATTGAGGAATCTAATCCAGACACTCAGACGTTTGTTCCATTAAACATAACTTCACAAATAAAGAAAATTTGGACAGATTTAGAAATGAGAAGACAGTGGGTTGTTCCAACACTGTTAGTAATAGCTACAGTAAGCATCATAAGTTTTGTATCAGTGTTTTTTATTAACATGCGAAATAATAATATTCAAAATGAAACTATTGCTGTTTCAATTACAGAGAATACGAATAATAATATTGGTCAAATCCCTCAATTATTAGATGTTGCAACTAATCCTTTTTATTCCCGTTATGACGTATCAAATGCCAGCGCAAATTTACAGATTATTGAAACATCCTTGCTTCAATATCAAGAAAATTTAGAAAATAGAGATATTCCAGACTCAGAAACTGTCTCTGCATCATTAGATACACTTTTTGATATTGTTAATAAGCTCGATCAATTATTTACTTATAGAATTATGCATTCAGAAATCCTTATTTACGATGATATTCTTCAAATTGATGAAGATACAAATATCGATACACTTGCCACTGAATTGTCATTAATTGGTGCAAAAAGTAATTTAAATGGTGAGACATTACCTGATCTAGAAGAATTTAGAGATCATAAAGAACTCGTTAATTCTGCTTTAGCTACAGCTCAAGACCTTCATGGCCGATTAGTTGCATCTTTAAGAAATAACGAAAATGAAGTTGCTTTAACCTTAATAAGTGCCATCGAACTAAATAAAGAAACAGAAACAGCCTTTTTTAATTCTTCATTAAAGATTTTTAACGATAATTATTCGAAAATATTAGAAAATATAGAAATTTTACCCTAATTTAATTCCGCAGCTTCTTTTTCAAAGTCTGAGACAGCTGAAAATTCCTTATAAACTGATGCAAATCGTAGATATGCTACTTCGTTAATGTCTTTTAAGTGTGAAAGAACAGTTTCACCGATAATTTTGCTTTCAATTTTTTTCCCATGATTCTTTAGATCTATATATATAGTTTCAACAAGGTTTTTTAATTTTTTATCACTTAATTCTTGTCCTCCAAAAGCATTTTCTACACCACTGAATAGCTTTTCGTACTGAAATTCTTCTAAATTACCATTTCTTTTCTTTACGATGAGTTCAATTTCTGATTTTTCGTATGTTGTGAACCTTGTATTGCACACAGAACACTGTCTACGCCTTCTAATAGCGTCACCATCAACATTTTTTCTTGAATCTACAACTGCAGTATCTTCTGCGTTGCAAAAAGGACATACCATATATTGTGTATTATAGAAATCTTGAAAATTTCTAACAAATAATTTACGGAATTATTAATATTTGGTCTTCAAAAATAGTCGAATTATCAAGATTGTTTAATTTTTTTGCCTCAAATAAGAAATTTTCAATATCATTTGAATCATACTTTAAAGCTATATCCCAAAGGGAGTCACCTTTCTGGACCTGATATGTAATAAGTCCATTGTTTGTTGGGGTAATTAGGGAATTATTTTTAATTATTGGTGTTGTAATTAGTGAAAATATTGTCAAAAATGTAAATAATATCAACTTTTCTTTCATAAAAATATATTAAAAACCGTGTATGACACTTTTTTTACTCGAACATATGTACTAATATATAATTATGGTTTCTGAAAAACAAAAAAATATTTTAAATTTTATAAATATATTTATCGAAAAAAATGGATATGCCCCATCAGTAAGAGAAATTTGCGAAGGAGTAAGTCTTAAATCAACAAGTACAGTCCAATATCACCTTGAAAAACTAATCCAATCGGGATTACTCCAAAAAAACTATAAAAAATCTCGTGCATTGACAGTAAACAACCAGCTATCGAATAAAAAAATTCCGATACTAGGAGAAATTGCTGCAGGGTCTTTACTTATGGCTGAAGAAAACGTTATTGGAACTGTGAATTATCCAGATACTGATGAAAAATCTGATCTATTTGCTTTATCAGTTTCAGGAGATTCGATGATCGATGAGGGAATTCATGAAAAAGATTTAGTTATTATTAATAAAAATGAACCAATTAAAAATGGTGATATAGGTGCATTTCTTATAAATAATTCAGAAGGTACTATTAAATTTCTCAAAAATATTCAAGGTAAACAATATTTAGTGCCTGCAAATAAAAACTATGAAAAAATTCCAGTTAATGAAAATATACAACCTATAGGAAAAGTTGTTTCGTTAATTAGAGATATGTAACTTCACCTTTTAGATACAACTTTTCTTTTTCATAAGACAGTTCGAGTTCTCCACCAGGATATAAAACGACTGCATCATCATCAACTTTATTAATTTCTCTTAAATAAGTAAACAAAGCTAAAGCTCCAGAACCACAAGCATCTGTTTCGCCAACTCCCCTTTCGTTTACTCTTGCGTAAATAAATTTTCGTTCAACAACTGAAAAGATTTCAATATTTACACCATTAGAAAATACTTCTAGCTTTCTGGCATTTATTGAAAATTTATCGAGATCAAATTTCTCTACATCTTCTACTTCAACCATAAGATGAGGATTTCCAACTTCACTAGTGGTACATATATAGCTATCAATTTCGATACTCTCACCAGTCGTAGGAAGAGGTGCCTCAATTTTTACATAATCATTTTCTACAAAAGCCTTTATATCACCAACTGGAGCTTTAACAATTAAATTTTTAGTATTCACTAAGTTATTGTCTACTGCATATTTTGCTGTACAACGTACACCATTTACACACAGTTCAGCAGGAGTTCCATCATTATTAAAATAGTGCATTTTCACTGTTGAACTATCTATACCCTCTACCAATATGACTCCATCAATAGGAAAAAGTGAATCACTTACAATTGAAATAATTTCTATATCTGACAAGTCCCGGTCATACTCAGTACATATAAAATCATTGCCTGTTCCTGACATATAAGATTCATTTACCATCTATAATCGTTTCCATTTCTTTACGAATAACTTTTTCATCATCGGAGTCAACAATTTTTATTCTATCTTCTTGTTTAAACCATGTAAGTTGTTTTTTAGCTAACCTGTTCGTTTTTAAATTAATATTTTCAGCAAGGTCATTACTTAAATTCATTCCTATAGCTTGTAATACAGTTTTAGAAGGATTAGAAATAGCATTCATCTCATCTATGACACCCTGTTGTATCATTTCATCGGTTCTCTTACTAATTCTATTTTTATAATCAGGATGATTCCAAAATATACCCACAATATTTTCTGGAATGTTTATTGGTGGAAAAACATACTTTACATCTTCTAAAATTGAATCTTCTATATTACGTATAAGTCTTCTTTTATTAATTTCAACATCAGGTGTTTTAATTTCGTACATTTCATGGAACTTTAGTAATTGATCAACATTCAATTGTTCTAATTCGGATCTAATAGCTGGATCAGTGGGTCTAAACTCAAAACTATTAATTAATGAACGAAAATATAAACCAGTACCACCAACAACAAGATAATCTTTTTCAAAGGATTTTTCTGGAATTTCCATCTCGATTAAGTAATTAAGATAATCTACTACAGAAAAATTTTGATCAGGTTCAGCTATATCAAGACCGTAATATAAAACCTGTGATCTCATTACATCATTTGGTTTAGCGGTGAGAATATCCAATCCCTTATAAACTGCCATTGAATCCAGGGAAATTATATCAAAGCCTCTTTCAATAGCAATTTCGTGAGCAAGTCTTGATTTTCCAGATGCAGTAATCCCTGTAAGAAAATAAAGCAAGATTACAAAGTAGCTTTCAAGAAAAAAGGTGTGGAATCATATATATTCACATTTAAAAGTTTGCCAATATTTTCACTACTAGATTCGAGATGAACTATGTGACCACCTTCTATACGACCTGTCAGAATATTGTTATCTTTTTTGGAAATTTTCTCTACAAGCATCATTTGTTTCGTATTTTCGTATCTTTTATACCTTTTTCCGCTGATTTCAGTCTGTCTAACTTTTAATCTCATAAATCTATCATCTATAAGTTCTTTTTCAACAAATTGGTCGACATAATCAGATGCAACTGTTCCAGGTCTAGGTGAAAATTTAAACATATAGATCAAATCAAATTCAGCGTAATTAACTACATCCATTGTTTGTTGAAAGTCGTCCTCGTTTTCACCAGGAAATCCAACAATAATATCAGACGATATCGATACATTAGGGATAAATGATTTAATTAAATCTACCTTTTCAAGGAATCTTTTTTGGTTATAACCTCTATGCATCGAAGATAATATTTTATTGCTCCCACTTTGGAGTGGAATATGAATCTGATTCGCTACTTTAGGTAAGTCAGCAACGGCTTTTAATGTTTCTATTTTAAAATCTTTGGGATGTGGTGATGTAAATCTAATTCGTTCAATACCATCAATATCGTGAATTTTATACAGAAGTTCAGTGAAATATGGTTTTCTCCTATTATTGATCATTAAATCTCTACCGTAAGAGTTTACATTTTGACCAAGTAACGTTATTTCTTTAACTCCATCATGAGCAAGGCCTTTAATTTCATTGATGATGTCTGAGGGTCTTCGACTTATCTCTACACCTCTTACAGAAGGTACGATACAAAATGTACAACTGTTGTTGCAACCAATTTGAATTGTAACAAAGGCACTGACACTTGATTCTCGTACAGCGGCGATTTCTGTTTCAATATCTGTTGTTTCTTCAATAATCTCTGTAATCGGACCCCAGTCCTCTGCCTGGTTGAGGAGATTAATTACTTCTGTCGTATTGTGAGTTCCAATAACAACGTCTACCCAAGGTGCTCTTTCTCGAACTAGCTCTTTATCTTTCTGCGCAGCGCAACCGCCCACAAGTAATCGTCTATTTGGTGCAAGTGATTTCCATTTTTTTAAATGCCCTAATGTTCCATATAATTTATCGTCCGCATTTTCTCTGATTGTGCATGTATTAACAAAAAGTACATCAGCATTATCAATATCATCAGATTTTGTCATACCATCATTGTTAAATATTCCTGCTATTTTTTCAGAGTCATGCTCATTCATCTGACAACCAAAAGTTTTTATATGATATTTAAGACCATTCCTAGATGCTTTTGGTCTAATTTTATTTTCTATATGTATAGAAGTTTTCACATAACAAATTATAAAAAAATTATAAGGAAAATTAAGTTATTTTTTGTTTTTAGTCTCTTCTGCAGATTCTTCTTCATTTTCAGTTGTTTCATCTTCAACAACCTCAACTTCATCTGATTCAATAAGACCTACAGCTTTGTAGACATCTGTCTCTAGCTGTAAAGCAAGGTCAGGATTCTCTCTCAGAAAACGCTTAGAATTTTCTTTACCTTGACCAAGTTGTACTTCATCATATGTAAACCAAGCTCCTGCTTTTCTAGCAATACCGTGCTCAACTGCAACATCTAAAAGGCTACCTTCTCTGGATATACCTTGGCCAAACATAATATCAAACTCTGCTTCCTTAAATGGTGGAGCAACTTTATTTTTAACTATCTTGGCTCTTACTCGGTTACCTATTTGTTCTGGTCCAACCTTTAATGTTTCTATTCTTCTAACATCAATCCTTACAGATGAATAGAATTTAAGAGCTCTACCACCACTGGTTGTTTCAGGAGATCCCCACATAACACCAATTTTTTCACGGATTTGATTAATAAAGATCACAGTTGTACCTGATTTATTGATTGAACCAGTTAATTTACGCAAAGCTTGTGACATCAATCTAGCCTGGAGACCAACATGAGTATCACCCATTTCGCCTTCAATCTCAGCTTTTGGAACTAATGCTGCAACAGAGTCAATGACTACTAAATCTACACCTCCAGATTGAATTAACATGTCTGCAATTTCAAGCGCTTGTTCACCAGTATCTGGCTGAGAAACAAGTAGTTCATCAACGTCAACACCTAATGCTCTCGCATATACCGGATCAAGAGCATGTTCAGCATCAATAAATGCTGCCACACCCCCTGCTTTCTGTGCTTCAGCCGCAACATGGAGAGATAATGTAGTTTTACCTGAAGCTTCAGGTCCATAAATTTCAATAACTCTACCTTTTGGAACTCCGCCGATACCTAAAGCTAAATCAATTGAGAGTGCTCCTGTCGAAATAGCTGGTATTTTTTTGATGTTATCGGCACCGAGCTTCATTAATGAGCCTTCACCGAATTGTTTTTCTATTTGATCAAAAACTGTATCTAGTTTTTTTGCCCTGTCTTTATCCATTTTTTCTCCTTAATTAACAATAATTAATTTTTATTAAAACATCTAAGTAAGACAATTTTACTAGAACATTTGTTCTAATACAAGTTTTTTATGAATTTAATCAATTCCCATTGAGCTTTATTTCCTGCTCTTTCTAAGATTTCGGCTCTATTTCCATTCATTTTATGGTCTGAAATAACTGTTTTCTCTCCATTTGAAATACAAATAAAGATTGTTCCTACAGGGTATTGACTAGATGATATTGGGCCTGCCTCTCCTAGAATTGTAAGAGCAACATTAGATTTATATTTATTTAATGAGGATTCGGTCAGATTATATGATAATTCTTCCCAATCATCAAAATTAATATTTTCATCGTTTAATAATATTTTTTTTGACTCGTTTGTATAAACAATGTCTGAACCAATAAAGTATTTACTTATCCCTGGATTTTTAACAAGTGATGAGGAAATCAAACCCCCAGTGATACTTTCAGCAAAAGAAATTTGAAGCTTTGACTCACTAATTAAATTTCCAAGTACTTTTTCAACTGCTATATTTTCGTAAGATAAAATATCATCTTCAAATGTTTCACCTATTTTTTGTAGAAACATATCAGATTGATCATTTGAGACAGAGTTTTTATCAAATCGTAATTTAATGATCCCTTTACTTGCAAGATAGGCAATATCTAAACCTTCTGGTTTAAACTTATCTATTTCAGCAGCCAGTGATGATTCTGCTTGATTGAAAAACATAACAAATTGATAGTCTGTATTTTCTTTTTCATAATTTTTACTTAGAAAAGGGATCAACTCATCCTCAACAAGAGGTATGAATTCTCTTGGTGGTCCTGGAAAAATAAAAATGAATTTATTGTCATGATTAATTTTTATACCAGGTGCGGTTCCCTGAGTGTTGGTGAGTTTTTCACTTCCAACTGGAATATAAGCTTGCTTTATATTTGTATCAGGCATAATTAACCCGCGAGCTTTCCAGCGTTCTTTCATCCACTCTAAATGATCATCATCTAGCTCAAGTTCCAATGATAAAGATTCAGAAATTGTTTCCTTTGTTATATCATCTTCTGTTGGACCAAGACCTCCTGAAGTGATAACAACATCACAATCTTTAAGTAAAAAATTAAGTGCATTATTAATTTCATCTTGCTGATCTGAAATTGTAATATCTTTATCTAATTTAAATCCATTTTCATATAAACGTTTACCAAGGTTCGTTAGGTTTGTATTGACTGTATCCCCTAGGAGTATTTCTGTACCAATTGTTAAAAAACCAATTTTCATATTTTTAGGTTAGCAATGTTTAATTTAAATATAACTATGATAAATGTATGAGAAAAGCAATCATACTTTTACTTCTACTATCTTTTTGTTCATCAGGATCGGATAGTACCTCAGATGAACCAACACAAAGTGCAGCAGCATCCTCAATTGAAGAACTTGTATATGAAGATGCAAATGGAAATTTAGTAAACGAAGACCTAACTAATAAGAAAACACTTGTTGTTTTCTGGGCTGATTATTGAGGAATTTGTAGAGAGGAGTTGCCTCTCTTAGAAGCTAATCTAGCAGCAGTTAGCCAAAACTATGATGTAATCGCATTGGCACATAGTGATGTCGATTCCACTATGACTTGGGTTTCAGAAAATCTAAAAGGCGAAATCACAATTGGTTTTTCTACATCTGAAATGAGAGATGATTTAAAAATTATTGGTCAACCAATTTCTTTAATTATTGATACAGATGGAAATATTCTTTCAAGAGAATATGGATACGTTCCAAACGACTTATAAATTTACAAAAATTTAACTTAATACCCGAGCAGTTTCTGTCATAAATTGTATGATGAGAGTGTAATCAAGCGGAGGAAATTGTGAAAAAAACAATTTTAATTCTATTATGTCTCTCTCTTGTGTTTGCTGCTTGCGGTACTGCAGAAGAAGAAACAGTAGAAGAACCTGCAGTTGTTGAAGAAACAGAAAGCCTAGATGCACCAGCTACTACTACAGCTGAAGTACTAGATAAAATAGTTTTCGGTTTTGTGCCAAGTGCAGAGCAAGCAGAACTTTTAGACAATATTCAACCGATGATGAAAGTTTTATCAGAGGGATTAGGAATTGAAGTTGAAGGTTTTGTTACAAGTGACTATTCGGGATTATTAGTTGCAATGGGATCCGGTCAAGCAGATGTTGGAGCATTTGCCACATTGGGTTACGTTACAGCTATGAACGCATTCCCGACAAGATTTGAGGCAATTGCCAAATCTGTAAGATACGGTTCTGGATCATACCATGGTACGTTCTGGACAACAGATGCAAGCATTTGTGAAACAACACCAGTGATAGGTGCTTTTGAAAACATTGATGGAGTTCCAACCTTAGTTGAAGGTTCAGCAACAACACCACCAGATGTTAAAGCATTACAAGTTGGATGGGGCTTTGGAGATGATGGACTTATACCTGAAGTAAGAGATGGTGTTACAACTAGTCCAGGTCTTGCATGTGAAGCTGACTTATCTGTAATGATTGGTGAAGAAGTTCTTTTCGTTGAAGAAGGATCTACATCTGGATATTTATATCCATCATTACAATTGAAAAAAGCTGGTATCGATTACACCAGTGATATAGTTCAAAGATTTGCTGGTTCTCATGATGGAGTTATTTCTGGATTGTATAATGGTGATGCAAAATTTGGTGTCACTTATGATGATGCAAGAAGAACTCTAAGAAAAACAAATGCAGATGTTGGTGAAAAGGTAATTGCTTTTGCTATTACAGAAGAAATTCCTAATGATGTCATAGCAGTTAGAACAGATCTACCTGAAGACATTAAACAACAAATTTATGACATATTATCTGCATATATTGCCACTGATGAAGGTTTAGCCATAATGGATGAAATTTATGGTTGGACTGATTTAGTGCCAGCAGTTAACTCTGAATTCGACGTTGTTAGAGAAGCAGCGGAAGAATTCGGTCTATACGACGATTAAATCTTAGTTTTAACCGGGTTGTTCTTCAGCCCGGTTAAAATTTTTATATGATCAAATTCAAAAATGTAAGTGTTACCTATCCAGGTGGCGTAGAAGCGCTAAAAAATCTTGATCTAGAAATAAATGAAGGCGATTTTTTAATTATTGTCGGCTTATCTGGAGCGGGTAAATCAACTCTACTTCGAACAATCAATAATTTAGTCAAACCAAGCAATGGTGTTGTTTTTTTAGACAACAAAGATATAACTAATGCAAATAAAAAGCAACTAAAACAAATTAGATCAGAAATTGGTATGATATTTCAAACTTTTAATCTAGTAAATAGGTCAACAGTTTTAAAAAATGTACTGACAGGTAGATTAAGTAAAGTCTCCACTATAAGGTCAATTTTTGGATTATGGCCAAAAGATCAAAAACAAATGGCATTTGAAGCATTAAATCAAGTTGAGATTCTTGAAAAAGCATATGTGAGAGCTTCTAATCTCTCCGGTGGACAACAACAAAGAGTAGGGATTGCCAGGGCTTTGTCTCAAAAACCAAAAGTTATGCTTGCAGATGAACCTGTTGCTTCGCTTGATCCAATCACATCAAGAGTTGTAATGAGTTATCTTAAAAAAATAAATAAAGAGCTTGGAATTACAACAATTGTAAATTTACATTTTCTTGATTTAGCTAAAGAATTTGGAGACAGACTAATTGGTTTACGTGATGGTGAATTAGTTTATGATGGCAAAGTTGACGACGTTTCAGATGAAGACTTTGAGAATATTTATGGAAGATCAATCAAGCAATCAGATTTAATAGGTAATGATTAATTATCCCAAAAAGCCAAATCCTTCATTATTAGTTTTAATAGGAATACCGACTGGAATACTATTTTCAATATTTTCATTTCTTCAGATAGGTTTTAATTTTGAAGATTTTAAAAATAACTTATCTAATAGATATCTAGTCACTGATCCTTTATTTGATCCTAAGTGGGCATGGGCTTGGGAAAATTCATCAGAAGCATTGGTAGAAACTATACAAATTGCTATTTTGGCAAGTATTGTAGGCTGTGCAATTGCTTTACCATTATCTTTTTATGCATCAAGAGCTACAAATCTAAATAAATATTCTTATTTCATTTACAAGTCATTTTTAAATCTAGTGAGAACAATTCCTGATTTATTCTGGGCTATGATTTTTACTGTTGCTGTAGGCATTGGCCCATTTGCTGGTGTACTTGCATTATTAATGTTTTCGCTTGCAATAATGGGTAAATTATTATCAGAAACAATAGATAGCATTGATCCCGGTCCTATGGAAGCCGCAAAAGCAACTGGTGCATCACATAATCAATCTGTCTTTACATCTGCTTTGCCACAAGTATTGCCCAACTTTACTGCATATTTTCTATATATATTTGAATTATGTATTAGGGCAAGCGTAATTCTTGGATTAGTTGGTGCTGGTGGTGTTGGAAGAATAATTGAAACACAAAGAATTTTTCTTAGATTTGATAGAATCTCACCGATAATTGTTCTCATTCTTGTTGTTGTCATATTGATAGAACAATTTAGTGTTTGGTTAAGAAGAAAAATATTGTGAAAATTCCAAAGCAACCATTAAATCAAAGAATATTTAAGTATTCATTAACTAGTTTGATTGTCGTTTCTGCGATTTGGTCTGCATCAGGTTTAGAAATAACTCTAGATAGGATACTTAATGCTCCTGCACAAATTGCAACTTTGGTTGGTGCTATGTTTCCTTTAGATTTAAGCTCAGAAGCATTTGATAGAATAATTCCAAAAGTTTTTGAATCTTTATTTATTGCATGGGCAGGAACAGTTATTGGCGCAATATTTAGCTTCCCCATATCGTTTTTAGCAGCAAATAATATAACAATTGGATCTGTGAACAGGGTAATTAAACAAATACTTAATGGTATAAGAGCTTTTCCAGAATTGATATTAGCTTTCGTTTTCTTGCCAATAACTGGACTTGGTCCCTTAACAGGAACACTTGCTGTAGGAATTCATTCAATAGGAACTTTAGGAAAACTTTCTTCAGAAGTTATAGAGGGTATCGATGAAGGACCACTTGAGTCTATAAAAGCTTCTGGGGGATCAAAAATTAATGAACTTACATTTGGAGTAATACCTCAAGTTATGCCAACAATTACATCATATTGGCTATATCGTTTTGAAATTAATTTAAGAGCATCTGCAGTTCTTGGTGTTGTAGGAGCAGGTGGTGTTGGACAGGAATTAATAAATCAACTTAGATTTAGGGATTTTCCAAGAGCAGGTACAGTACTAATTTGTACTATTTTATTGGTACTAACCGCAGATACGATTTCTGCTGCAATAAGAAATAGAATTATAAAAGGTAAAACTCTAAAAAGTTAGCTACTCTTCGTACCAACTATCGTCAGTAGTCTCTTCATCATCTATTACTTCAGATGTATGATCCGTATCAGAAATTTCATTATCATCATTGATCGAGGAAAGATTGTTTGTTTCATATTCTTCAACTGTAATTAAAACCTCTCTTGCTTTTGATCCTTCAGATGGTCCAACAATTCCTTGAGATTCAAGAATATCCATTAATCTACCTGCTCTAGCAAATCCAACTCTTA
>OCVP010000410.1_pt1 | contig 19912 bp, 17 predicted proteins | sample 1539171 | NCBI WGS metagenome assembly OCVP01 (sample SAMEA51879418, study PRJEB22527) | metagenome
GGGTTAAACTCCTCGCCTATGGAACGGTGGCTGGAGGATTTTTGTCGGAACGGTGGCTGGGTCAGGAAGAACCATCCCTGTCCGGAATCCATGACTGGAGCAAGATGAAGTATAAGCGGTTCATTGACCAGACAGGCGGCTGGGAGAAATTTCAGCAAATCCTCAGGGTTTTGGATGCGATTGCCAGGAAAAAAGAAGTCTCCATCACCAATGTGGCCACCCGCTGGGTTCTGGACCAACCCGCAGTGGGAGCGGTGATCATCGGTGCCAGACTGACTGAAAGTGAGCACAGGGCTGATAATGCGAATCTTTTTTCATTTACTCTGGATCAGGACGACCAACAGGCCATCGATCAGGTCATCAACGACACCCCCAAAATCAGAGGAGACTGCGGGTCTGAATACAGGCAGCCCCCTTATTTGACGGCTGCCGGGGATTTGAGCGACCATCTTGAAGAAAACAAACGGGTCGATCCGCGTTTGTTGCTTTCAGGAGACGAGAAACTCCAGCGATTGGGGACGGGCAGCTACTGGGAATCAGTCTGCGGTTATTCGAGGGCGGTGAAAAAAGGAGGGAGAATCCTCGTCAGCGGAACCACCGCGATTCATGGTGAGGACCGGGTCATCTGCCGGGATGATCCCAGGGGGCAGGCGGTTTATATTTTGGATAAAATCCTTTCAGCCGTCAGCGCCCTGGGCGGTCAACGCTCGGACATCGTCAGAACCAGGGTCTACCTTACCAACCAGGATCACTGTGAAAGCGTTTCCAGGGTTCACGGGCGATACTTCGAAGGTTTGAATCCTGCCAATACAACGATTGAAGTTTCAAACCTGATTGGAGATCATCTTGTAGAAATCGAGGCTGAAGCAATCGTCGATGAAGGATAAAAGCATGAAACAGGAAAAACAGAAAAGAACCCATATTTTTTCAGGATCTACCTTTGAGGAACTTGCCGGCTATTCAAGGGCCGTGGTGGTGGGAGACCATATCTATGTCTCCGGAACCGTCGGCATCAACTTCCAGACCGGAAAACTTCCCGAAGATGCAGCAGGACAGGCGGAACAGGCCTTGGATACCATCGAAAAAGCCCTGCACCAGGCCCAGTCCGGGTTGCATGATGTGGTGCGGGTCAGGGTCTTCCTCACCTCACCGGATCATGTCCCCGCAGTCAGTTCCGTTTTGAAGCAAAGAGTCGGATTCACCCGACCTGCCAACACCACCGTCTGCACCGCTTTGGCCGTTCCGGAATGCCTGGTGGAAATCGAGGTTGAAGCCCGGCTTGGCTCGGGAACTCCGCAATAAGGAAACTACTTCCATTCTGAGAGTGGGCTGCCGACCATCTTTTCTTTGAATGGTGTGAAGTCCTGAAAATCCCCACGGACGTCGGTAATGATCCCCTGATCGACCCTTGCCGAGACTTCCATTTGCAGTTCGTTGAAGTTAATGGAAAGTTGGTGGATGAAGACGTCTGCGGCGATTTTGAGGGACTTCATCGGGGTGATTTCTCCCTCGGGTCGGTGAAGTGAAAGAAAGGTTTCCGCTGAAAGATCCCGTGCAGTTTTGATCCCCAAATCCAATTCTTCTCGACTCAATTCTGAATCAATCACGGGACGTCCGATGGATGTCTTAAAAGCATCCGCCAGCATGGCTTCCAAGGTTTCAAAGGAGTGTTGACATCCCAATTTTCTGAGGGTGCTCACCCGGTCTTCCATGGCGTTTGCTGCCAGTTCGCGGAAACCGGGATCCGAAGCCCTCCAGACTTGACTCATCATTTGATAATCGAAATCGAGCAGCAGGTTGCCAACCACCACCATCGCATCGCCAACCCTTCCGCCGCCGATCCCGGCAATACGCATTGAATTGGCCTCAACCTCATTCACAGCCCTGAGCCTCCCATCGAGGCCAAGCTGGTTGAGCACCTGAACCGGAGCTTCGAGCATCATCTGGTAAACCTTGTCTGCCCGTGCAGGAACCCTGCTGTGGTGGAAGATGCACTGGTAGAAAACCTGATTATGATCCAGATAAGTCGCTCCTCCTCCAACCCGTCTTCTCAGAATCGGAAGTTTCTTACTGTCACAAATTTTTCTATCGAGAACCGCATCGAGAACCTGATGGTATCCGATGCAAAGGTAGGGGGTTTTGGGGCTGCAGAGGATGATGGTATCCTGGGAGGATTCCTTCATTTCCCTGGCAAGAGCGTGGTAGATCCCCTGGGTCAATCCGGATTCCAGAGGACCCGCACGGACCAGCCTGACGGGAGGATCAGGCAACGGCGGATGCTTCGGTTTTGGTAACCTCGTCCAGCTTCATTTCCCCACGGATGACTTCCAGGTCCGATGCCTGGGGAAGAAAAGGATAGTCCCTGAATTCTTCACCGGGGCGGTAAGAACCATAGGGGCGATTGCAGGCCATCTCACCCTGGCGGTCGGGACAGCCATCGGTCATGAATGCCACTCCCTGATTGGTCACCCGGTCCAGCAATTCGAGCGGTGCGTCAATGCTTCGGATGGCTCCGTTATCATCAAATTCAATCGCCTCTTCTTTAAGATCATGGGATTCAATCAGATTCTTGACCAACTGGATCCTCCGGGTTCTGGCAATCGGGACACGGGGTGCGTTTTCCATCACCGTCCCCGGTTCGGGATTGAAAGAGAAAAGGTAGGCTGCAATCTGCTCGGATTTGAGCAGGTGAAACATTTCAACCAGGTCCCGGTCGGTCTCACCGAGTCCCACGATCAGGTGGCAATTGACCTTCATCGGGCCAAACATTTCCCGGGCCTTGAGCACGATTTTCCAGTGTTTTTTCCAGTCATGAGGGCCTTTTGTGCCTTTGCCTCGGGTTTCATAAAAAACTTCTTCGGAGGCGGCATCGAGGCCAACCCCGATGATGTCTGCACCGGCGTCCTGAATCTGCTTCAGCCAGTCTTCGTTCAAAAGGGTGGCGGTGACCAGTGCAGAAATGGGCACTTCAGGAGCCTTGCTGCGGACCCTGGAAGTCATGTCGATCAGGTCCCGGTTCGCCCGATGATCCTGGACCTGGGCGACACAAACCCTGCCGACTCCTTTGCTTTTTTCCAGTTCCCCGATTTTTTCTGCAACCAGGTCGGTGGGAAAGAGGGGCCAGGCAACACGGATGAAGGAATTGTCCTCCGCAGCCCCGGGACGTTCACGGGCCAGCCCGCAGTAGGTGCAGTTGGCATAACATCCCTGGGGATAATTCTGGAGAAGGTTGATGCAGTTGCAGCGGCAGCCCGATATCTGTCCCGGTTTGAGTCCCAGTTCGATGGCTGCAGCCATGCTGATTCTCACATAATCAGGACTGATCTGATTTTCTTCGGATAAATTTTCCATGGAGATGAAAGATGTTCTATGTGTGATTAAAGATGATTCAGCTGTTCAGTTCCAGTTGACTCCGCAGCAGGCATTGATGATCTGCGGTTCGAGTCCATGCTCCCTGGCATAGGCGACGGTTCCTTCGGCAGGGTAGGCAATCCCGTTCAAGCCCGCATCGATGGCGAGCCGGTCGATTTCCTTCTTGATCCCGCCAAGGGGCCTTGCACAGCCCAGCATGATTTCCGTTTCGGGCAGAGCCTTCCGTGCGGTTTCAAAAAATGCGCCGATCTCATCCGCGGGTGGTGGCTGGACCTGTTCCATTTTGGTTCCGCTGAGGGGCATCAGGATCACCAGAACCAGGAGTTTGAGCGGGTATTTAGCCGTCATTTCCAGGGCTTTCCATTCCCCGAGCATCTTCCCGAAATGAAGTCCGAGGATGATATGGGGAACCAGCGGAACTCCATTCCTGCTGAGCCGTTCCATCACGGCATCATAATCCTCCGTGGTTGCATCGAGATGATAAACGTCCCGAATGGTTTGATCACTTCCGATGATGTCGACCATGGCCCCATCGATGTCCAGTTCTGCAAGACCGGCCGAAGTTTCTTCATCGGGAAGTCCCGGATGGACCCGGATGATCAGACCCAGTTCCCTGCGGATCCGGATCAGGTCCGGAAGGTGGGGAAGGATCGGGACTTTTCCTTTACGGTCACTGCCTCCGGAAATCAGGATTCCCCGCGCGCCTTGCTCGGCCAGCTCAGAGCAGAGTTCAAAAAGGCTTTTGGAACTTCGTGAAAGATCATTCATTCCGCGAAGCACATTGGTTCCACAATGTTTACAGTCCAGCGCACAATGGGTTCCGGTGAGGCTGATGGAAACGAACTCCTCGATTTGATGGCAACTGATTTCGGAGGTCCGGTGTCTCCGCAGACCGGGATTATGAAAACGGATGGTGTCGGGAAAATGCTTCCTGCGGATTTCCATCCCCATCATGGACTGAAGGGGCATTTCCGTGTGAAGGATTTCAGGGGTGTTGAGATTCTTCATTCGCTCCCTGGGGATTGACGAAACATCCATACCCACTGGTATTTCCATCCGCAATGGTCTGGGCGGATTCGATCGCCTTGAGGACCGCTTCGCAGAGAACCTCAACCGGAAGGAAGGATAGTTCATCCTCCCGCCTGATGTAGATCGGATCCAGGGTTTTTCGGATGGCTTCCGGTTCACTCGAATGCCAGCGCAGGCTTCCTTCGATGTCGGCAACGGCAGACTCTCCCGCAAAGAAATCCCCGCCTATGAAAACCGCTTTGATTTGCCTGCCGGCCATGGTCACCCGGACGTCAATCAACCCCGCGGGGGTCATTTGACGGGATTCCCCGGAAAGATCCGGAACCTCGACTTTTTGGTAAATCCACTCACGCTTGAGGTATTTTGAGGTTTCCATTTCAGCTATTGCCGATTGTTCTTCCTGAGTGTAATGATCTTTTTGGAAATCAATGCCGAAGTACTTGCCGAAGGATTTTTTGAGGGTATCCCGGACCACATTCAATGAAATATTCTGATCAAGTTCCTTACGGACGGTGGTGATCCTGCCTTCGATGCTTTGCAGTTTTTTGGCTTCCAGTTTTTCGACCGGGACATTGAGTGCTTTCAACATCAGGGTCACATCCAGGCCAACCAGCAGCGAACAATGGAATAGATAACCACCTGCAGCGTTGCTGTGGATGCCGAGCCCAGCGATTTTTCTTCCCTCGACTTCCAGGTCATTCTTACCTCTGAATTTTGCGTCGATTCCAAACGAATTCAAGCCTTCACAGAGGGTTGCGGCAAAATGCTTCATCAGTTCACGGGGGGCCCGGTAGCCTTTCCATTCTCTGAGCATCCATGCAACTCCAAGCTGATCCTCACCCATCAGGATCGCTCCGCCGCCTGTCGGACGACGGTTGACGGAAATGCCCTGCGTTTCACAAAAATTCAGGTTCAGTTCATTCTCGATTCGCTGGAACCGTCCGACGAGAGCGCTGTTGGAACGGTAGGTATAAAGACGGAGGATGGGAGGAGATTGATTTTTCCCGACCCTCAGGGCCATCGTTTCGTCAGCGGCCAATCCGAAATAATCACTGACACGGTCTTCAGAAAAATAGCGCCACATGTTCAGTCGATCCACCCCTGGCTGCGGTAGCGTTCCATTTCCTTTTCAGACCATGCTTCGACGGCTTCTCCGGTGATCAAATGTTTGGATTCCGTTTCCCAGTCTTCACACTCGATGACACATAGCCAGCCCTTGCCGTAGGGATCCTGATTGACCTGATACGGGTCTTCCAGGGCCTCCTGGTTACGTTCGGTGATGCTACCGCTGAGCGGGGCGATCAACTCCCCGGTCATTTTTGCTGCTTCCAATACTCCCATTGCCTGCCCCTTCCTGATCTGGCTTTCGATCGGATTCAAGGAAAGGTAGGCCAGTTCGCCAAGGGATGAAATGCCCAAGGGATCGATGCCCAAACGGATTTTCTGATCCGATTCCACAAGACACCAAACATGATGTTCCGGCTCGTAATAAAGATGTTTTGGAAATGTTAAATCCATGGCGGGATGTTTAAATCGAAATGGAAATGCTCAGCCGTTTTTAAAAAATGTATCTCGAGGATACTTGCCCCTTTTAGAGTTGAGAAAACCTGTATTACTCCGTTTGCTCAATTTTTCAGGAACCAAAAACAAACCCTAAAACAATTCTGCTGGAAATGCCAAATCTATCAGTAATAACCCCAGGAATCAATGAAAATTTGAATATTATGAAACTTAAATATTAAGGGTTTATGTGAATGATTGAAGGGTTTATTGTTGAGTTGAGGGAAGACCAATCGCTCTCCCTGAGGCCTCGGGAAGGGGCAGAGCCTGTTGGCGGGAAGTGAGGGTTCTGCAATTTTCCAAAAGAGGGGCCTGCATGACGCAGCTTTTTCCCATTTGGGTGTTGACGTGGAGCAGCATGTGCTCTCCCGTTGCCAGCAGGTTTTCCGACTCTTCATCAAAAAGCTCGTGCCAGAGATGGATTCTTTTTTCATCACTTCCGAGCACCCGGGTTTTGACGAAGAAATTCGAACCGGGTTTTCCTTCATCCAGATGACGGATGTGGGTTTCCACGGTAAAGATGGAATGTCCCGAATTCAGGTAGTTCTGATCAAGCCCGAGGTAACCGAGTAAGGCATCGGTAGCATCTCCGAAAACCTGAAGATAACGGCTTTCGGTCATATGTCCGTTGTAGTCGATCCAGGAAGGACGAATCCATCCGCGATGCAGGATCAGAGGCTGGGATGGGTCTTCTTCGGTTTGAGCAGCCTTTTGATGAAAACGTTCAAAAAGCATTTCTTCCTGGTTACGGAAGACCGTTCCTGCTCCCCAGTCCACTCCTTTCAGTCCCTGGAGGATCGATACCAGTCCGTCGTCCCGGATCTGTTCGAGTTCACGGATGGAATGATTTCCTGCCTGGGCATCGGATTGGGATGCCAGTTTATCAAGGAATTCATCGGTTAATTCCGGAACCTCCATCAGTTTGGTCCAGGGCCATTTCAGTGCTGGTCCGAACTGTGCCATGAAGTGTCGCATGCCTTCTTCTCCCCCGGCAATCCGGTAGATCAGGAATGACCCCATCAAGGCGAACCGCAACCCGGGGCCGAACCGTATTGCGTCATCCATGTCTTCAACCGAAGCCACATCATCATGGACCAGCCAGAGAGACTCCCTCCAGACGGCTTCCAACAGACGGTCCGAAAGAAATCCGTCAATTTCCTTTTTGAGCTTCAAGGGCCGCATCCCGAGGGATTCCAGGAAATGTGAAGTTTGTCCGATCACTTCCGGATCGGTCAGGTGTCCTCCACAGAGTTCGACCAGTGGCAGCAGGTAGACCGGATTGAAAGGGTGGGTTACCAGAAGCCGTTCCGGATGCTTCATTTCAGACTGCATCTCACTAGGGCGGATTCCTGAAGTTGAGGATCCGATCGGAACATCCGTTGCGGCACCGGTTTCGATTTCGTTCAGGATTTTCCGTTTGAGTTCCAGGTTTTCCGGAATGCACTCTTCTATAAAAACTGCACCATCCACCGCTTCCTGGATCGTTCCGCAAAAGCTGAGGCTTCCCTTTTTGGGCAATGGAGCAGAAGTCAGGCGGTCCCATGCTCTTTCGGCGTTGGCAATCATCTCTCTAAGCCTGCGTCCTGCTTCCGGATTGGGATCGTGAATCTTGACATCGATTCCGTTCAGCAGGAATCGTGCGGTCCAACCGCCGCCGATGACACCTGCTCCAATGACGGCGACTGGTCCTGGTTTGATCGAATTCATGGGATGGGTTGGATCAGTTCAACTGGAGTTTCTCACGCACCTCATCGGGCCCGAGGATTTTGCAGTTCATGGCATCCAGGATGGTCACCGCACGCTCTACCAGTTGCTCATTGGTAGCAAGCACTCCCCGGGAGAGGTAGATGTTGTCCTCCAATCCGACGCGGACGTTTCCACCTGCAAGAGGAGCCATCGCGACATAGGGAAGTTGCATCCTGCCGATGGAAAAGGCGGAAAAGAATGAGTTCCGGGGCAGGTTGTTGGCAAAAGCCAGCAGGGTTTGCGGATCATCCGGAGCACCATAGGGGATTCCCATGCAAAGCTGGAATAACGCGGGTTCATCGACCAGACCTTCCTTGATCAACTGGTTTGCAAAGACAAGATGTCCTGTGTCAAAAACTTCCAATTCAGGTCTGACTCCCAGATCCCGGATCCGGGCTGCCATGTCCCTCAGCATCGAGGTGGTGTTTGCCATGATGTAATCGCCTTCGGCAAAGTTCATTGTTCCACAGTCGAGGCTGCAGATTTCCGGACGGATCAGTTCCACATGGCGCAGCCTTTCTTCGGCACTGGCCATGTCGGTCTGTTCCTCCACAAGCGGAAGAGGCTTCTCCGGAGACCCCAGCACCAGGTCTCCCCCCATTCCTGCGGTGAGGTTGATGACAACATTCACTCCCGAATCGCGGACACGGTCCACGACCTGTCGGTAAAGTTCGGGATCTCTGGCAGGCGCACCGCTTTCCGGGTCCCTGACATGAATATGAATGACCGCTGCACCTGCCTTGGCGGCAGCAATGCCGCTTTCCGCAATCTGTTCCGGGGTGACCGGAACCTTATCGCTCTTGCCGGTTGTGTCGCCTGCCCCGGTCAGGGCGCAGGTGATGAAAACTTCATGGTTCATATGCGTTCCAAATGGGTGGGTTACTGTTTCGGTTCGGTTGCTGTTGTTTCTTTTTCTTCAAGATTTTCAATGGTTTCTTCCATCAGCCAGTCCCGGAAAAGGCCTACCAGCGGTTTATCCAGGGCTTCTCGGGGAAAAACCAAATAATAGCCTTCGCGGCTCAGGAAGGATTCTTCAAAAAGCCGGGTCAGTCTTCCGCTTTCCAGGTGCTCCTGAACCATCTCCAGGCCGCAAAGCGCGACCCCCTTCCCGTCGATGGCCGCATGGATCAGCAGGTTCGTGTCCTCAAAAATGGAACCCCTTTTGAAACGGACCTCATTTGCTCCGGCATGGCTCAGCCAGGCCTTCCATTTTTCATAATTGAATTCATGCAGAAGCCGGTAATGGGCCAATTCCGAAGGTTCTTTCAGGGGTTGCTCCGAATCAAGTAACTCCGGGCTGCAGAATGGAGTGTATTCCAAAGTAAGCAGTCTCTGGCTCTCCAAACCCTCCCAGTTCCCGCTTCCCCAATAAACCCCAAGGTCTGTTTTTCCATAAACAAAATCCGGTTCCTGGCTCGAAATCTGGAGATGCAGGTTGATGTCGGGATGTCTTTTGTAGAAGGTGCCGATGCGGAAGGACAGCCAGTTTGAAGCGAACTGCGGGGTCAAGCTGACCGTCAGGGTTTGTTCGGCATCCTGTTCGCGGATTACCTCAACCGCATCCTGGATGCTGCTGAATGCCGAGATTACCGACGGAAGGAGCATTTGTGCTTCTTCTGTCATCAAGACCCTGCGTTTGACCCGGCTGAACAACTTCACTCCCAAATGGTCTTCCAGCGACTTGATTTGATGACTGACTGCTGCTTGAGTGACATAAAGTTCTTTGGCCGCCTGGGTAAAACTCAGATGCCTTGCCACTGCCTCGAAAACTCGTAGTGTATTCAGTGGTGGGAGTGATGCAGAATCGATCATAAAATCTTATGAATCTTATTAAAAAAATTAATCTTTATTGAGACTCTTCCAGATTTTTTAATTCGATTCAATTCAAATAACAAGAGTCTTTTAATTTGCATTCATCCCCATTATTTTCGAATTGGCATAAGCTCATCAATCATTAATAAATTTAATTTAAGAAATTCGTTTGTTTTATGTAATTGAAATGAGGACATGGAATGTTTTCAATCCTGGGGTGAATTCATTGATATGATGCAGGGAGGCTCTTTTACGTTTTCAAAAAACAAGGTGCTATGATTGATTTTTCATTATCTGAAGAACAGAACCTTCTGGTGGAGATGACCCGCTCATTTGTGGAAAAGGAAATGATTCCCCACGAAGAAGAACTGGAAAGGAGCAACCACCTTCCATCAGAATTGGCCGAATCGCTTAAAACAAAGTCGATGGAGTTGGGGCTTCATGCCTGTAATCTTCCTGCCGAGGTCGGTGGAGGCGGACTGGATGCCGTTTCCGTGATGCTGGTGGAAAAAGAATTGGGTCGGACGTCGCTGGCGATGGCTGAATGTGCCCACCGTCCACTGAACATCCTCGCTGCCTGTGTGAATGAACAGGTGGATGCCTTTCTCAAGCCGACCCTGGCCGGAAAGAAGCGTGATTGCATCGCGATGACGGAACCGGGAGCGGGTTCGGATCTCCGCAGCATGCGTTGTAAAGCGGAAATGAAAGATGGTGAATGGATCATTACCGGAGAGAAGCATTTCATTTCTCAGGCATCGGTTTCCGATTATTGTGTGCTCTTTGCTGCCACTGGTGAGGAGGAAACATCCAAAGGCATCAAGAAACGGATATCGGCCTTTCTTGTTGATTTTTCGGATCCTGGAGTTGAGGTGGCAGAAGGTTACCGGAATGTTTCCCACCGAGCGTATACCAATAATATTCTTCGTTTCAACGGGGCTCGGATTCCTGAATGGAGGATGATGGGGCCTGAAGGTGACGGCTTCCGTTTGGTCAACGAGTGGCTTGGGCCGACGCGTCTGACGGTAGCGGCAACCTGTGTCGCCAGGGCGGAACGCGCGTTTGATATTGCTCTAAAGTATGCTTCGGAAAGGGAGCAGTTCGGTCAGAAGATCGGTAAATTTCAGGGAGTTTCCTTTCCCCTGGCAGACATGGCCACTGAGATCAAAATGGCGAATCTGATGCTGTTGGAATCAGCATGGAAGATCGATCAGGGATCTGTCACCGCGGAAGACTGCGCGATGGTCAAATTATATTGTTCGGAAATGCTCTCGAGGATTGCTGACCAGGCCCTGCAAACGGTTGGCGGTATGGGGTTGATGGAGGAACTTCCCCTCGAACGAATCTGGAGGGATGCGCGAATCGAGCGGATCTGGGATGGAACTTCCGAGATCCAGCGTCATATCATATCCCGCGGTTTGCTCAGGCCTCTGGGAGCATGAATCTTCAGCGGCTTTTTTCTCCAAAAAACATCGTCGTCTATGGAGGTCAATGGTCGGACTATGTGGTCGACCAATGTCAAAAATTGGGATTTCCCGGGAATCTCTGGAGGATTCATCCAAGCCGGGAAGATTGTTTCCGGGATCTATCGGAACTTCCGGGAGTTCCTGATTCGGCCTTTCTCGGAGTCAACCGGGAACTGACTCTGTCTGCCTTGAAGGATCTATGTCTTCATGGGCTTGGCGGAGCGGTACTCTTTGCTTCGGGATTTGGTGAAGTCGAGGATGGAACAGCTTTCCAGGAAGAACTCGATACCATTGCGGGTGATTTGCCGTTCATCGGGCCGAACTGTTACGGATTCATCAACTTTTTCGACCGGGTTGCACTCTGGCCCGATCAGGTGGTGGGACACCCGAAAGACCGTGGAGTGGCGATCATCAGTCAAAGTGGAACGATCTCCATCACCTTGATGGCCCAGCAGCGTTCATTACCGGTAGGTTATGTGATTTCCGTGGGAAACCAGCAACGTCTTGCTGCAGAAGATCTGATCAAATTTTGCGCCGAGGATGAACGGGTCAGTGCCATCGGGCTTTACCTCGAAGGAATCAGAAATGTTTCAAAGTTTATGGAGGCTGTCGAGCAGGCCCGAGTGTATCAAAAACCGATTGCCTTGATCAAGGTTGGGAAGAGCGAAAAAGGAAAAAAAATCGCCATGACCCATACCGGGGCGCTGACCGGATCGGAAGCATTGCATGATGCATTGTTCGACCGTTTGGGAGTCGCACGCTGCGAGGATTTGAGCACCCTGGTTGAAACCCTGAAGTTGCTTCATGTCTGTGGACCTCTTCCTCATCGGAAGGTTTTCTTGATGGGTGCATCCGGAGGAGATATCGCGATGACGGCAGATCTTTCAAAAGGGCTTGATCTCGAACTTCCTCCTCCCAGCGATGAAATTAAAAAGAAAATACAACCAAACGTGGGAGAGCGGGTGGTGATCGACAATCCGTTGGATTTTCAAACTGCAACCTGGTTTGAACTTCCGCGGATGCGGAAGATGTTTGAGTCCGTGTTGGAGTCCGGTTATTCGATGAACTCCTTGATGCTTGACCCTCCGGATGAAAACGAATCGGATACGAAAACCTTCGATGATGTGATCGAATTGTTTCTGGAGGAAAGCCGTTTAACACAATCCAATGCAGGGATCCTTTCCTCGCTTCCGGAAAGTTTCTCAAAAAGAATCCGGGAACAAGCAATGCAGGCGGGAGTTTTTTCCCAGTAAGGACCTCCCGAAGAACTGAGGCTACTCCACCATGTCTCCCGAATCCGGGAAAACTTGTAAAAAGAGTTGAGGCCCAAACTACTGTTAAGCAAAAGGGTTCCAGAAAGTTCAAGATTTCTGACTGAATTTGAAGCAAAATCCATGTTTCGAGAGGCTGGCTTGCCGGTTCCCCAAGGGAGGCGGGTCACCGCAGAAGAGGCCCCGGATGCAGCAGATTCAATCGGGTATCCTTTGGTAGTCAAGGCTTCATCAGTGGAAATGCTTCACAAATCCGAACACGGAGGAGTGTATCTCGGGCTGAGTTCACGGGAGGAGGTCTGCCAGGCCCTCAACCAGATGAAGGATCTGTCAGAGACTTTTCTGGTGGAAGAAATGGTGACGGATACCGTTACGGAAGTTCTGCTGGGCTTGCAAAATGATCCGCAGTTTGGCTTGTCTCTGACACTTGGAGCGGGGGGTATATACACCGAACTGCTTGAGGATACATCGGTCCTGCTCTTTCCTGTTTCTGAAGACCTGATCATGGAATCACTCGAACCGTTGAAGCTTTTTAAAATCATCCAAGGGTGGCGTGGGAAGCCGAAGGGCGATCTTGGAGCCTTGGTGAAAGCCGTCCTGGATTTTGCACGTTTTGCAGAACAGTATCATCACAAACTGGTCCAGGCAGAAATCAATCCGCTTGCCATTCTTCCTGAAGGCAAAGGGGTGAAGATCTTGGACGCATTAATTGAAATTAAGGAGAACTGAATGCCGGAAGCCTTTGAATTAAAAGAACAGGGTCGTGTTCTGGAAGTCACACTTTGCCGAGGGAAAGCCAACACGATTACTGCGGAAGACAGTCGCGAACTGAACCGGATGTGGGAAAGCTTCCGTGACCATGAAGCCCAGCGTTTTGCCATCCTCACCGGGAAGGGTGAGAAATTCTTCTGTGCGGGTTGGGATCTCAAAAATGTAGCGGAAAGCGGTGAGGAATCCGATTCAGAATATGGCTCCGGAGGGTTTGGGGGACTGAACTATCCCCGAAATTTTTACAAACCGGTCATCTGTGCCGTTAATGGGATCGCTTGTGGTGGCGGTTTTGAAATGATGCTGGGTTGCGATATTATTGTTGCCGAGGAACATGCCACCTTTGCCCTTCCGGAAATCAATGTCGGTGTCCTGCCTGATTGCGGTGTGGTCAAACTCCGGCGCAGGATTCCCTACCATGTTGCTGTGGAACTGATGATGACCGGACGTTGGATGGATGCCTCCGAGGCCAAGCATTGGGGCCTTGTGAACCATGTTGTTCCAAAGGGAGAAGGCATGGCAAAAGCTCGGGAAATTGCTTCACAACTGGCTTCGGGCCCCCCATTGCTCTACCCAGCAATCAAGCAGGTTCTGAAGATGACAGAAAACGTTTCCGAAAACGAAGCATTCGCCGTGCATGATGCCTGTGCTGCCGTGGAGAAAGTGAATCGCTCTGAAGATCTTAAAGAAGGAGCCCTGGCCTTTTCAGAAAAACGTGAACCCGTTTGGAAAGGAAGATGATGGGCGAAATTGACAATCAAATGAAATCGGTGAGTTTTACCCGTATGGCAGACGGTACTGCCGAGGAATATGCCTTTTTGACTCCCTTATATGAAAAATGCCGCAATGGCGTGTCGGACCGACTGCTGGAACTTCTGAAAGCAATGAAGGGGGACAAACTTGGTTACCAGGTTGACCGTTATACCCACAGCCTCCAAAGCGCAACCCGGGCTGAATCGGACGGGGCCGATGAAGAAACCGTGGTCTGTGCCCTGCTCCATGACCTCGGGGATGTGATTGCTCCGGATAACCACAGTGAAGTGATTGCCTCAATCCTGAGACCCTACATCAGTGAAAAGAATCACTGGGTACTGAAGCATCACGGATTGTTCCAGGGCTACTACTATTTTCACCACATCGGGGGAGACCGCAACGCCAGAGAACGCTATAAGGATCATCCCTTTTATCAGGATTGTGTCGATTTTTGTGAAAAATGGGATCAAACATCCTTCGATCCTGATTACCCCACCCTACCACTGGAATACTTTGAACCGATGGTTCGCAAAGTATTAACGGCACCAAAGCATACCTGGGAATAGATTGGTCTTATGAAAAGCTTCACGAAATAACATTATCATAAGCCTTTTCAGGTATTTGTTGATTTCGGGACAACTTTCATCATGCCGTCAAGTTCCTTTTGGAGTTGATGGGAAATATCATTTCTCTTCGATAATAGGTTCTAGGATCTGTATTACTTCTCTGTATTTGTATTTGTTTCTTCTTTGATGGAAGAATTTTTACATTTCAATCATCAAGTATTTCCTGTCTTTTTTTGAGGCGGCTGCCCCTCTTTGAATCATGGCGGGATTGTCCTTCTGCCAATTGAGGCCCAACTTCAAGCTAGAGTTACCTGCCTTGACATAATCTCTCTTCTTGATTATTTTTGTAAATTATTTACCACAATTGTATTTAACCTGTAAGAAATCAAACATTCATTTATTGAATTCCTGAGAATGAGTTCTGAATCGCAACCTGAATCACTCAGTCAGAGGCAGCAATCCATTGTTGACTGGGTCAGAAGACACGGTTACGCGACCATTGAGACAATGGCGGAAGAATTTTCTGTTTCAGCACAAACCATCCGAAGAGAAATCATAGAATTGAATCATCGAAGAATCCTGCAAAGACATCATGGTGGTGCCAGTTTGCCTGCGGGATTTGATAATTTGGATTATAGCTTTAGACAAATTAAGAATGCGGATGAAAAAAAACGTATTGGGAAACATCTCGCCAAAGAAATATCCAATGAATCTTCAATATTTATTGATATTGGAACAACAACTGAAGCAGTTTCAAAGGCCTTGATCACTCATAAAGGTTTAAAGGTAATAACGAACCATATGTCAGTTGCATCTGTTCTATGTGAAAATACTGATTTCGATATTATATTAACCGGCGGACTGGTGCGAAATCGAGATAGGGCATTGACAGGTGAAGATACGTCTGAATTTATTAAAAAATTTAAAGTAAATTATGCAATTTTAGGTATTGGTTCGATTACTTCAGAGGGCAATCTTTTAGATTATGATTACCGTGATTTTCATGTTTCCAAAACGGCGATATCTATAGCGGAAAAAAAATTTATTGTTGCTGATCATACCAAATTTAATAGTAAGGCAATCATACAAACGGCACATTTTTCAGATATCGATGCGATCTTTACAGATATTGAACCTCAACAGGAATTAATGCGTGTGGCGGATGAACACAATGTTCAAATATACATATGTAATTAATCAAATTGATTAAATAATAGTTAATGAATTACATACAATTAAAAGACGTCTCAAAATATTGGGGGACAACTAAAGCAGTAGAAAATTTAAATATTGAAATTAAAAAAGGCGAGTTTGTGATCTTTTTGGGGCCTTCAGGTTGTGGTAAATCAACAACCTTAAGGTTGATCGCGGGTTTGGAGGAGGTTTCTTCCGGTCAAATTGAAATTGACGGTACGAATGTAAACAACACGGATCCAGCAAATAGAAATGTGTCAATGGTATTTCAGTCATACGCGTTATTTCCGCATTTGAACGTTGCTGAAAATATTATTTTTGGATTAAAAGTCAGAAAAGTAGAAAAAAATGAAAGAAATGCCAGATTAGTCAAAGTGGCTGAAATAGTTGGACTGGAAGATCTATTGAAGAGAAAGCCATCTGAATTATCAGGAGGTCAAAGGCAAAGAGTTGCATTGGCAAGGGCAATAATCAGTGATAATCCGATATGTTTGATGGATGAACCACTTTCCAACTTGGATGCAAAACTTAGACACCAAATGCGAGTAGAGATTAGAGAACTTCAAAAAAAATTAGGTATTACGATGATCTATGTGACCCATGATCAAACTGAAGCCATGAGCATGGCAGATAAAATTGTTTTGATGAATGAGGGACATATTGTGCAGCAGGGTAAGCCTAAGGAATTATTTGAAAACCCCAGTCATATGTTTACTGCAAAATTTCTTGGGAACCCTCCGATGAATATCATTGAAACCGAGCATGATGGAGAAACTCATTTCATTAATCATAACGGGGAAAAAATTGATTTCAGGCAAGATAACAAAAAAGATTTAGTATTTGGCATACGGCCGGAGGATATTAAAGTTTCTGATAAAGGAATTAAATGTAATGTGAATTTCTTGGATTATCAGGGCTCTGAAACTATCATTAATACAACATTGGGAAATCATGAAATAAATATAAAAACTGATTCAAAAAAGACTGATGATCTGAATCAAGAAATTTATATCAAATGGAATAAAAAAGATATTAAGGTGTTTGAAAAATAAAGGTTATTATAGTCGGAAATGGTCCGGTTTAATAATCTTAAAAATATGTAGAGAGTGGACTCTACGTATGAATGGAACATCTCGTTCCAAATAATCTCAATAGGAGATCCGTTATGAATTTTAACAAAATTTATAAGAATACTTTTGTTCTTATAAGTATATTCCTCGGATATTTTAGTTATGCTTTTGGCATTGAACTAAACATGTATTATCCGGTTGCAGTAGGTGGTCCCTTAACAAAAATTGTTGATGGGATGGTGGCAGAGTTTGAAAAACAAAACCCTGATGTAAAGGTGAATGCTATTTATGCAGGGAATTACAATGACGCTAGAATTAAAGCATTAGCGGCATTAAAAAGCGGGAAACCGGCACAACTGTCAGTCATGTTCTCTATCGATATTTATGAGTTGATTGAACAGGATGCGATTGTCCCGTTTGATGATTTAGTCAATACCTACGAAGAAAAAGCGTGGTTATATTCTTTTTATCCCACCCTGATGGAAAATGGTGTAACGGATGGAAAAGTCTGGGGGATCCCTTTCCAGAGGTCCACGATTGTAATGTATTACAACAAGGATATTTTTCGAAAATCTGGTTTGAATCCCGACCAACCGCCTCAAAATTGGAACGAGTTAGTGGATTACGGGAAACAGATTGTAAGTAAAAACAGTAACACTTGGGGAGTCATGATTCCTTCTACTGGTTATCCTTATTGGATGTTTGGTGCCCTCACCATGCAAAATAACCAAGTCCTGATGAATGGGGATGGGAACGAGACCTATTTTAATCACCCGAGTGTTGTAGAAGCTTTACAATACTGGAAAGACTTGGGTTCAAAACACAATGTTATGCCTTCCGGAACGATTGAATGGGGGACTTTAAGGAAAAATTTTCTTGAGGGAAAAACCGCAATCATGTGGCATTCGACAGGTAATTTAACGACGGTTAAAAAGAATGCAAAGTTTGATTTTGGTGTTGCAATGCTTCCAGAAAGTAAAAGAAGAGGAACACCAACTGGAGGGGGAAATTTCTACATCTTTAAGCAAAGTTCTGATGAAGAAAAGAAAGCTTCTATGCGTCTGATCAAATTCATGACCAGTCCGGAACAAGCTGCCCATTGGTCAATGGCTACAGGATATATGGGAGTCAGTCCATCGTCTTATCAAACAGAAGCATTAAGGAACTATGTTAAGGATTTCCCTCCGGCAGTTGTTGCACGGGATCAGTTGAATTATGCCACTGCGGAACTCTCAACGTTCCAGACTGGACGTGTAAGGAAATTGCTGGATGATGCAATACAATCTGCTCTAACAGGAAATGAAAGTCCCAAACAGGCTTTAGAGAAAGCCCAGAAAAGTGCTGAAAGACTCTTGAGACGATATCAGTAATTCTGATTCATGCGGAGGTGTGTTGTTTAATACCTCCGCAAATTATCTATGAATACTAAAATTTCACACCATATCTATGGTTGGTTATTAGTCATGCCAGCCGTTATTTTAATGGGTACTTTTACTCATTTACCTTCTGTTACTACTTTGATTTCTAGTTTTTTCAGTAACGAGACAAAAAAAAGACCCAGCATTTTTATTGGTGCTGAAAACTATGAATACATGTTCGAAGATCCAGTATTTGTAGAAGCTGTGATGAATAATCTTTGGTATTCATTGGGGACGATAATTCCCTCAATTATTTTGGCAATCATTATGGCTTTATTTGTCAATAGTAAATTGCCTGGGAAAACTTTGTTGAGAATGGCTTATTTCACTCCAACAATTTTACCGATGATTGCGGTTTCTAATTTATGGCTCTTTTTTTACACTCCCGATATTGGGCTGTTGGACCAGATTGGAGCTTTATTCGGATTGGAAAGTCACAACTGGTTAGGAGACACGAATACTGTCTTAGCATGTATCATCGTCATTACAATCTGGAAAGAGGCAGGTTTTTTTATGATATTTTATTTAGCAGCACTGCAGAACATTTCACCGGATTTGAAAGAGGCTGCTGCCTTGGAGGGTTCTTCGAAATTATATTTCTTTAGGAGGATTACTTTTCCACTTCTTATGCCAATAACTCTTTTTATCTTAATCAATGCGACATTGAATTCGTTTAAGCTGGTCGATCATTTATTTATTTTAACAAAAGGAGGGCCAAACAACGCAAGTAATTTGATCTTATATTATATTTATGAAGTTGCTTTTTCATTTTTTGATTTTTCCTACGCTGCGACAATAACCATATTTTTACTTGTAATACTAGCCATAATCTCTCTTGCTCAATTTGTATTCTTTGATAAAAGGATTCATTATAGATGAAGGATAAAATCAGAATATTTTCAATCGAAACGATTAGTTCCTGGTTTCTTGGTATCATTTGGATTTCTCCCTTACTTTATGCATTTTGGGCAGCATTTCATCCTCAAGAATATTCAACGAACTTTGATCTCACGGCTCCTATTGTTTTAGATAACTTCATTGAAGCATGGAGTTACGCTCCTTTTTCAAGATATTTTTTAAATACATTCCTCATTGTAACCTTTATTCTCCTTGTTCAGTTTGTCATCTGTACTCTTGCAGCGTATGCGTTTGCAAGATTTGAATTTTTTGGGAACAAAATTTTGTTTTATCTCATACTCATTCAATTAATGGTGGTCCCGGAAGTTCTCATCGTCGAAAATTACAAAATCATGTCTCAACTTAATCTAGTTGATTCAATTATTGGAGTAGGTTTGCCCTATGTAGCGAGTGCTTTTGGAATATTTTTATTAAGGCAAACATTTAAATCTGTGCCGAAGGAATTGGAGGAAGCCGCCAGAGTAGAGGGGTGCAAAATATTTTCTATATTGATGCGTGTTTATGTTCCTCTTGCAAAACCGACATACCTTGCTTATGGATTGGTATCCGTAAGTTATCATTGGAATAATTTTCTGTGGCCTTTGGTCATTACCAATTCAGTTGAAACAAGACCTCTTACTGTTGGATTGGCCATTTTTGGTGCGCCTGAATCTGGCGTTAACTGGTCAATCATTTCAGCTGGGACACTCTTATCTGTTTCTCCGTTACTTTTAGGGTTCATTCTTTTTCAAAGACAATTCATACAATCGTTTATGTATGCGGGGATCAAATAATATGCGGTGAGTATCGCGAAAGATCTGAACCTAAGTTTTCCATCCAAGTGACAGCCTCTTTCACATCGAGGCACAATCCTCATTCATTCCTTAGAGAGGTGAGCATTTCAATAAAATAAACCTTCAACTCCAATTTTATGGAGCTAATCATATTCTGCCGACGCAGTGTTATGAATGAGTAAGGATAGATGTTGGCTGC